>CEVS01036528.1_pt1 | contig 10154 bp, 5 predicted proteins | sample 361571 | NCBI WGS metagenome assembly CEVS01 (sample SAMEA2623850, study PRJEB7988) | marine metagenome | isolation source: saline water (ENVO:00002010), including | reverse complement strand
TGGAACGGCACCGATTGGCAAAAGGTCTGACCGATGAGCATTGGTAAACTCGCCCGCTCTGTCCACCCTGTTTGGATACAAGCGTAGCGTGGACGAGAAGAGATTACAAACTCCGGCCCATACCAAGCACCATGGGAATCGAACGGAGGTGGTATGCTTGCTTGCTCGTCGTTCTTTCCATGCTTTCTGTTGCTTGGACCCCCGTGTTCTCATCGCCTGAAGCCCTGTCCTTCGAGGACAGCGAACCCGACGTCGCACAAACCGCCCTCATCACCGACCGATTTGCTGTCTCAAACGGATTTACGCACATCAACATGACATCGTCTCCATCCACTGGCCTAACGGAACTTGAACGTCCCCCAATCTCCTGGACGGCCACCACCGGCATCGGATTGACGCAAATGAGAACTGGTGCGTGTTCAGCCTACCTTCCCTCGACCAACGAAGTCTTCCTCATCGGTGGTCGAATTGACATTGATCCTTCACAGACCGGGGATGAAGCAAACACGAACACGGTGGAAATTTTTGACCTGGTCAACAAGACCTGGGAACCGGCTGCCGAACAACTCAAAGAAACCCAACAATACCACAAATGTGCGGTTGTCGACGACACCATCTACGCCATCGGCGACCATCACCCGTTCTCGTCGCCGTCCGTTGAAGCAACCGGCGTGGTGCAAATTTACGATGCAGAAGACGGAAATTGGAGTTATGGAACAAGCATGCCCGGCAATCAATCGGTCGGACTGGCCGGCGTTGCAAGCCACAGTGGAATGATTTACGTGGCTGGAGGGGTCACGGCCGAAGACCGGTCTGATTCCAACCGTCGGCTAATTCGCTACGACCCCGTCAATGATTCTTGGACGCAACTCGCCGACATGAACAATCGACGCCACTCGTTTGAACTCGTCTCGTTTCGTGGGAAATTGATTGCGTATGGTGGCGTTGCTGTGTTTTTCGACCCCGCGACCCAAATGACCATTGAGGAAGAAACCAACTTGACCGAAGCCTACGACCCGGCGACCAATACGTGGACGCAACTCCCGAATGCCACGCACAAATTCTCAGCCTATTCAGCGGCCGTCTTCAACGATGAAATCATCATCCACGGAGGATATGAATCCTCAAGTTGGTCCGGCACAGCGAGCGACAAAACCTACGGTTACGACCCGTTCACGAACCACTGGAAGACCCACGCCACCCTTCCAGTCAGTCTTTACGATTCGACCTTGGTCCTCGCCAACGACACCTTGGTGTATGCAGGTGGAGATTCAAGCAATAGCCGATTCAGTACCTGGAGCATTCAGTATCTCGCTGAAAATGAATACCATGTGAATCCCACCCAACACGCAGGGATGATCACGTCATCGATCCAAGATTTGCGCCCTTCAGATGAGGGGGCGGCGAGTTTGGTATGGCTCGACTTCGCCACCGTTGAACCAAGCGGCACCAGCATCGGAATGCAATACAGGACGGCAGATACACTCCAAGACATTGCTTCATCGGCTTGGCTCCCCACCACGGTTCCTGTCAACACCTACCTCAACGCTGGAAATCAAACGTTAACCGAGGTGGCCGAGGATTCAGCCTTCCTCCAATATCGTGTCCGGTACACCACCACACAACTCATGGATTGGATCACGCCTTCCTTGGTGAACGTTTCAATTGGCGCTGATTCGGCTGCTTTCGCAGCCTCACCACCAGCAAGCCTCCAACCAACATCGTTCCCCGTGAGCGTGGAAACTCACCACCATGCAACCACACAAGATGGGACCTACGTTATGGCCATCCATCCCTCCGATGCATCAGGAGTTTTGGATGTCGCTTCGGATTGGTTGACCTTGTCATGGAACACCACCACGTCAACCTTCAGCGTTGACGACCCGTCCTCCTTGCTGTTCAATCAACAAGCTACAGCCACACCGGGTGCAACGACAAGCCAGGGTCAAACCATGAACTGGACCTTTTCGCTCAGTGAAACTCTGCCAACCGACCATCTGCGTTTCAAAACCAGCACGCATGCCGAACGAAACGCAAGTTTCCTTCACCCCGACATCAGCAGCATCGACCGGCAAGTTACGGTTGAACTGGACGATGTGACCTCCGATATGTCAAGTCAGGGGGATGCATCGGTTGAGCAAGGCGAAGTTTTACCAGGTAACACCGCCTTGAATTTGACGATTGACCATCGATTCACCAACAGCGGACTACGGCTTCTTGGAGGCGCCATTGAATGCAGAATCCACCTTGACTTGCACACCTTTGACACCGATTCATCCGGCGAGCGTATCTGGACCAATGAAACATCGGAATGGTTTGACCTTCCAGCCGGTCAAGCCCACCACGCCAACATCAACACACCCGAATCACCTTCGGGTGAACTTCAACTTTGGATTGAGGCTCGAACCAGCGAAGATTGGGAACTTGCCTTTGACACCACCCCGCTTGAATTCATCATTAACGCAGACGGACCGACATTGCTGGACGTCTCTCCCAACCTCGGTGAATACACCAATGAAGAGATGTACCGAACCGTTTCTTTCCTGTTCCATGATGTTGGTGGCTTCTCCAACGAAACCCTCTCTGCGTTCTCATGGCTTGAAGCGAGGGATGATGGGACCAACGGCGGAGCAGCAGACGGCATACCCCAACGGGTCGAGTACCAGCCCTCGTTGTTTTACACCCACCAGCATGGGAATCAATGGACGGTCAACATCACCGTGAATGACACCGTTAACGATGACCACCAATGGGGTCGCGTCTTGCTTGAAGGAACCGATTTGGCTGGCTTCCCAGTCCCCGCCGTCAGCGCCGAAGACGGTCATGCTCGATGGGAATCGCGCACACCGACCAAAGGAGAGCTGCTCCACCTTGAACCAACCAAAAACCTCCTCAATGGAACCTTCATGCGCTTTGAGCCCTCACAACAAGTGGGCTGGACCATGACGGTCACCGATGCAAATGGCCTCAGTGATTTAACCGAGATCCGCATTGAACTTGGCAATGACGAATCCCTCGGGGTCAGGTATACCACGGTGGATGAAACCTGTTCCTCGCTTGATGAACGGTTGCTCCTCTTGCCCAGCGGCTGCGTTGTTGAACAATCAAATGGAGTCCTCACCGTTGATTTCACGGCGACCGTCCAATGGAGCATGTCGATGGCTGGTTTGATTCAAGGAGAACTCGATGTCGTGGTGAAAGACTACGACGGAACCCAGAGGTTTTCGTTCACCGAAGCATGGGTACTCGACCGAGAGATGAGCATCGAAGTCACTCACCTTCGAGATGAAACCGGTTCGGTGCAACAAGACCTCATCACCGATGCTGTGGTGATGGGCGGTGATTTCCTCAATCTTTCAGCCGACGTTGCCTACCGATCAAGTGGTACCCCGTACACCGGTGATCTCCGTCTTCGATGGGACGGATTGCTGCAAGGAGAGCCATGGCGAGGAGGAGCCACGGTGTCGATCATCGACGGCCTTCTTGAAACGACCATCATCACTCCGGAATCCTCAGGTCTTGTTCAAGACATGACACTGACCCTTTGGGACCCGCTGGAAACCCAAGTCCTGAGCGTGTATGATTTACCGGTGTTCAAACTTGACCATGATGCTCCAGTCTTGCTTCCATCAGCGATTGAAGACGCCATATCGAGGTATAAATTGGAGCAGGTCGAGATTGGAGTGAACATCGCCGAGGACCAGGGATGGTCAAATGAACTCACATTGACCTGCCAAATTCAATCCTTGACCAAGAGTTGGGACCCGGTGAGCCTGGTTCGAAATTCAACAACGGTGTTTGATGGGAAAACCATGTTCAGTTTCATGTTTGATTTCAGCAAACTCGGAGACCCATCCATGCTTTCGGAGCAAGCCAACCTCAATTGTTGGGCAGATGGAACCGATGATGCAGGTTGGGAACTCTCCTCAAGCACCGGAAATTCTGATCTCGACCCGTGGCTTGAAGCCCCCTTGAACAACATTGGTCCTGACCTTGGTTTGGAAAACGTTGAACTCAGCGGTGTGTTTGAGGCAGGAGAGAAAATCAGACTCTCGTTCTTTGTCATCAATGGTGGAGAACAACTTCCAACCCCCTTCAACGCCACCATTGAACTGGTTCAAGGGGAGGAACGAACGCTCGTTGGTCGGTCGATCTTTTACTCCATGGACGCCAACACGGCGAAATCCGTGAAACGATCCTTCACCGCACCCGAGGGAACATGGACATTGGAAATCACCGTTGACAAAGAGGGGCTCGTTTGGGAGATTGACGAGAGCAACAACGTCTGGAACCGAACCGTACAGGACGAATCAGGGGGGTTGGGAGGTCTCACCCTTATGCTGGGCGGTGGAGCGATGCTCACCTTGCTTGGAGGAGCCGTGCTGCTGCGGAGGCGAGGCGCTTCCATGGTGGTTGAGGAAAAGGTCGCCGTAGCGCTGGAAGCAACCGGTCAGCGCCTTCAGCCTTCCAGAGAAACAAGTCCCCCACAACAACCCGCTCAGAAACGCCGTGGCCCACCCGGTGGTAAAATCGCATCAAATTCTGGGAAAACACCAACCCGAGGTCCACCCCGTGGACCTCCCAAAACCCCATCAAATGAAGCAGAGCCTTCACCTCAAGAGATGGCTGCTAAACACATGGCTGCACTCGGCGTTCCCGAAACGGCAGAAGAGCGCGTTGAAGGTTATGCGCAACTCCCCGGCGGTGGAGAATACGAATACACGTCCGAGGGCACCTTCTATGTGGGCCAAACGTGCGGTCGGTGGCGTCTCAACGAGGACAAATCCTTCACCCGAATTCCCGATGAATCGTGATGCCTACCTTCTTGAAGGCAACATCCCTCCAACCGTTTATGAGTGAGGATGCGGACGATGTTCGTCGAGCCCTCACCATCGTTTTTCGAGGGACAGATGGGTTGGCTCGCCCGGATGTTGAGCGAGCGTTTTCCTTTGACATGGAGTGGGTGGCACCCCACGAAGCTGAAGAAGTGGTGAACGCCTTGGTCGCTGCTGGATGGTTGGAAGAGCGAAAGCAGAACCTCCACCTTGCCCTCAATCTCGGAGAGGTGAACGTTCCATTTGGTTGGTTCCCACGTCCGAGGCGGCTGTTGCATCCCGTTTCTGCGACCAGCGCTTCAGACGCATCCTCAACGATGGAAAATGAGGGTATTGAAGCACACACACCAGCCACCTCCACAGAGCCTCCTCGTAGCCCGGCTCGTGTGGAAACTGCACTCACTGGAGACCCACGCGCACGCCTCACGCCAAGGGTCGCCAAGTTCATTTCTCGAAAAAGCGGTCTGGCTTTGGAAGAATTGGAACGTCGAGCAGATCGTAAGATCAAGGCCTTTCATCTCATCACGCCGTGGATGGCCTACGCCTTGGTCGCTCGGGAACAAGGGCTGGTGATGGACGACATTGCCAAAGCGTTGGATGTTGCCTAAGCAGAATCCTCTTCGCTCACTGTTTCTTGACCGCGTGCTGACAATTCAACCAGGACAGGCAACACCATGATTGCCAACAACAATGAAAACAGCACGGTGATGGCCGTAATGAGCCCAAAGTCCTGGATGATCGGCATCGGAGAAAACAGCAAAACAGCAAAGCCTGCCATGGTGGTCAAGGCACTCAACATGAGCGCAACGCCCGTGGTGTCGAGGGCTTCTCGTAGCGCTCCCCAATGGTCGCCACGTTTTTCCAACTCAACCTCAAATCGACGCCACATGTGAATGGAATAATCAATACCGATACCCAAAGTGAGCGCCGTCACCATCACCGTGAGGACGTTCCACTTGAGGCCAATGAGGGCCATTGAGCCCACCACCCACAGGGAGGCTATGCCAACAGGGAACAGCACAATGATGGCTGGCATGATACGTCGTGTGAGAAGGAACAGCACGAGGAAGGAAACGATGAGCGAAATGGCGGTGCTCTCGATTTGAGTGGTGGTGAGGCCTGTTAAAACCGTCTCAAGCATGACCAAATCCCCAGTAACATGGAGGGCAGCGTGGTCTTTGAGTTGGTACTTCAAGGTCCCTGAATCATCGGTTGAACCGAGAATAGCAACAAAGTTGCTGACGACGCGACTGGATTCAACGGAGGTTGACGCCTCGACCCGAATTTCATGACGCAAATGGATGATTTGACTGCCGTCGAGGTGAACGGTTTGAGCGAGACGATCGTCCCAGGTCTCACCGGTCAGCGGGTCGGCTACGCTATCGTTAGCGACAAGGTCTGCAAAGAAGGCCCCGAGATCGATGGAGTCAGCGCGCTCTATCGGGTAAACCTCACCAGCAAACACCTCCATGTTGTGAGCGTTGCCAAGGCTCTCGTTTCTCAAAATCGCATCGCGGATGAGCGGGTATGGACCCTCGTAGGCGGGAGATGGGATTCTGAAGTTTGTTCCCACAACGTCGTTGTTGGATTTCAAATCAAATTGGAAATTCCGTAGTTCACTCAGCAAGTCGAGGTCACCGGGTATGGTTTCCTCACCCTCAACCGGCTCCATCAAGAGGTGGATGACTTTCCAACCTGCACTCTCATAACTTAGCGTCAAATCATCTCGAACGGCCATGATTTCCATGTCTTCATTGACAAAGTCTGCCAGGTCGAAATCGGTTTCAAGGGAAGCCGCTCCGTAAATGGCCAGACCGGAAATCAGAACGGTCACGAGGATAACACCGACCTGCTGCTTTTTCTGAACTTTTACGATTTGTTGGGAGAGGGCGGGGAACCGAAGAGGTGGACGGTGCTCAACCTTGGATTCTTTTGAGAACATCACATGCAGTGCACCGACAAATACCGTCGATGAGATGAACGCAGAGACCACACCCAAGGAAAGAGCATAGCCAAGCACGGCCAACGGCGGAAGAGGTGAAATCACGTTGGCCATGAAGGCTGCAACGGTGGTGACGACCGCCAGTGAAAGGGGCATCGAAAGGTGGCCGCAGGCCCTCAACCAAGATTCAGAAGCGCTGGGGAACTCATCACGGAACGAACGTTGAGAGCGTTGCAGGTGGATGGCATAATCAATTCCTAGACCGAGGACAAGGGGTGCTACGGTCGCTTCAAGCGCTGTGAATCGAGTCCCCGCGACGTTGAGAATACCGTAGGTCCAAATCAGCGCACTGGTCAATCCCACGAGTGGAAAAGCGACGCTCGACAGGGAACGGAAGGCGACGGAGAGCATGACCACCACCACGCCAAACGCCAGGAGAACAAGCAGGAGAAGGTTGTCAAACGTGCCTTCGTCAATGTCGTGGGCCAGGAGATCATTGGAGATGACCTCGTAGGTGAGGGGCGAGGTGGAGGAACGCTGGTTGAACACATCACGAAGTTGGTCCTGAAGCACTCTGCGGGGTATTTCTTCGAGATCGGGGTCAACTTCGAGCACCCAAAGGGTTGACGAAGCGGTCGGAGCCACCGAACCCGTCCCGTCGTCAAGGTAGACGCAAACGGGCTCGTAGTCCAAATCATTGTGAAGCAGGGCCGAGGAGGCATAGGTTGCCGCAGAGAGAAGTTGATCGTCAGCGGTTAATCCACACGTTTCGTTCTCGTCAAACAGAACATCCAGAACATCGGACCAATCACCAAAATTGGCCAAGGATTCACCGTTGCCTTCCTCATCCAATGCCAGTTGCAAAATCCCGGGGGCTGTGGTCCAGACTTGAACCAAGGATTCGCGCTTTTCAGATTCTTCTTGGAAGTGGGTTAAATCCTCCTGCATTGCTTTGAGTGCATCCAAGCTCAAAACATTGGATGAATCATCCATCGTAACATGGACGAAAAGGGGTCGCATCTCGTTTGGGAAGTGAGCGTGAATTCGGTCGTGTGCATCCGAAGCGTCTGTTTGTGGAGAGAAGTCATTGAGGTCGGTTTGGAAGGTTGGTGGAGAGACGTACAAATTTCCCGCTAAAACCAACGTGATGATGGTGAAGAAACCGACGATGAGAGGTGCACTGCGCTCAAACACCGGCGCCGCTTGGGCAAGGCGTTCCTCAAGGTCCGCCTTTTGCATGGTAATGCGTTGCCCATAGAGCATAAAAACAAACAGGTGCAGATGTGGTCAATCCTACCCCTCTGCATGGAAGAGAGAAGTCTCCGTCCAAGGAGAAGGTTCAAAACAAGAAGGAAGGTCGCAAGGTCGGTTATCATGGGTGTTACGGTCCTTTTGAAAGAGAAAAACGAATTGCGTCTTCGCATCATTGGCGAAAGCCACACTGCCCTCCAAGTGCTACGAGAGCGCTTGAACAACCACAAGAGCGTGGATTACGCCAACTACTTCCCAGGCCACCCCGAGCTCGACGACCCCGAATTCTACATCCGAACCACCTCCAAAGCCGGTGTTGAAAAGGTCCTGAACGAAATCATCGGCGGCGTCGCCTCCGAGTTTGAAAACGCCAGCCTCTGAAAAGCGGGTCGTTTCCATGTCTGACCCCATCGCCCAGGCCATAGGCTTGCAGGGGTACGCCACCGAACACGAAGGCGTCGGAGGAATCATCAAATCACGAGTGACGGATTTCCGCGTAGAAGAGATTGCAACACCCGTCCACCTGGACAATAGGGGACGATTTACCGTCGCCAAAATCACGCTTACCAACTGGGAGACCAACCGGTTTTGCAACCAACTCTCTTCCAAACTTCGTATCCCTCGAAATCGAGTGTTTTTTGCCGGAACCAAAGACAAACGAGCCGTCACCTCACAACTCTTTGTCATTGACGCACCCATGAACAAGGTCGCAGGGGTTGAACTGCCCGATGTTGAAATTGAAGTACTTGGGCGAACCCATCAAAAAATCGGGTTTGGAAATCATCGAGGCAACCGTTTCACCATTGTCGTTCGAGGGTGTTGCCACCCAGATGGAACGCCAATGACCGCCGATGAGGCCATGGCCGAAGTTCGCCGCATTCAAGACGACATGGAAGCCGGGCTTGGTGGACAGCGTTTTCCCAATTGGATCGGACCGCAGCGATTCGGTTCCGGCCGTCCAGTGACGCCGCGAGTTGGTCGCCATGTGGTCAACGAGGACTGGGAACAAGCCGTCATGACCTACCTTTCGATGGAAGGTACAAACGAAGAAGATGAAGCGAGGGCCATTCGCCAACAAATCCGTGAGCAAGGAATTGACGAAGCGCTGTTGGAAAAATTGCCCCGTTGGATGGGCTTTGAGCGGAGAATGATTGAACATCTTCTTTCAAAACCAGACGATTATGTCGGTGCTTTCCGGAAATTACCAACCAACCTCCAGCTGATGACGGTCCATGCTTTGCAGTCAATCGTGTTCAATAAATCACTCCAACGCCGCATTGAAGCCGGGTTGCCACTCTCTCGTCCGGTGGTTGGTGATATCGTCGGTCGCCTTGATGAAAAAAACCAACTCGATGTGAAATCTTGCGTGGTTGTTCAAGAACGTACGTTGAATCGCATCGGACGTAACTGCGATCTCGGTCGATTGGCCACCACCGGCCCTCTGCCGGGGAGCGAAACGTCCACGTGCGAGGCTGAACCCGGGAATTTGGAACAGGCAACCATCGATGATGAGGGGTTGAGCGGTGTCTCATGGAACGTTGAAGCCATCCCTCGACTTTCATCCAAAGGAACGCGTCGTGGCTTGGTGGCTGAGTTCAAGGAATTCTCCGTCGACACCGTCCCCATCGCCGAGGGCAGCACGCTCGGGAAGCGATGGGCACAAGGCCCGAGTGAAGATGACCGATGGCACCCCGAAGGCGCTTGTGTTCGATTCCGTTTCACCCTCGGCTCGGGCAGTTACGCCACCGTGCTTCTTCGGGAATTCATGAAAGGTCCACTTTCAAACATGGGATGAGTGCACACCTCTCCATGAGTACCCAAATAACAACATCGGAAAACCGTGCTAAGGCTTATTTCATCATCTTAACTGGGAAGACTGGCGAGCACCTATGGAACCACAGAGAATTTTGCTGTGGGTTCTGCTCACATTTTCTATAATTTCAATTTCCAGTGCTGGAGCCGTTTTCCAACTTATGGATGATGTACCTCCTCTGCTTCGTGCTTCATGGAGATTTCAACTTACGACGTTGATGATGGCTCCTCTTTGCTTTATCCAGTACCGTGGTGCACGTCATGATCAAACGTTTATGAGCAATCTTATGTCTCAAGAAACACGTTACATTTTG
>CEVS01000238.1_pt1 | contig 10166 bp, 7 predicted proteins | sample 361571 | NCBI WGS metagenome assembly CEVS01 (sample SAMEA2623850, study PRJEB7988) | marine metagenome | isolation source: saline water (ENVO:00002010), including | reverse complement strand
CCATTTATTTTGTGCATTCTAGAATAAGCTGTATTTACTGGATTGATAAAAACTATATCTGCTGTATCCAATATAGAATAGGGGTTATTTTTATAACCATATGGCTGAATAGGATATCCTTCATCATCGATTTTTAAGATTCTTGGTCCAGTGTAAGCCAAATGCATCCATACTGATGCTGAGCCGGGGCCTCCATTGAATGAAAAAATAATTGGTCTATAATTATCACTAACATCGGTCCTTCTATAAAAAGTGTAGAATAGAGAAGCCTCTGCAACCCCATCTTTATTCCAAACTGGTTGCGTTCCAGTCTCAGCAACGTAACTAATTTTCTTGCCATTTATATAAGTCTGGTGATTTGTTTTTACAATTGTATCTATTGGCAAAGATCTATTTTGTGAAAACGAAATATTCAAAAACAAAATAGAAATTATGATAAATAAGAGTTTTTGATTAATCATGCTTTTTTTTCAAATTTAAAAAAAAAGCGGCTTTAAGTTAAGCCGCTCTAATTATTTAGTTAAAATAAATTACTTTACTTCAATTAATTTTCTAGATTTTGAAATTACTTCTTTTAATTTGGGTAAAGTAATGGTTAGAATACCATTATTATAAATAGCCTTTATTTTACTTGGATCTACCTCTTTAGGCAATGAAAAAGTTCTATGAAATAAATTATAATTAAATTCTTGCCTATTGTAATTGAAACTATCTTTTAGTTCTTTTTCTCGCTTAGAAGTTGAGGAAACTGAAATTAAATCATTTTCAATTTCAATTTCAAAATCCTTTTTATCCATTCCAGGAACAGCAATTTCAAGTAGATATTGATTTTCCTTTTCAATTGTATTCACAGCTGGAAAAGTGTTGTTATAAGTATCGAAGTTAAACCATCTATCATCAAATAATTCATCCAATAATGTAGGTTTCCATGTATTTAAATTTGTTGTAATTAAATTCATAATATTAAATTTTTAAGTTCAATTTTATATTAGCAAAACATATACCATGCGTATTTTAATGTCATTTTGACATTATAATTACTAAATTTAGTGACAAAATGTCTTATTTTATGACTTCTTGAACTTTATCAGCAGCTTCTTTAAAATCAATTGCTGAAAGTACATTTAAATTTGAATTATCAATAATTTCTTTAGCTATATCGGAATTTGTCCCTTGAAGTCGGACTATAATTGGGACATTTATATTCTTAATATTTTTATATGCCTCAACTATGCCATTAGCAACTCTATCACACCGAACTATTCCACCAAAAATATTTATAAGGATTGCTTTAACGCTTGGATCTTTAAGAATAATTCTAAATCCTTTTTCAACTCTTTCTGCATCTGCTGTACCACCAACGTCAAGAAAATTAGAAGGTGAACCTCCTGCTTGTTTGATTAAATCCATAGTAGCCATTGCAAGACCGGCTCCATTTACCATGCAACCGACATTTCCATCTAAGTCAATGTAATTAAGACCTGCTTTATCAGCCTCAACCTCAACAGGGTTTTCTTCTGTTAAATCTCTTAAATTCGAGTAATCTGGGTGACGGAATAAAGCGTTGTTGTCAACCGTTACTTTGGAGTCAACTACAATTATTTTGTCATCAGATGTTTTAAGAAGTGGATTAATCTCAAACAATGATGAATCTGACTTTACATATGCTTTATACAAGGAAAAAATAAATTTTGTCATATCCTTAAAAGCTTCTCCTTTAAGGCCTAAATTAAATGCAATCTGCCTAGCTTGATATTTTTGCAAACCAATTGCAGGATTAACAGTTTCTTTAAAAATCAATTCAGGTTTTGTTTCAGCTACCTTTTCGATATCCATTCCGCCCTCAGTCGAATACATTATAATATTTTTACAATTTTTTCTATCCAACAAAATCGACATATAGAATTCCTTGGTTTCTGATTCTCCTGGATAATAAACATCCTCTGCGATAAGAATTTTTCTTACCTTTTTTCCATCGGGGGGGGTTTGTGGGGTTATAAGCATCATTCCAATCATTTTATTAGCAATTTCTTTTACTTCATCCAATGATTTTGCAATTTTAACTCCACCTCCCTTTCCTCTACCACCAGCGTGAATTTGGGCCTTAATCACATATATATTAGTACCAGTTTCTTTATTCAATTTTTTGGCAGCTGCATATGCATCATTTGCATTGTTGACAACTATTCCTTTTTGGGTAGAAACCCCATAGCTAGCTAAAATTTCTTTTCCTTGGTACTCATGAAGATTCATAACAATTTCTTTACTACAAAAATATAAAATTCTATTACCCTTATTAAAATATTCTAACTAGAATAATGTTTTAAATGTAACAATAATTTAAAATTTTAATATTTTACAAAAAGTATTTGTTACAAATTTCTATTAGATGTTACTTTTGCATTTGAATTTGGTAAAATGAAAAATCAACAATTATTAAAAATTGCAAAAGATTTTGGAGGTCCTGTATATATCTATGACTCAGAAAAAATAAAAAAGCAATATAAAAAACTTGAATTAGCTTTTAAAAGCGTAAAAAAATTGAGTATTAATTATGCTGCAAAAGCACTTAGCAATATTAATATATTAAAATACTTAAATAATCTTGGAGCTGGTCTAGATACAGTTTCATTACAAGAGGTGGAGCTAGGACTTAAAGCAGGGTTTGATCCTAAGAATATCATTTACACACCAAACGGTGTTTCTATAGATGAAATTGAAAAAGTTGTTTCATACAAAGCTCAAATAAATATTGATAATCTTGCCATGTTAGAACAATTTGGAAACAAACACCCTTCCGTTCCAGTATGTATAAGAATAAACCCACATGTAATGGCAGGAGGAAACAATAATATTTCTGTAGGTCATATTGATTCAAAATTTGGAATATCAATACATCAAATACCACACTTATTGAGGATTGTTGAAAACACTAAAATGAATATAAATGGTATTCATATGCACACAGGAAGTGACATTTTAGATATAGAAGTCTTCTTACATGCATCTGAAATTCTTTTTAATACTGCTAGAAAATTTAAAAACTTATCATTTATAGATTTTGGTTCTGGATTCAAAGTTCCATACAAAAAAGGAGATATTGAAACGAATATCAACGAACTTGGAGAAAAGTTAAGTGTTAGATTCAATGAGTTTTGTAAAGATTATGGTAGTGAATTAACTCTAGTTTTTGAGCCTGGCAAGTTTTTAGTAAGTGAGGCAGGATATTTTGTTAGTAAAGTCAATTCTGTAAAACAAACTACATCTACAATATTTGCACAAGTAGAAAGTGGTTTTAATCATCTTATAAGACCTATGTTCTACGGATCTTATCACGAAATTGAAAACTTATCAAATCCTTTGGGAGAAAAAAGATTTTATTCTGTTGTTGGATATATCTGCGAGACGGACACATTTGGAAGCAATCGCAAAATAAGTGAAATTAAAGAAGGTGATTACCTTGTTTTCAAAAATGCTGGCGCTTATTGTTTTTCTATGTCTAGCAATTATAATTCTAGATATAAACCAAAAGAAATTTTTTGGATAAGCGGAGAAGCAAACCTTATAAGAAAAGAAGAAAAATTTGATGATTTAATTCGAAATCAAATTGAGTTAAATAATGATATTTTAGCTAAATCAGTAAATAATACCTGAGCCAATTAATTCTTTTCCTTTGTACCAAGCTGCAAATTGACCACATGATATGGCTTTTTGTTTTTTATCAAAAATCAAATAAAGCCCCAATTGACCCCTAAAAATTTGAGCTGGTTTTAAAGGTTGTCTGTATCTTATTCGAGCTAATATTTTTTCAGATGAGTTTAAACTAATTTTTAAATCAGGTCTTACCCAGTTAATATCATTATTCCTAATTAAAAGCCCTTGTCGATACAATCCTGGATGATTTTTTCCTTCGCCAACATAAATAATATTTTTTTTTACATCTTTTTCAATAACAAATAAAGGGTTTTTAAATCCTCCAACTTGCAACCCCTTTCTTTGACCTATAGTAAAGAAATGTGCTCCGTTGTGGTAACCAATCATTTCTCCATCAGATTCGGAATATTTGAACTTTTCAACAGAATTTTTTAGGAAGTTTTCATCATTACTATTATTTGATTTTTTTTTAAAAATCTTTTCATCTGGGTCTACTTTAATAATTTTACCTCTCTTAATTTTTAATTTTTGTTGAAGAAATTCTGGTAATTTGACTTTACCAATAAAACATAACCCTTGGGAATCCTTTTTATTCGCAGTTACAAGCCCATTTTCCTTTGCTATTTTCCTAACATCAGTTTTTTTTAAATCACCAATAGGAAATAACACCTTTGATAATTGATCCTGATTCAACTGGCACAAAAAGTAAGACTGGTCTTTAGTTTTATCTTTCCCTTCTATCAATCTATAGATATTTTTATTTCCTTTTGTAGATTCTTTTTTTCTACAATAGTGGCCAGTTGCGATGTAATTGGCACCAAGTGATTCAGCTTTTGAAAGAAAAATATCGAACTTAATTTCTTTATTACATAAAATATCAGGATTAGGTGTTCTACCCTCTTTATATTCTCGAAACATATAATCGACAATCTTTTTTTTATATTCTTTGCTTAAGTCAATAACTTGAAAAGGAATTTCCAATTTTTCACTTATAATCAAAGCATCATTACTGTCTTCTAGCCAAGGACATTCATTAGAAATGGTAACAGATTCATCATGCCAATTTTTCATGAAAATTCCAATAACATGATATCCCTGTTTTTTTAGAATCAGAGCTGCAACACTTGAATCAACTCCCCCAGAAAGAGCTACAACCACTTTTTTACCCATTTTTGATATAAGCTTATCTTTTGTTATTTAAACGTTTTTGCTTTTCTGCCTGCTCCATCGCCTTTTGAAGTCTGGCGCTAAATCCTGATGCTTTTCTTGGTTTCTTTTTATTTTCTTCTATTTGAAGTAAAATTTTACTTTCATTAACAACAAAGTTTTTTATAATAACCATCAAAAGAATGGTCAACAAATTAGAAACAAAATAATACAAACTCAGCCCACTTGAGTAATTGTTAAAGAAAAAAAGCATCATCAAGGGCATTAAATACATAATGAACTTCATATTTGGCATTCCGGGCTGTGGAGGTGGCTGTTGTTGACCCATTGTCATCATCGTATAAATAAAAATTGCTATAGATGCTAAAATTGGAAACAAACTAATATGATCTCCATAAAAAGGTATGTTAAAAGGTAATTCTAAAACAGAATCATACGAAGACAAGTCATCAGCCCATAAAAAGCTTTTTTGTCTTAACGCGAATGCAACCGGAAAAAAACTAAATAACGCATAAAATACTGGTAACTGAACTAATGCTGGAAGACAACCTGACATTGGATTTGCGCCAGCTCGCGAATAAAGAGACATTGTTTCTTGTTGTCTTTTAACAGCATCTTTAGAAAATTTTTTATTTATCTCGTCTATCTCTGGTCTTAATATTTTCATCTTGACTTGAGAAACATACGACCGATATGTTACAGGCGACATTGCTAAACGTACAATAATAGTCATAATGATTATTGAAATACCAAACGGCATGAAAGAGCTAATAAAATTGAATAGAGGGATAAAAATGTATTTATTAATCCAACCGAAAATACCCCAGCCATAATTTACACTTTTCTCAATACCTATATTGTAATTCGAAAGTGTAGAATACTGGGAAGGCCCAAAGTACCATTTAAATTTAAAATTAAAATCTCCACTGCTATTAAGTGGAATAACAGAACTATAAAACTTCGTATATTTTTCTTTTTTATTCTCTGACTTAACTAGATTTTCAGATTTGAGAAATACATTATTAATTTTTTTATCTGGAATTAAAATCGAATTAAAAAAATGTTGTTTGTAACTTATCCACTTTATTTCGTCAACTTTCTCTTCATCGATTCCAGTAATACTAAGCTCGTTTACTTTATCATTTTCGTATCCATAAGTAAGTTCAGTGTATCTGTTTTCGTACTCCACACTTTTAGAGTTTCTAAATGATTTTAAATTCCATTCAAGTCTATTTTGCTCAGAGACATCAACAAGATTCTTTAAATTTGATGAAGTTATAGAGTAATTTAACAGGTAAGAATCAGGTAACAAGGAGTATTGAAATTCTATCCATCTATCTTGGCTAAAAAAAGCTCGCACAACTAATTGGTCTTTTTTAGATTTGTTTTTATTTATTTCAAAATTCAGTCTAGATGTATTAATCATTCTTCCATCTTTTAGCTTAAAAATTAAATCTGTAGATTGATTGTTGTCTACTAAATTGAGAGGCTCTTTTAAGTAATTATCAAATTTTTTGAGATTAGCTTTAGTGATTTGTCCACCCTTGCTAGAAATGACTATTTTAATCAAATTATTTTCTATTTGATAAAACTCCTCCACTTTTTCATTTGAATAGTTTAAATTTTCAAGACCAAGTGATTCTTTATTGGTTTCTTTAGAATTTTGACTTGGCAACTTCTTTTCAGATTCATTTAGACTTTCACTTTCTGATTTAACCTTAGCTTGATTATTTAAATTTTGTTCTTGTTGACGCATAAGCATCCAAGTCATAATTAGGGCAATTAAAACAAACCCTATTAGTTGATATGGATCTAGTTTTTTTTCTTCCATACTAATTATTATTATTTTTTAAATTTTCAATTGATGAATTTATAAAACTTTTAAATAATGGATGAGGCTCTAATACAGTGCTAGAATATTCAGGATGAAATTGTACCCCTATAAACCAAGGATGTTCTTTGTGCTCAATGATCTCAACTAAATTTGTTTCTGGATTAATTCCAGATGGAATAAGATCTCCTTTGTTAAGTTGGTCCAAGTATTTATTATTTAATTCATATCTGTGTCTGTGCCTTTCTGAAATTACTTTTTTATTATATATTTTTTCTGTTTTAGAATTTTTCAGTAACTGGCAATCCCACGCACCAAGTCTCATTGTACCTCCTTTATTTACGATACTTTTTTGATTTTCCATAAGAGAAATAATAGGATTTTTACAATCTTCTTTCATTTCAGTTGAATTAACGTCTTCTAATTTTAAAACATTTCTGGCATATTCAATTACAGCCATTTGCATTCCTAAACAAATACCTAAAAATGGGACATGATTTTCTCTAGAGTATTTAATAGCTTTAATTTTACCCTCTATTCCTCTTTCACCAAATCCTGGAGCTACAATAATACCATTTAAATTGATTAATAATTCATTTAGATTACTATCATCAATTGATTCAGAATGAATTGTTATTATATTTACTTTCACTTCATTAGCTACTCCAGCATGTGTCAAGGATTCAAGGATAGATTTATAAGAATCTTGGAGTTCAACATACTTTCCAACAAGACCTATATTGACGGTTTTATCAGAATTTTTTAATTTATCAAGAAACACTTTCCACCTATCCATCTTACTGGATTTAATAGTAGACAATCCAAGTTTTTTGAGAACTACCTTATCTAAGCGCTCTTTTTGCATCAAAATTGGAACATCATAAATCGTTTCTGCATCAATTGATTCAATAACTGCTTCATTTTGTACATTGCAAAATAAAGCTATCTTATTTTTTATTGCATTAGATAGTTTATGCTCTGTTCTGCACACAATTATATCAGCATTTACCCCACTTTCCATTAAAGTTTTCACAGAATGTTGAGTAGGTTTAGTTTTCAATTCAGCAGCTGCAGATAAATAAGGAATTAAGGTTAAATGTATTACCAATGAGTTTTCTTCACCCAATTCCCATTTTAATTGACGGACCGCTTCTATATAGGGCAAAGACTCTATATCGCCAACAGTACCTCCAATTTCAGTTATTATTATGTCAAAGTTTTTATTCCTTCCTAAAGACAAAATTCTATCTTTAATTTCATTTGTTATGTGAGGAATAACTTGAACAGTTTTGCCAAGAAAGTCCCCTTTTCTCTCCTTTTCAATAACGTTTTGATATATTATTCCAGTTGTTACATTATTTGCCTGAGATGTTTTTACATTTAAAAATCTTTCATAGTGACCAAGGTCGAGATCTGTTTCTGCCCCATCGTCAGTAACAAAACATTCTCCATGCTCGTAAGGATTTAACGTTCCAGGATCAATATTTAAGTATGGGTCTAACTTTTGAATCGTAATTCTGTAGTTTTGAGCCTGCAAAAGTTTTGCTAAAGAAGCTGCAATAATACCCTTACCTAAAGAGGAGCTTACACCACCAGTTACAAATATATATTTAGTTTTTTGAGACATCCGGATAATAAAAAAAATTCCGGACTTAAAATTACAAAAACTATTTGTGAAAAATTAAAAACAGGAAATTATTTCTTTATTTCTATGATATCATAGTCTTTGTTTTGAAGAATATAAAATCCAAAATTAGAATAACCCCCGCCCTCATCAGGCAAGTATTTGAATTTATTTTCAATATAATTTGTTTCTTCTATTTTGTCACTATGAATTTTATTTTGATAAGCCAGCCTTAGTATCACATCCATGGTAACATCAAAAGCACGATAACTTTCTTTAGATGGATAATCACCATACTTTTTTAAAAATGTGTCTTTAAATTTTTGTCTTTCATTTGTTTCCCTTGGAAAATTATCATTTAGATAGGTGAATTTTATATTACCTAGGTGTTTTCTAGAAATATTTACATTATCATAAATTGCTGTCCTTAGACTTGAAAAAAGTTGAACATCTCTTTCTTTTCCAACCTGTGAATTCAATAGTGATGTTACATTTGCTACCAGACCTAAGTTTTGTGATTCAAAAATGACTTGATTTTTAAGTGAGTCTACAAGAAGAGAGTCTATTAACTCAGGTATTACAAATCCACCTTTTTCTGATTCTACAAAATGAGACTTTGAAGACAATTTTTTAAATTCATTAGCAATTTTAAAATTTATACTGTCTGTAATAATAACTAAGTTTTGGGTTGAATCAATTTCATTTTTAATATAATTCATCATTACTTTTCTTAACCTTTTAAGGCGGCTAACAGATTGAAATACATTTTTATGTCCATCTATTTCCTTTGTGGAGAGTGGAGAAACAATAGGTATATCCGATATTTGACTGTTTTTTGAAAAAAATTCAAGATTTTTTGGTATCAAGGGCCCTATAATGGCGTTAATTCCCTTCCATTCAATTGAAGAAATTATTTCATTGATTACGCTTAAATCATTTTGTGTATCAATAACCTTAATTTTTGTTTTAATTCCAAGTGAATCGCAGAAGTCCTTTGCCATCTCCATACCAAAATAGAAGTCAGTGGAAATTGTGTGCAAATTTCTTTTAGAGAGCTTAATATTAGTTTTTTCTACCGAATCAAATTCTATTTCCCTGATTTTAAATGGTAAAAAACAAACCAATTGTAAATAGTTATTTGAAAAAAAAGAGTCCTTAAGGGAAATTCTCTCAGATAGTAATCCGTTTTTTATATCAAAATTACCCATAAACTGATTTGGAATTTTCAATATCATCTCTGCTTGGGGCTCCATGGCAATTAAACCTGGGTTATATGCAACTAAACTATCTCTTGAAATTCCAATTTTTTGACTTATTTGATATGAATTTTCATCCGACTTAACTTGATAGTAATTCAATTCATTTTCAAAATCATTAACTATAGTATCTTTTCCTGTAGGCAACAATATTTGTTGGCCTACTTTTAATCCACTTACAATTTCAGGATTAATTTTTTCTAAATCACTTATTTTAAGTCCGTATTCGTAGGCTAATCTCCACTTGGTCTCTTTTGGTCTTACAATATGTTTTTTATAAATAACCAACTCAGGTAAAGCCTCTACAACAGGTTTGTTTTTGAAAAATGGTATTTGTAATTTCATTTTTCTTTTTAAACCAATCTTATCAATTAACGGATTGTACTCTTTGATAGTTTCAATTGAAATATTATAAATTTTGGATAAAGAATATAAAGTCTCTTTTTTCTTTACTTTATGTACAATAAACCTATCCGGAGTACTTTGAGAGAATGTAAGAAATCCTAATATCAAAAAAAAGAAAAAAATTAATTTTGGTTTCATACTACTCCCATTCTATTGTAGATGGTGGTTTAGAACTAATGTCATAAACAACCCTATTAACACCTACAACGTTATTAATTATTTTGTTTGA
>CEVS01022803.1_pt1 | contig 10181 bp, 8 predicted proteins | sample 361571 | NCBI WGS metagenome assembly CEVS01 (sample SAMEA2623850, study PRJEB7988) | marine metagenome | isolation source: saline water (ENVO:00002010), including | reverse complement strand
GTAATTGGATGTAGAATCACTCCAAGAATTGGGTGGACAAGTTCGATATCTAGCAAAATATTGTTCCCATTCCAATTTTGTGATGGCTCTAGCTGTAGAGGTATTCCTTTGACTTCTGCTGGTGCTACCACTATCACATTATCACCAGAGGTAGTCCATCCTTCAGGTAGGTTAGGTATTGATAGATTCATTACAGCAACATCGTTACCAGTGTTTTCTACCCAGGCAGTTGGCCATGATGAAACGCCATCTCTAACTTTCCAAGACCCTTTTGAGTCGACAACTATGCCCGGTTCAGAACCAACTCTGACTGGAACTTGTTCTACGATCTGGCCTTGTCCAGTTCCATTTGCGATTCGTATACTGACTACGCCTACTTCTCCGGCAACAGCATCAGCTGGTGGATAAACTGTGATATTTATTGCAGCAAATTCACCAGGGGCAATCACGTCTCCACTGTTTGGTAGGCTAACATTCCAACCTTGACCTGCTTTAGTGAAATATGGAGTGTCAGGGAAATTTCCTCTCTGTTCAATGGTCAACTCAAGTTCGCCCCCATTAGGTGGAACTTCAAGTGAGGTATTTGATAGGTCGATACGCCATTCTGAAACCTGTATTATGTTGAGAGAGATATTTACAGCGTAATCGATTACAAAATCGCTAGATGATGTTTCTAGAGTTAGATTTACAGAAGTACCTGCCCAGGTATTTGCAGGTATATCGAAGGTAAGTGATAGAGTCTCACTCTCACCTACGTTTAATCTCGAAGAATTGATTGATTCAGCTGACCAAACCGAGTTGTCATTACCCGATCTTGTGATAGTGAACTCTGGTGTAATTGTTAGAAGGTCATCAGAGTTTCCAATATTTGTAATGTCAATCGTCAAATCCATCTCTTGTCTCGGCAGTACATCTAATTGGTATCCCTCTTGTACCTGTATGTCCCATCTGTGATCTGGTCTTGCTTCGATTGTGATATTTGCCTGATCAGAAATTGTCTCATCACCTGTACTTGCCCAATCAAATATCAGTCCGAATCTTTCTCTTGCAGGAATATCCTCAGGTATAGTCACCCAAACAGGTACCATACTAATTCCGCCAGGTCCTAATGTTCTACTAGGGTTTGTAATCTCAAAAGTAACATTGGGTGCTTGTGATAAATTGCCAGCTGTCGTCAATCCACTTAGGATAAATGTGTCTTCACCGTTACCCGGATTTTCTAATTTAAGAATTAACTTGGTCCTCTCGCTAACATTGAATACAGCCCCATCGTTTGGTGTGACTACCTCTGCTTGTGCTCTAAATACCTGCAATACGTGTAATGAAATTGCTAAATCGGTGTTATTCTGATTTTCCTCTGTCTGTTCAAAGAAGTGACGCATAGGGGGTGCATCGAAAGGCAAGTCTAGATGCAATTGTCCATTTTGTCCAGACATCTCCAATATTGTTCCATTTATCATCAAGTCTCCAGATGTGCTCCAATTCCATCCAACTTTCAACATTCCAGCGGCAGACATGTCCCACTTCAAAGTGGTACCAACATAATTTGCTTCAATATCCCAAGTTAGCCCCGTTGCCGGTATAGTACGAATATGAGGTACATCACTTGCACTATCGCTAGCAAAAATCGTAACTGAGAAGTCTTCACAAATTTCCTCAGAACCAGAACCAATGCAAAGAGTCATCACTGCTGATGTTGAATCACCAGCTTGTTTAGAACTAGGTATGTCAACCTCGATAAGGTACTCTTGTTTTGTATTAGGTCCTAACTCAATACCCCATTGTGTGTTGCCATTGTAATCTACAACGGTAGTACTAGCGCTCCATGTGTTTGATGACCATTGCATCTCTGTAGTTTCTTGAGCATTACCAACATTTTCTACCATTAACCAAACATGAGCAACATCACCGGGTCTACCGTAACCAATTCCGGAAGGAAGACCACTAGCGCCTTGCAATGACAAACCTCTGGTCCTTTCAACTTCTAGAGGAAGTATTGTTGAGGTGTTTACAGTAAAATCTTGATCTAGAGTGAGTGTCATTGGAATTTGTGCGTCTTCCGAACCTACTGCATCCTGTGGGACGTAGAATTCGAATTGGATTATTTGGGGTGTGTCACGCTCAAGATTTAGAGATAAATCCCCTGAATCAATCGGCATGAATGTCCACCCTGCTGGCAAACTTGAATCATCATAGCCAAGCGTCCAAGCTCCGTTACGACTGCCAGAACTTGTTACTGTGACATTGACAGTCTGTGTACTGCCAGGTAGCGCTCTGGAGATCTCACTAGGTGTTTGTATCTGTGCCACGTACGGAGCAAGAACAACAAGAGTCGTACTGTAGTTGTCATTGTCAGTTCGTGTTTGGGTCAAGTTTTCATTAACATCCAATAGTAGTTCTACTGTGTGTACTCCTAGTGTTGCCTCAACATCTACGCTGAATGTAATTGGTCCACCTTCTCCAGATGGAGAGACAGATTCAGCAATATTTACGCGATGTCGCTTGATTTCTATACCATCTAACAATAATACTGCATCCACGGCTTCGTCCGTATCAACAATTCCGATATTCGAGTATTGGCCGGAAATAGTCACCATCTCCCCAGGATCTGGATCGGCAGGAGTAAATCCAATGCCACGACCATCTGCTAAGGGTGCAATATCGGGCTTTGCTTCACTAATTAGCATATCACCGACTAATATGTCTAGGTATCCATCTCCATCCATGTCTGCAACTGCAGGGGATGCCCATGTCCTGTGAGGGACGTTGATTGAAGAAGACCAGCCGGGTCCTATGTCTGCAGCGATACCGGTATTTCCATCAAATGCAAAAATTCTCTCTCCATAGGCAACCAATAATTCAGGTTCATCTTCTCCGTCTAAATCAATTGAAATTGGAGCTGAAATCGCAACTTCACCTTCGTTAGTGCTACTCCCACTTTGGAGAATCCGAGACCATTCTCTGAACGGAGGGTCAATCGTTATGTCGTGGCATCCAGTAATTCCATCCCTATCTGTTGTTCCGATACCTGTAGAAAACCAGGTCACCCAGCATACCCGGTCGGTGATTCCATCGCCTGTCGTATCAACAGGAAGAGGCTCTGTGTCTGCATATCCATTCTTGGCACGGAATCTCCAAATTTCATCGGTACTGGTTAATTCCATACCGAGGTATTGTGCTCCCATTCCATCATCTGCTCCATTACTGTCGTGAGGTAATGTCAGAATCATTTCCGGGGCTGCATCATTATCCAGTTGTGTTACTACTGGGCCAGGTAGTCTAATTCTTGGCGTATCGTCATTACTATCTGTTCCTTGAACTGAAAATCTTTCCCAATCAAGTGAGCCAGTTGGACCATCGATTTGCCATATCCAAAAGTTTCCACTGTTTTCATCGACGGTGGTAAGAACAATTGAACCGCTATTGTCATCTAAAGCAGCGAATGCAGGGTCGGAAGGATGTGTCCCTCTGTCAAGTGCTACTCTCCAATTTTCTTCAGGAGTTTGTAGTCCTAATGGTAATGCTATCACAGTAGGCTCATCATTGGTTGTGTCTACCGCAGCAATGATTAGTTCAGGAGATCCATCGAGTGATAAATCCGCCAATAACGGCTGAGTGACTGATTCAGGAGAAGTCCATGTGTGAGCATTTTCTATACCAATTCGTAAATCTGCATCAGACCATGACCATAGTTTCTCATTTGAATGTCCAGAAACAGTCCATCCTGATTCATCACAACTAATCTCTGGCGACCATAAGTCAACTTCCAAAGAACTATCTGAGTCATATACAATTGCAATTTCCTGTTTAGAATCATCATCAACATCTATGATAACAGGTGTTGAACGGACAATGTCAACATTTCCTAAGGTTACTTCCCAAGCAATTTTTGCAGTGTCTCCCTCAATAATCGCTAATCTCCTTTCTGTGTTTTCGGTGTAAGTCATTACAGCAAAGAGGTGATTTTCTCCACATCTTTCCTTTGCTCCTTCAGGAGAGGTAATTGAACCAGAAAAGTCTGCTATTGCAACACCGTAGCCATCGGCTCCGTTTCCAGAATCAAAAGCAACCCAGTTGATTCCTGGCGTTTCTATCGTTTGTAGTCCGCTAGCGCCGTGCTCCGGTAAAGTACGGCTGTGCCCAGGATCTCTACCATACTGGGCCCACGGCTGAGAAAAAGGGTCCCATGTTCCAATTTCTTCGTCGTCATCGGCGAGAGTAGGCATTGGAATGACAATTGTTGATGCAAGCAAAATGACTAGCATCAAAATAGCTCTTGATTGCTTGCGCATTCGCTTCACCCATTATTAGTGGGGCATCCGGGGTAGTTAGGGCTTTGGGCCCTACGGGCCCATGAGAAATGGAAAAATTAAGTATATTTCTTTGACCGTTTTTGGGAAAATGTATCTGTAACCCTTCGTTTTGCAGGGGGTATCATTCAAATAGGGGCCGCTGGTGGCTTGGATGACTTCGGTCACACTTCTCTCCCGAGGCACAGCCAGTGAAGGACGGATGAGGCGAACACCTCAAACGTCCTACGGTGGTGAATTGGGCGAGGAAAATGAGGTGAAAAAATGTACAAAGTTGTCACTAAAGAGGACACTATTCGTATTCCTGCGGAATACATACGTAAGGACAAGTCACTGAACGAGCACATTGATCGTCTAGCAGCATCTGCCTTCGAAGGAAGATTCGATGACGATAACCGCTTCGTTCTGGTTACATCAAACCATGAACCAATGGATCGTGGGCGAATCATTCACGGTGATGGTGCAATTTACCAGAGAGTTCGTTTTGACGCTGTTTTGTTTTGCATTGAAGACTATGAGGTCGTTGAAGGAGCAGTTTCTGAAGTAAACGACTTCGGTGCTTTCGTCAGAATTGGACCAATGGAAGCTCTACTACACAAGTCTCAGATTATGGAAGACCACGTAGATATCAACGCAGGAATGGGCCTCTTAGAGGGTCGTCAAAGCGGAAGAAAACTTGGAGTTGGAAGTTCAGTTCGTGCTAGAATCGTTTCTCTATCACCAGATACAAGCGACCCACGTCGCTCAAAGATCGGTTTGACTTGCAAGCAAACAGGACTTGGTAGTCACGAATGGATCCATGAGGATCAAAACTGAAAAAGGAGTTGATTATTATGCCTAAGAATCCCTTTGCATGCAGCGAATGTCATTTAATCTTATCAGATGGAGTAGACCAATGCAATATTTGCCCTTCTGCCCCGGTTTCATCTGACTGGACAGGATATGTGGTTGTAATTGACCCATCCCGTTCAGAAATCGCAAACCGCCTCAACATTGAGGCGCCTGGAAAATACGCACTCAAGGTAAACATCCGTCGATGAAGGAGGAATAAATATGGAAATTATTGACCGAAAGGAAAACCCACTATTGAACAGAGTAGAAATTGAATTCCGTTGGAACCATGAAGGTTCTCCAACACCTTCACGCACTGATATGCTTAATGGCATTGCATCACTTGAACCAGGTTCTAACAGAGATTTGATTGTAATAAAGGACGTCAATACCAGATTCGGAATTGGATCAACAACTGGCCTAGGTTTAGTTTATGCTGACAAGGAATCGATGAAGGTAGAACCTAGTTACATGCACGAAAGGTATGCAGAAATGCGAGCTGCAGCACCGGCAACCGAAGAAGCGCCAGCAGAATCTAGCGATGTATCTGGAGGTGAGGAGTGATGTCTGACGGTCCAAACCCTAGTGCAAAATGGTCAAAGTATTCCGTTGAAGATGGAAACTTGGTACGAAAGGCAGAATTCTGTCCTACCTGTGGACCTGGTGTTTTCCTTGCTATACACGCAGATCGCAAGTCATGCGGTCGCTGTGGATATACTGAGAAAATCGAGTGATTCTCAATTCGAGTTTGCCATGTGATGGCTAAATATCCCTTGGTTATCTAGTACCATCCATGATTCATCTTTCTTGATTAGTTGTACAGCCAGGTCTGCTCGTATTACTGAATCACCTCGTAGCATTACATCTTCTCTCCAAGAAATAATTCTCCAATCTTGTTCATCATAAACAGCATCTTGAATTGTTCCACGAAGTTTACGTGCAACGGTTATGTTGCCATCGACAAACTCCCATGCCCAACCGTCTTTGGATGAAAGTAGGAATTTATTTCCATGGTTGAAAACTTCTTCAAGATCACATTCAACATCGAGTTTTTGTTCCGAAATAATCTCTCCAGTATCTAGAGAAATTTCTCGATAATCGCCTCCCCTACTCCAAACTACTGCATAATCATCGACAATTGATATTGCAGTGACGTCATTAGATCTTGGTGGGGATTTCATGCCTTCTTCGAATAATGGTAGTCTCCATATTTCGTTATCAGAGGAATCGATGCAATATATCCCTCTTGACCACAGTGCAAAAATAATCTTGTCACCATTTGATGTTAATGCCAATGGCTCAGCATCCACAATGTGGCACCATTCTGAACTTGCCACCATTGCTGTGTTTCGACTTAGTCGCAAATCCGCCTTTGAAACACCATTTTCTAATTTTTCAGTGAGTGGTAGTAATGCCATTCTGGCTAGTCGTAATTCATGATCTACCCATGTTGCAACAAGTCCCCTGTCACAAATTGCTGCGTGAGATATTTCACAAGGAAACGGTGTTGCTCGATAATCGTCAATTGTAATTCCGCCATCTACATCGATTACAACTTCGCGTCCTTCGAACTGGAAAATCTTCCAAGGCGCGCTGTCCATGTCATCCCGAGAAGGGTTAGGATTGTAACAATTCCTTCAAAAATCATCATCCTTACGGCTCTACATGGTCAGCCTGATTGTGGTCTCTGGGGGAGATATTGCTTCAACCAATCAAGCTGAGGAACTTTTGAAGATGTGTAATTGGACTGAATTGGACTTAGTTGAAGGGCTACCTGCATACTCTTTCATGCATGCTAGGATGTGGTGGATGAAAGATGGATGCTTATGGGAGAATGATCTCGATAAGAGGTGGGAGGAAGAAACAGGAGAAATACCAACTGAGATAATCTTCCCATCAAGACATTCAGCAGCAAGTGGCAACCCGTCTTTGACACTTCACCCGATTGGTACAATGCAAGTGCCGCATGATAGTACTCCACAATATGGCGGTAAGGCTGCTGATTGTCCACCTCCAAACCCAAGAATCGCTGCTTGGTGGCGAGAACTGAATAAAGTTGCAAGTGATTTAGATGATTTTGATTTGTCACTAGAAACGACTCATCACGGGCCGTGGGTAGAAACACCATCCTTGTTTATTGAAATTGGTTCAACTGAAGCCACTTGGGGACATGAAGGTGCGGCCACATTACTTGCAGGAATCATTTATCGCGGTCTAGGTTTAGATGGTGGCGATGGATTAGGAAATTGGTCAGGTAATGGTCGTGTTGTAATTACCTTAGGAGGAGGGCATTATGCTCCACGTGGTAATTTTCTAGCCATGCATGAAGACGTTTGGATTGGTCATATGCTGGCAACTTATGCACTTCCGTTTGAGAAAGATGATGATGGCACAATTTCTGGTATGTGGGAAAATAGTCTTCGAAAAGCAATAGATTCTACCAAAATAGCATACCCTGATGGAGAGATAGTTTGCAGTATGGACAAAAAGGCATTCAAGGGTTGGCAACGCCAAGCAATTAGGGATTTATTGGAAGAATTAGATGTACCTCTGTTGAAGAGGTCAGAAATCATAGGATGAAAACGGTCAAGAATCGTCTTCTCTGCCGCTCATACATGGTCGGGTGGTTCTCACGTATGGTGGTCGCGATGACTATACGAATGCCACGTTGGTTTGTTGGCTGGGTGAGTCGCAGATATGTCGCAGGGCCGAAACTCGAAGATGCAGTCAAAGTGATGAGCCGGCTTTCTAAGGAAGGCGCTTGTTTCACTATCGATGTCTTAGGTGAAGAAATCAAATCCATGGAGGAAGCCAGTTTCTTCCTTGAAGAATACAAAAGAGTAGTTAACGCAATTATCGATAACAATCTAGATTCTAACCTTTCGATTAAGCCGACAGCATTTGGACTGCTTTTGGATAAAGAAAAAGGCATGGAGAATATTGAAACTCTGGTTCGAATGGCTAACGGACATGACATGTTTGTACGATTAGATATGGAAGATCACAGGGTTACTGATGATACTATACAGGTAATGCTCGATATGCATGAAAAAGGACTTACCAATGTAGGAGTTGTCCTACAAGGTAGATTATTCAGAACATTGGATGACATCCAAAAAATCGCAAGTGAACTTGGGCCGAATGCAGATTATCGAATTTGCAAAGGGATTTATCTTGAGCCAGAAGATATTGCACATACCGATCGCCAACCCATTATTCAAGCAACAAATGAATGCATAGATGCCATGCTTGATTCTGGTGCATATGTTGGGATTGCTAGCCATGACCACCCAGTGATCAATCACACTCTAGAGGCTTTGAAAAAGAGAGGTATGACTCCTGGTGAAAGTGACCCAAGAGAAAATGCAGGTCAGCCAAGAAAACAAAAAGGTCCGGGATATGAATTCCAAATGTTACTGGGTGTAAGAGGTCCTCTTAGGAGAAAGCTGTGCTCACAAGGTCACAGAACTCGTGTCTACATCCCGTATGGTGAGAAGTGGTACGAGTATTCAATACGTAGGCTCAAGGAAAATCCAACAATTGGAACTCAAGTTGCTAAGGCGTTCTTGATGCCATGGACAAACCGTCCATGATCAATTTCGTTTCTTCTTCTGCCTTCGTCCAGCTCGCTGTTGTTTTGGCTTACCGGATTTTTCCGCATCTGGAACAGTAGGGTTAGGATTATGGCCGAGTCGTCCTTCCTTCCAGGCTTGACGTCTTTCTCGTGGAGTATAAGGGATATTTTCCTCTGGCCTGGGAGGTTCATGCAAATATATTCTCTTGATGTCATGTGCTGGGACTCTACCCGACATTGTACGACCAGTGCCGGTGTGGATTGCACGAATTTTCCACTTTGAACCACCATGTTCCATTATGGAACCCGCTTTGTACGTTTTTTCTCTTTCAACGAAAATTGATTCACTATCTGAGAATTCACCACGTGTAAGAGTCAGCCTAACCATTACAACGTCAGACCTCACTGCGTTTGCTCTTCCTACTTTTGTGGCGACCAATTTGTTTCGCTTGTTACCAGTTCGGGTTTCGAGGCGATTGATTTCCCAACTAGCATCATCGTGTTCAAAAATATCTCCGACATGTAACTCCTCATCATCATCGACTTCAATTTCTGTAAGTCTTGTATGAGCTCCTTCGCTGAGTAAAAACGGTATGAGAAGCGCTTTTGGTGGGCGCAATTCTACGGTGTGGATGTGTCCGCACTCTTCGCACTTAAGGAGGTAATTTTTCCCTTCCCCTGCCTTTCTCTCTTTGAGAATTTCATGGCCACAGAACTCACCACACCCAGGACAATCGGTGACATTTTCGACTAATTCTTCATCGACAGATTGGTCTTCCATGGCTAATCCTCCCTATTTGCCGGCCATGCCGGTCACCTTTGAGTCTGTCGGCATATGCGAAGGCTTGTGAACTGGTGATGTAACGACCGACCATGCGCGAGGAGGTGTTGGCCGCAGTCTTAGCGGCAGACAAGGAGTTGTCTCGTGATGAGCCAGAGGTTGCTGCAAATATTGGTAAGCAACTAGAGCATATGGGGCTTACTACTTGGTCAATATCGGTCCGTAGAAGAATTAGGGATGCAATCGCTAGGCTGGAGCCAAAGCACATCATACAAACAGGCTCAGGAATTGGCCATCTTTCAGCTTGGATTCTCGACCACTTTGAGGGCAGCGATGGTTTGGAAAAATTCCAAATTATCGAAGACGGAAATAGATTCGCAGTAATTTTGACCCGTCTTTGCCAGAGGTATGATTCGGTTCCAACTAGTATCAAAGTTGGAGCACCTTCCTTGTTAACCAGTGAATTGAAAGCTTGGCAAATCTCCAAAATAGGAGATGCTCCAATCATTGAATCTGCGGATGCAATAATTGTCGATGCACCGCTAGAAAGATTGGCAGATGATATCTCTTGTATGCTTCCATTACTAACTCCGAATGGAGTACTTTTCACTACCGAGCCAGATCCACCTGTTGGTGAGAGAGAAGAAGATGATAGTGAAGTTGTGGCTTTCAATAAATGGATGGA
>CEVS01185944.1_pt1 | contig 10190 bp, 24 predicted proteins | sample 361571 | NCBI WGS metagenome assembly CEVS01 (sample SAMEA2623850, study PRJEB7988) | marine metagenome | isolation source: saline water (ENVO:00002010), including | reverse complement strand
GACAGCTCTGGGCGGTTGTTGGTGGGGCATAGCACCAGCACTTTAACCAATGCAAAGCTGCAAGTGGTTGGACCGAATAGTAACAGTTACATTATGATGCTTAATACTACAGCATCTGATAGCGATGGGGCTGGGTATAACAATTTGCATTTTAGAAGGCGTCAATCAGGTGGCGAAGAAACTACGTCGGGTATGGTCCACAGTTCACACGATGGTACTGCAGATGATCAAAAAGGCAAGGTAACCATTTGGACCAACGACGGCAGCGGTGTTCAAGAGCGGATGCGAATCGACAGCTCTGGGCGGATGGGCTTGGGTACAAATTCACCAGAAGAAATTTTACACGTAAAAGCATCAAGCGAAACAGTAGGTTCAAGAGATGGTGTTCTTTTTGAATCATCGTCATCACTCGCAGCAGACACTGGATTACCCCTTGTTTTTACTTCTCATATTGGCAACGCAGCTAACTACGGAGTAGCTTCTATTGCTGGACGAAAGGAAAATGTAACCAGCGGAAATGGTGCGGGTTACTTACAGTTCAGTACTGGAAGTAGTGGAGGCGCTATATCTGAGAAGATGCGTATTGACAGCTCTGGGCGGTTGTTGGTGGGAACAACGACTGCGGGCGAATCTACTGCTGACAATTTAACTATTGCAGATTCTGGTCATTGCGGAATCACTCTGCGTTCTGGTACAAGCAGTGTCGGGACAATGTTCTTCGCTGATGGCACTTCTGGGAACGATCAATATAGAGGATTGATTCAATATGATCACAGCGGCAATTTCCTGAAATTTGCAACCACTGCCCAGGAGCGGATGCGAATTAACGCAAACGGTTATTCATTGTTTAAAGGCAATGCGTCTAGCTATTATAATTCAACCGGATCTTTTCACCAGTTTCAACAAAATACTAACAGCTATGTTGGCATATTCAATAACGCGCATAGCACGCCATATGGAATTTTTATAAAATATGATACTACTCCGAACAATACCGGCAGTAGTTTTATTGAGTGCGAGGACAGCTCTGCAGGTAGATTCAGGGTAGTCAGCAATGGAGGTATTTACAACTATTCAGGCAATAACAGCAACCTTTCTGACGAACGTGAAAAGAAAAACATTGTCTCTCTTGACACAAAGTGGGATAAAGTTAAGAGTTGGGATCTGAAAAAATTCCACTATAATGACGATGCAGATACTGACGATTTGCGGTATGGTGTTATTGCTCAACAAGTAGAAACTGTTTGTCCAGAGGTTTTATCTGACTGGGAAAAGCAAAGAGCTGAAGATGCTGTCTTAGATGATGAAGGCAATGTTGTCACACCAGCAAAAGAGCAAATTATACGTAAAGGTGTGAAAGAACAACAGATGATGTGGATGGCAATCAAGGCATTGCAAGAAGCACAAGCACGTATCGAAACTCTAGAAACAGAGGTATCCGCACTGAAAGCAGGGTGATACTATAAATATTAAAAAGTAGGGGATAGTGAACCTAAAATGACTGTAATACGTCCAAATGGAATCAGCGGAGTCACCAGCATTACATCATCTGGTGATGCAATAAATTTTTACAGGTCTGATGGAACACTTGGACCGGAGTTAGGAATAAACGTCAATGTAACCTCAGGTGTTAGCACCTTTGCAGCACTGAATGTGACTGGGGTGTTGACCTATGAAGATGTTGCAAGTGTAGATTCTGTTGGTATTATAACTGCAAGAAGCACAATAGACGCAAAAGGTGATATATCAATCGCAGATAAAATAATTCATACTGGAGATACAAATACTGCTATTAGATTCCCTGCTGCTGATACGATTACAGCAGAAACTAGTGGATCAGAAAGAGTTCGTATTAACAGCTCTGGTGATCTGTATATTGGCGGCACAAGCGGCTTGCTGGGTAAGGTTTCAGTTTTATCATCAGGAACAACTGATACTTCCTTACACTTAGCGACTTCTGGTGGATCTAGTGATAATGGAGATGCCACTAACACAATCAGATTTACTGGCGGCACTAATTCAAGGTGGGCAAACGCCAAGTATGAAGCCTTTGCTCATATATTCCATAGTAATGGTGCTGAAAGAGCGCGTCTCACTGCTACTGGTAATTTTGGTGTTGGAACCAATAGTCCGGCAACACCACTCGTCGTTTCTAATAGTGGTGCTGAAGGTTGGGAACTGGGATATACCTCAGGAACTGTAGAACTTGTAGGATACAACCGATCAGGAAGTGCTCGTTCTCCGATGAAGATCATTGGACAAACATTCCTTGTCCAAACAGGTAATCCTTCGCTTAGCAATGGTCTTTATCAAGACGCTAATGGAAAAGTTCTGATTGGCACGCAAACAACCTCATCTTATGCTGACCGACTATTAACAGTTGGGAATACGTCGCACACTTCTCCAACTATTGAAATTCGTTCTGCAACTAATGGTCAGCCTGGTTTAGTTTTTAGTGATAGCACAGCGGGTGACGTTAATTCGTATCGTGGCACCATTGAATATAATCATGCAAGTAATTACATGATGTTTAGAACTGATGCTGTTGAGCGGATGCGAATAACTTCTGCTGGCAACTTCGGAATTGGCACGCAGAGTCCTCTAGTACGATTTGTAGTTTCTGATGGAGCAATCAGAAATATTGAGATGGGCTATTCCAGCGGTTTAACCAATAATTATATTCAGTCATATAACCGCAGCACTTCTGCATATATGGGTTTAACTATTGCTGCCAGCCCCATTTCTTTTCAGATAGGTTCTACGGAGGCAATGAAAATTGACAGCTCTGGGAATGTGGGCATTAATGAATCAAGTCCTTCTTCGTATGCTGGTTCTGGCCATCAATTAGTAGTTAGTGATGTAAGTTCTGCTTGCGGCATGACAATCCGAACCAGCTCTTCTCACTCAGGAAACATTTTCTTTTCTGATGGCACCTCTGGTACTCAGAGAGCAGAAGGCTACATGCAATACAATCATGCTGGCAATTATCTTGCTTTTGGTACTCTTAATACCGAGCGGATGAGGATTAGCAGTACGGGTACAATTCTAAATGGTAACAGCATTATCAACGACAATACAAACGGAGCTGGCGAAAAATTAACTGGCGGCGGATTTGTTGCTGTTCAAAACGATACAGTTTCTTCTGGCTTGTCTGGATTCCAACTGAAAACTGGCAGTCCCACCAAGACGTTAAGGATGCAAATTATGTTGGATGGAGATTTGCAAAACGCTAACAACTCTTATACCGGCATTTCTGACATTAAGCTCAAGGAAAATATCGTCGATGCCAATTCCCAGTGGGATGACATTAAGTCAATTAAGGTTCGCAATTACAACTTTAAGCCCGAAACAAACCTCGATACCCATAAGCAAATTGGCCTCATCGCTCAAGAGCTTGAGACCGTCTGCCCTGGACTTGTTGGCGAATCGCCTGACCGCGACGAAAACGACAATGATCTTGGCACCGTTACCAAAAGCGTCAACTACTCCGTGCTCTACATGAAAACTGTCAAAGCACTTCAAGAAGCAATGGATCGCATCGAAACATTAGAAACACAAAATACCTCACAACAAACTCAAATTGATGATTTAATCACAAGAGTTACCGCCCTTGAAGGTTGATATATACAACCAGTCCTATAAGTGTCCTAGACCCTCCAGGAAACGCCCTGGGGGGTCTTATAATAGGTGTATAGACAACCATAGGACATGACTGCTACTGACAAACTAATCTTCATCGCATCCTTTATGTGGATGATGAACTGGGGAGTCCGTGTGACTTCACTGATGCTTGACAAAATCTAATTTCCTACCTATAATAACTCTGTGGAGGTTCAACAAACCATGGCTATTACTAAATCTGAGTTTCTTTATGTCAAACCAAGAACATCAAAAGCAAAGAATCGCTTTGCAAATGAGATGAATGGTCTTCATTCTTGTCGTATTGAGAAGCGTCAAGATGGTAAGGTCTTTCTAGCATCCATCAGTGGTAAATACTTCTTTTGGATCAATGAATTATCAGATGATCACTGGGAGGTAATTAAATGATTGAACTATTACTTTATTCAAATTTAACTTGTGCTCAGGCAACTAGCATAATTAATAGAGCAGAGAGATTGCATGTTAAGCATGGTCTAACTCCCTCTGATTTGCAAGAACTTATTACTGTTGTAAAGGATTCAACCCCGGAGTGTTTTAATGAAAGACCAGAATAGTATCCCGGACCTTGAAAATAAACAAGATAAATGGAATCGTGGACTTGATATTTTTATTGAGTCTGTAATTAAACCTGATCCTGCTTTACGTCAATGTGCTCACAATCAAAAGTGTTACCATGAACTCATGGATATACGCAGTGATGTGCTTAACTATCTTAAATCAAAACGTTGGTATGTTGAATGACTCAACTGATTGAAAAAACTGATCCACGTTACTTCACTGTGACAAGTGATGAACCATACGATAGGCACACATACAAAGTGGTGTATTGTGATGGGAAAGAAAAAGTTGTAGATTCATGGGAGGAAGTTCAATCTATTTGGTGGAACTCTATATCTTACTTTGTTTCGCATATTGAAGTTATGGACCGCAAGAAAACTAAAACTAAAGGAGGAGGAGGATTCTGAAAATGGCAGTGATAAGTGAAGAAGAAAGGGAATTTATTCTCAAATTGCAAATTGGTAATATTTGTAAAATTTTAGATGGTGAGGTCCAGTATATTACTGGATGTGATAAACAGAATGAGTGGAAAAAAATTGTGATAGAATATGGACACCGAAAAAAAGACTGAATCACAAATTCACATAAAATGAGCAGCGTTCAATACAAAAAGCACAGAGTATTTCGTGAAACTCCTGATGTTATCTTCTATGATATATCCGTAGAAGATTCTAATGCATCAGACCTTGTTGTTCATGAGGGACCAGCAGTCTCACCACCCGATGATGTAATCGGAGCGAAACAGTTCTACATTCACTATCATCAGACTGATCACAATCGTGTGCTATCTGGTGAACGAACCTTTGAATTGGTAAATTTTGATTGGAAATTTCCATATCATATTGTGAAACTTGATCGTAGATCTGGAGCATTGGTAATTCCTGTTGGAACTTATCATCGTAGTATCTCAGGTGATGGTGGTTCGATTGTTATCAATCAAGCAGTTCGTGATGATCAGTTTAATCCAGATACGGAATTCATTCCAGTAAGTGCTGGTAATAATTCTAAATTGTATAATGTTCTTGTACATGAAAACCCTGTTATTCATGAAATTGGAGAATGATGAAGGAATTTGATTATGATCTCAATTACAAATCTTTGGACTTCACAAATGCAGAAACTCGCAAACTTTATCGTATTGGAAGGGGAGAACAAGGGGTTTTATTGGTACGCCCTTATACAAACGATATTTGTACTCATTGGAGATTTGTAGATGAACCTACTGCTCGCAAATCTGCTGATACGATATACCAAATGTTCTGTCGATTTAAGAAGCAACGAGACTTCATTGGCATGGATATGGCGCGGAAATTCTTGGAAATGGGTTTTACGAGAGCGCGTCGTTATGCTAATCATTCCAGTGGAAGGAAGTACGATAAAATGTCTGGTAAAGTCCGACCCCAAGACTCAGATTGGAGAACAAATACGAAAGCAAAGAGTGCTACAATTTTTAAGAAAATGCGAGATTTGGCTGCATACGACCCTACATACAAAGAGATGAGAAAAGAGTGGCGTTCCAATGAATAAGTTTTTTGAGTGGTTTTTTGCCCCCACAACGAAAGAAGATAGAGGTGCATTTGCACTTGCTGATAAGATAATTGAACTAAAGAAAAGAGTTGAAGAACTTGAGGTTGAGAATGAGCAACTGAAACAACTAATTTCTGATATCAACACGAATTTGCAGGAACAGATTGACAATATACACCCCGTAATATATAATATTACCGAGCGTAAAGATTGAAATGACGTATTCAGTGACACTTATCTCACCCGATGGTGAGTCTAATACTATTCAATGTGAAGAAGATCAGTATATTTTAGAAGCAGCAGAAGAGGCAGGAGTTGATCTACCTTATTCCTGTAAAGCAGGTGCTTGCTCAACATGTGCTGGTAAGATTGACTCTGGTACAGTAGATCAGAGTGATCAATCATTCCTTGACGATGATCAGATTGAAGCAGGATTTGCCCTGTTGTGTGTATCCTATCCTACATCTGACTGTGTGATTGAGACTGAGAAAGAAGACGAACTCTACTGATAAATATCTACATAGTGTTCATATTAATACACATGGAGGATAAAAAAGCAGCTAAGAAAATTATCAAACGTGCAAAGAAGCATCCTGATTGGTATACCACTGAGGATGTGCGATTTGCAAAGATGGTAAGAAATCGCATCAAGAGGCAAGAGAAGGAAGAAAAGGAGGCAGCGAAAAGTGATAACTGATGCCAATGATAAGGACTGGGAAGACTTCTGGAATAGTGTAGAAGAAAAGTTCTGGACTACCTCAGATCTTCGTGCTGTATGGGAAGAGATGGATCAAATCGAACCATTAACTCCTATTCCAGAAATATATCGTCAGATTCCTAATCGGTATTAAGTTATACGAAGCAATCCCGAAGAGAACCTTAAATTAATAGATAGTGATGAATGGATATGTTAGTATATCCACACTTTCGCGGAGATTGCCTATGACCTTGCCAAAAAACAAGAAACTCAAGAAAAATGAGATTAAATCTATGAAAATTGCTGTTGAACAAGCAGGAATCCGGGCAATTCATCCCGATAAGTTGGAAGATTTTGCCGAACATCTTGTAAGACAAGCAAGAAAAAGTGAAAAACCTGTTGCTTGGCGAAGGGGTTCTGCCCTGTCTGAATAAGTATAAGGGAGACTTGACGGTCTCCCTTTTTTAATGTATGATACTTTGTAAATGGAGAACTACGAATGAAATTCTTAGCATCACTACTTCTCATTGGTGCTACATCTGCACCCGTTCTTGCTGGTCCCGCAACAGGATATAAGTCCAGTGGTGGATTTGCGCGGGAGGAGAAATGTTTTAAGACAGAATATAGAGAGGAGTATGTTCCTGGCACCGCAAGAAATCCAGGCTATGTGAAGTCATATAAGAAGAAAGTCCGTGTTCCATGTCAACCGAAGGTAAGATATATTCCTGCCCCGACACCACATACCCATAGCGATCCACATCCTAATGTAGGCAAAATCGATGACAATTCCTGTATCGAAGGATCTATTTTAGGAGGAATCGCTGGCGGGGGAATAGGTGCCGCATTATCGCGAAAAGAGGGTAGATTGTGGGCGATTCCGACAGGCATCGTCGGTGGTGCTCTAGTCGGGTGCCAGATGGACGGTGGTTAAAGTGTCCACTATCCTTGCCAACTGGTCCGATCTGCTGTATTCTATAAGAGTCAGAAACAAACCACTCATGGCCACCCGCTCACGCATCGGAATCGAACTCACAGATGGTTCTATCCTGTCTGCCTATCACCACTGGGATGGTTATCCGCAGTGGTTGGGTCGTATTCTCACCACACATTACAACTCCCGTGAACAAGCATCTGAGTTGATTGATGGTGGCGATATGTCCTGTGCATGGACAAAGGATCGCTGGACTGGTAAGAAAGTCGCAGAGTATGTGACTGAGAATGTTGAGGTTGAGGAATATGCTCCTCAATACTATTCACAACGTGGTGAAGATTGCCCCCCTCGTCTTGACAATACTCTCCAACAGTATCTGTCTGATGGTGAAGAATATGCTTATATCTTCCGTAATGGTGAGTGGGTGTGCTATGATATGAACGAGTTTAATGATAAAGAACCTGAACTCACTGAAATTCCTACCGGAGCACTTGCAGTATGATTGATTACAACGAAGACCGTAGACAACTACAAGTTGATCGCTTGATTGATGACTTTATTGCTGAGTGTGAGGAGGAAGCAGCAAAACTTGAAATCACAGTAGATTACTACATCGCAGAGTTTCTCTGATGACTGACAAAGAAAAACTTTTACTTGCTATCATGCAAACAAAGAATGTAATGAGTCTGAATAAGGACAATCCTTATGAACAATACATGTACCGTCATCTATCAACTGTTCTTTATGAACTGAAACGACAACTTACAAACTTGACTTTTGTTGAGGAATCCCTTAAACTTGAGAAGCAATCACCCGGAGACGATGACTAAGTATCTCTACATAGTTGACCATTTCATTCCATTCCCCCGTTCAGAATATGGTGGCATCTGGAATGTTGTAGCAGAAAGTGATGAGGAATGTTTTGATCTTATCACCACTGAAGATGAGAACATGAATGATGACTATTATAGTCGTCTGCGTGAGAATATTCTGAAGGCACCAACTTATGCACTTGCAGAAAATGTTACGTCCGAAATCGTGGAGCAGTTCACAACATGAATGGTAAACTTGATCCAGAAGAAAGAGTTATGTCTTCAGAACTTCCAGCATATAGAAAAGCATGTGCTGTGATGAAATCTGTATCATCAGAAGTTACCGACACAATATCAAAATTGGGTTGGGATTGCTATGATGATGTAGTAGTTGAGATTGGTGGTACTCAGGTTTCGGGCATTGATGTAGGAGAAGAGTACAATAAAAAGTGGCAATCTCCCATTGGTACACGCAAATACAACAAAGATGCCTTCATTGTTATCAAAAATCTTTCCCGCAGTCCGTTCACACCATCACAACCATTTGCGGAAGGAGAGTTTAAGCCTCACCACACACTTGAAACAAAAGATGAAAAATCCTGATATGATTGTGGGGTGGAAAGAACACCTTAAGAAAGGGCATGTGTGGAAGGCAAGTGTAGAACTTGCTATGCAAGATACACCAGGAGGTGATATTCAATGTTATTATGTGGAGGTTTATGTAGTGGCACCCACACAAGCACTCGCTACCTATATTGTTGCTACAATGTATCCAGATTACGAATCCCTGTGCATTGATGATGAACCAACTCGAACTGCCCCCTGATTTTCCACACAAAGCGCCCAAAGGTTATTCGTATGAAGTTTCTTCATTCAAACGCAATCTTATTGCTATATGGTTGCGTAACCACTCTGTTTTTAGTTACACTTCTGATCCCGTTAGAACCATCTGGGGTTTCTACGATGGAAAAAAGAAATGCTATCACGCGCCTATTAACTCCACCAAGCACGGAAATAAGGTAGACATTACTGATACCAGGGACTATACTGCGATGCAGTTGAAACTTAATCCTTTGGAGGCAGCATTATATGGTTGACCCACAAGTTGATGACTATGTTATCTGGGGTAATCAAAGGGGATGGATATACTTCAAGGACAATGATTACATCACGATTGAACTTGGTGTGCGACCAAAACCGAATTGTGAATATACTCGTGAAGAAAAACACAAATATATTCATACTCTTCTTTGTTGCTTTCACTATCAATGGAGTGAGTTAGAATATGTTCATACTCGTAAGAATAAGTATGGCAAGACTTTGGAAGATATGGAAGTATTCATTAGGGAGTTTTAGTGACACCAAGACAGAAGATTATGATGATTGGGTTGCTATCATACGCACCATTATTTTTATTTCTTACTTGGTTACTAACGTTTTTATTGTATCTGGAGTATTAAGACACTGGAATGATGTACCAAGTGAACTATCTCAAACCCAAGAAAAAGGGTTACTCAAAACAAACTGCAACTTTTATGAAGATTGAAGATGCTGTATTCTGGGAGGAACATGTAAAGAAAAACCTGAGTGCAGTGGACACTACGATAACTGTCCACTAAACTTGCACAGACCACCAATTCCATGTATATTAAAAGGGTCAAACAAACGAACCACATGGACGACCTCTGGAGTGAGATTCAGGACATGCCAGGTGAGATCTTCGACCTCACTGAACTAGAAGAGAATGAGTCTCAGATGAACATCCAACTTGATGAATTTAACAACACTGAACTGACTGTATGATGACTGAAACTGTAAACGTCCTGCCACATCTTCAAGAGCTTCGTGCTACTTGGAAGGTCCAAGACTTCCGATTCACTAAGGATCAACAAGAACAATATGACATGCTGATGCAAGCACGTCGTGAGCGAGTAAAGTATTTTTATGAAAACAATTTGGTCCAGAAAGGTCCACGAGTTGAGAAAAAAGCAGTGGAGGTACAAGA
>CEVS01035266.1_pt1 | contig 10207 bp, 10 predicted proteins | sample 361571 | NCBI WGS metagenome assembly CEVS01 (sample SAMEA2623850, study PRJEB7988) | marine metagenome | isolation source: saline water (ENVO:00002010), including | reverse complement strand
CTTACAAAGCGAAGATCGCAGGTTCAATTCCTGCCGGGCCCACCACTCAAATCTTCAAGATTAAGTGTAAACAATCAAGAAGGATTACTAGTAGGGGTGCATGTGGTAGAAGAGACTGCGGGACTAGCTTCCCGGATGACAAGACGCCTTAGGAAGAAGGGCTGGACTGTCTCAACAGCAGAGTCCTGTACAGGAGGTTTACTCGCTTCATTAATCACTGATATTTCAGGTGCTACTCAATGGTTTAATCAGGGATGGGTAGTTTATTCTAATGAAGCAAAAATGAGGGAGTTAGGAGTACAAAAATCAGCATTTGATGAAGGTGAAGCCGGTGCAGTTTCTCATGAAGTAGCGGTTCAAATGGCTAAAGGCGCTAGATATCAATCAGGTTCTGATGTAGCTATCGCAATTACAGGAATCGCTGGCCCAGGTGGGTCAACTTTGGAAAAAGAAGTTGGTCGAGTACATGTTGCTGTAATAGCTCAGGACTATTTTCTCGTGAGAAGGATGGATTTTGGTGAAAATGATAGATTGGATAATAAACGTTCTTTTGCAGTCTTCGCTCTTCGATTGGCACTTGAAACATTAGATCGATTAGAACAGCAAGATGATGTTATAGAGAATGATGACGAAATCGAAGAATCTCAATCTGATATTTCTCAAATGGACCCCTCTTCGGAACAGTGGGAAGGAAGTATGACTTGGGAAGTAGAAGACACTACTGTTGCGGAAGAAATACAAAAAGTAGATCTTGCATCATTAACAGACTGGGATGAATGACTTCCCTGTATCGATATTATCATGAGCGTACGTACCTGACGTGAGCCGTATGGCATCCGGTGATTGGGCGCAACAACAGAAAATGTTGAGTGCTGCAGGACTTCTCGTAATGGGCCTAGAAGCCAAAGAAAAAATTGAACAATTAGTTGATATTAACCCATTGATAGAAGCCGCAAATTCATCAAATGTTCAATTTCTTACAGTTAAATCTATAGATGAATTATTATCTTTAGTTTCTATCGATGAATCTATTACCGAGGAATTACAGATTTCACATAAGAAGTCTCAAGTGACTCTCCCCACTCCGGATAACCCCTCGCCAATTGGCAGAGTAATAGCCCCAATTTCTAGCAATGAAATTTCTCCAGCACCTAGACCTCATGGTTTATCTCATTACAGTCTTGAAGATTTTCCAATGTTAGCAAAAGATGTTGATTCAGAGATTGAAGTACATTTTGATATTACGGGAAATTCAGTTACTGAAGGTAAATTGTCAGATATTAAATCATTTTTTAATAGTAGATTACATCAAATTCGAAATCTAATGATTGAAGGTCGTTCGTTACCAAGAAGGCCGATTTCTAATTCTGAGGCATATAGAAATCGTCAACGTTATTCTTCAAATGAATACGAGATTACTATTGTTGGTCTAGTTAGTGAACCTCGTTGGGCTAAATCAGGAAATCTTATGTTTCTTTTAGAAGATGAAACGACTCAGATTCAATGTCTACTAAAGCCACCTTCCGGAGCCAATCCTCTCCATGCTGCTCTTGATGGATTAATGAATGATGATGTAGTTGGAGTTAGTGGATTTTTTATTGGTGACAGAACAGACTTATTTATTATTTCAAATATTCACTTTCCTCCTCTACCTCGTAGAGCAAAAAATGCTGCTAATATTGAAGAATCTGTTTCTGCAGCTTTTCTTTCCGATGTTCATGTCGGTAGCAAAACCTTCCTTGAGCCTCAATGGCAGAAAATGATAAATTGGTTCAAAACAGACCCTTTAGCCAAGACAATCAAATATTTCGTATTGAGTGGAGATGGTGTTGATGGTGTTGGAATTTATCCAGGGCAAGATAGGCATTTAGCTATCACTGATTTATTCAAGCAATATGGAGCTCTTGCAATGCTCCTTAGCGACTTACCAGACTGGGTAGATGTGATTATTCTTCCAGGAAATCATGATGCCGTACGTCCAGCAGAACCCCAACCTGCTCTTGATCCAGAGGTTCAACAAGACTATACAGACGCTATCTTCGTGGGTAATCCTTGTGATTTTAGTCTTCATGGAGTTAGAATTCTCTCGTACCATGGAAAAAGTATAGATGACTTTGTTGCAGGGCTTAGATCTGTAACTTATGCAAAACCTGAGATGGCCATGCGTTCAATGCTCGAAAGAAGACATTTAGCACCATCATGGGGGGGAAAAACTCCATTATCTCCTGAACCTGAAGATAGTATGGTAATTGGAACAATACCTGATATTTTCGTTACAGGTCATGTCCATGGACAATATATTGGAGACCATAAAGGAACAACAATTGTTCACAGTTCTACATGGCAAGATCAGACTGATTATCAGAGAATGTTAGGCTTCCAACCTAAACCCTGTATTTTGACAGTGATAAATTTACATACACATGCTTCAGCATCAATACCATTTGCTTAATCATTCTTTGGAAAATCTTCTGAGAAAATAATATTCCAAATTTTTGTTAAATCCTTATCTACAATTATTGGTACACTCGCATTAGTAAATTTATTGATAGATCTCTCTCTTGCAGGATTGAATCCTATAAAATTAGAACCGGGTATTTGCATTGACAAATCTGTACCTGAGTCTCCTATTGTCCATATTTTTTCTGCCTCAAAACCATTTATTCTAGCCAGTTTTTCAACCATCTCACCCTTGTTATGCGAATCAACCATAGCAGGTGCTGGCCCTGATAAATATCCCTCTTTATCCCATGAAAAATCATTTGCAGCCCAATCATCGACTTTCAGAATATGTGCAATTGAACCAATGAATCTTGCAACTCCTGATGAAACAATAGCTACATAAATTCCTCTTCTCTTCAATTCATCGATAACTTCTCTAGCTCCTTTCATCAATTTAACACCGGAAAAGCATCTCATTATTTCATCCATATGGATTTCCTCTTGAATTTCCAACCATAACTTGACATCTAATTCCATAAATTCATCATCTGTAATTTCCTTCTCAAGAAACCTTGTAAGATTTTCTTTATTATTTGTCCCGAAGTAGTTGTGTATTTGTTGCCATGATGAAGTGATATCTACCAACACCCCATCACAGTCGAATACAACCGCTTCTACTTTATTCATACCTTAACGAGTGATGGTGTACCTAAGAATTGTTGTTAATTAAAAGTTTAATATTTCGTATTTTAATAAATATGAATAGATGATTTGATTGCTAAGATACTTCTCCGAGTGTTGTGGAGAAACAGGAACCTATTGAGGGGGCAATCAAAGTCAGACTCCTATTTTTTGGCCCATTAGCCGAGAAATTAAACCAGAGAACAATAGATTTATCCTTGCTGCATGGAACAACTATCAATCAAATAATTGAAAGGTTTGAATTAAAATCTATGATTTCTGATGGATTAGTAGTAGCATTGGATGGAGATATCGGGGTAGATTTGGAAACTCAAGTCCATGATTCCTCTGAAATCGCCTTTTTACCACCAGTTTCCGGTGGATAGAGGATTTTTAGCCGAAGACTTTGAAGGTTGTAACCTCTTCAGGTTCAATATGGGAATCTTAGGTACTCAAGAAATTGTAATTCTTGTAATAATGCTTGCAATCATGTTTGGAGCAAAAAAGATACCAGAATTAGCTAGAAATGCAGGCCGTGCTAAAGGTGAATTTCAGAGAGGCCTTCAAGAGGGGATGTCAATTGCTGGCGAAGATATTGATCGTGGTGGGATGACTAAGGAACATCATGAAGAATCAGAGTGATTACCTTTTATCCTCTTCAATCTAAGTTTAGAACCACATTCTTTACATTCTCCCCAGTCTGATTTTTTTAAATTAGGTTTTTTTGGTTGTGGATATATCTTTTTGCAAGCTATGCACTTCAATTCCCATGTCCATAGTTGTTTTATTCCTTCAGTTGTCACTGTCATCCATTCTATACCAGCTTTTTCTGCTAAATTTTGCAATCTATAATCGTCTGTGACTAAGGTTTTTTCCAAATCAATAGACAATGCAAGAATTCCCAGATCAATTTCAGATAGTCCAGCCATATCTCCTGTACTAATTGCTATATTTGTAGCAATTTCCATACTTTTATCATCAGGAATCATCCACATTATTTGCGCAGAGTCAATTTTAATTTCCTCTTCAGGATTTACATTAAACAATTCATTCTTTTGTGATGGCATTGCGTAGCAACCATTCAGCCTGTTTATTGGCCAAGAAATCAAGGCTGCAGTGTCTAGAACCTCCCCTCCCACAATGCCGCGAGCGGTCGACTACATATCAGTGATAGGTGTAATTTAATGATTATATTCGGAAAATGTTCATCCGCATAGTGATACGGGAGACAATTGAGAGGTATGAGTCCGAGCGATTACTTTCAGCCATTTATTGATTGGGCTGATGGCTTTGGATTAATAGGTTTAGCATTAGTTTCAGCATCAGAAGCGGCCTTTCAACCGATTCCTCCGGACGTCCTAGTTATTCCAATGGTAATCGAAGCAAATAGTATTCTAGGAATTTTATTAATTGTTCTGGTTGCAACTCTGAGTAGCGTTTTTGGTGCATTTTTAGGTTATGGAATCGGATTTTACGGAGGAATTCCAATTTTAGAGCGCTTTGTTAGTCAAAAGAACATTAACAGATTAAATTTTTTGATTGATAAATATGGCTCAGCAGGTGTTTTTATTGCAGCAATTTCTCCTATACCTTACAAGGCTCTTGCTTGGATTGCTGGAGCAGGAAGAATGGACTTACGACTTTTTGCATTAGCCGGAATTTTTGGCAGAGGAATTAGATTTGGTTCAGTAGGATTGCTTTTAGGAGTTTATGGAGAATCCGTTCAGAGTTCATTAAATTGGTTTAATTTCACATTAATTTCTATTCTTTGTATCATAATATTTATTCCTTTACTGAGATGGTGGAATAGCATGGATCCAGAGACTAATACAGAAGTATAGTTGCTAAGTTTTCCTAGTATTTGGAACCGTTGTAATTATGTGGGGACTGCTTCTCGGCAGTGCATCGCTCGTGTGGTGTAGTTCGGTCCATCATGCCGCCCTTTCGAGGCGGCGACCCGGGTTCAAATCCCGGCACGAGCACCAAAAGTGTAATTTTTTTGCCTTTTATTGCTGTCAAACGTAAAATAAAAATGCAATATAACTTACTTCCTGAAATGTCTTATGAAAACAATGGTATATATGTAGAAGTACATTTCGTTGAATATGACTAGTGAGCAAATAGACGACTTGTGGCAAAGGTTGGGAGATCAATTAGAACTACTTGTAGCAAGATCTGATTAATTCTAGTATTCTACTAGTAGTAAAGAAACTATTACTTTTCTCATTTTTTTAAATTATTATTAGTTCAAATTAAATTCTGTATTGTACAAATAATAACGGTATTTAGATAATGATTAACTTTTATTCATTGCTTAATATTCGATTTGAATTTAATTAGATTTTCCTTTCTAGTATTCTTTCGATCGACAATTGGAAATGGGTAGTCTTCTCCAATTATACAATTCGACGATTTTTGTATTTCTAAAGGTGCTAAATGTGGTTCAAAAATGTATTTTGATGGGAATAATGATAATTCAGGAATCCAATATCGTATAAAAGTAGCCTTTTCCGTCTCCACATTCAGACTTGATTTCTTATCTGGACACGGATTATAGACTCTGTAGTAGGGCATTGAGAAGGGGGCAACTCCAGCTAACCAGAGCCAATTTCCGTTATTCACAGCCCAGTCTGAATCAATTAATTTCCTTTCAAAAATATCTCTCCCATATTTCCAATTTTGCCACAACTGTCCTCTTGTTAGAAAGCAAGAAACAGCATGTCTGCCTAGATGATGCATCCATCCGGTTGCCTCAAGTTGCCTCATCATTGCATCGATGTAAGGGAAACCTGTTTTTCCCAATTCCCATGCTCTAATTTTTTCTTCATCATAATCTCCCCATTTTACTGGTTTACAATTTATATTTCCAATATCGCTATCCCAATTTTCTACAGATCTGGATAATAGGTAGAACATTTCTCTAAACATTAATTGTCCGTGAAGAGATTCTGGAGGTTTAGTATGTCCCGAATTTTGAATACTAGCACACTCATTCCAAACCAATCTAACCGACAAACACCCATTGCTAATATAGGGGGAAAGTCCAGTTGTTGTTGGTTCCATTGGATTGTTATCTTCGTTAGTTGAGTATGTCTTAGGTTTTCTAAAACTGTTAACGAAATCAGGCCTCTCAGAAATTTTCTTTTCAAGTCTTTTTAAAGCCTCAGTTTCTCCACCCAGAAAATATGAATTCTCAAACCCTACTTCCAATTTCAATTGATAATTTCTTTCTCTAATTTCTTCTATTGGAATATAAAAATTTGAAATATGTTTTTGTTTCTTAATTGATTTTACAAATAATGAATCAGAACAGATTTTTTTAGGAGTTGGTAGATCTCCATCTATTAGATTCCCATAGGGTCCAATAATATGATTATCGTTGAATATTTTTTCCATATCATTAGTAGATTTAGGCAACTTAAAATTCTTATTCTGTATAATTTTCTCAATATCTAAGATAGTATTTACTGCAGGAAAAACTTTCACATTAATATCATTTTTTTCTAGATTTTCAGTTATCTGAAAAATATCATTAATGCTACCTGGCTCGGAACAGTAGTCAGTAAGTAAAGATTTTACTTTACTATCTTTAGTATTCAAGATTGATTCGATTACCTCGCATGGATCTCCTGAGAATATTTGTAATCTAGTATCGAAATTATTTTTCAGATTATTATCTAAATCGAGTAGTGAATCGAAAAGAAAACTCAATCTATTATTTCCTAGTTTTCCTATCTTTTCATGACTCCAATTCTCTTCCAGTATGTAAATAGGAATTATAGAATCGAAATCCTGCGATGATTCTGCCCAAATTAACATAGGGTTATCGTGAATTCTGAGTGTTTTCCTAAACCAAACTATGGCATTTTTCACTCTTCTTCCCCCGGTACGGGTTTTTTTTTTCAACCTAATAATGGAGTCACACTCATCACCGTAACAGCGAAAGAAGCGTAAAAACCAATTAGGATTGCAAGTATGTGTCCTGTATTCATTATTGTTGGTTAACTCAATCCATTCATTAATGTCTGTTTACTTTTCATTTTTCAACATAAATACATTTGTATTTTTTCAAGGCTAATTTTAACATTAAATCATATTTTTATTAAAAATTTTTAACAATCAAAAATACATAAGTCTGAATAATACTCTTCAACACGAGTTTGTATGATAGAGGGAGTTCCAGTTGGAGACAAATCAACCCCTCTTTCTGAAAAATTTAAAAATTTTACTAATTCTAATGCTAAATTATTAGCAGTTGCAATGTCAATGACAATAATCATGTTACTGTTATCTCTACAGGGTTGGATAATTGACGATGTAGTAGATGAAATCAAAAAAGATTTAGGGATTTATGAAAGAGTTCCAGTATGGGAAAGGTCGGAGTGGCCATATAACACAGATCAGGCGAATGGATTTGTCATGGAATTTGGCGAGTATGATTTACTGGAAACTGATAATGAATGGGGCTCAACTCATCATTTCGTGAATTTTGAATTACCACTTAGCGAAGGAGGTTCAGCTCCTAATGGTGTTGTTAGTCTTGCAGTTTGGCTTCCAGATGTGCCCGAAGGAGTAACAGTACCAGTTATTGCAGAATTTGGACCTTATTTTGATGAAGTCAGCGTCGACACTCCATCAATAGAAGTTCCAGGTACATGGCTTGGTCAAATGATAATAGATCAGATTTTACCTCACGGATATGCTTTTGCCCAAGTCTCAGTAATGGGTACCGGACGTTCGAATCATTGTATGGACTTGATGGGAAATGCGGAACAACTTGGGGTTGATGCCGCTGTAACTTGGCTAGGTACTCAAGAATGGAGTAATGGTGGTGTATCAATGATTGGTAAATCATATGATGGTTCTACTCCGTGGCAGGCAGCCACATTTGGAAATGAATATCTTAAGACAATTGTGCCAATTTCTGGTTTGATTGGGGTAATGGAATTAATGTGGAAAAATGGTAGTAGTGAAGCGAGAGCTCCGATAATGCATAATGGAGTTTATGGGTCATATGGATTTGATGGAGACCAGGAAGATATTGGAAATGTTTGTCCAGATTATATTATCGGTCCGGGTACTGGAGTTGCAGCTTACATGTGGGGCGGTGAGTTTGCAGGAACATATTGGGAAGAGAGATATTTTCTAGACAGAGTATTAGAAAATTATGAAGGTTCTGTGTATCTCATTCAAGGAATGCATGACTGGAATGTTGATCCTCATATGGCTATCCCAGTAATAAATCAATTAATTGATGCAGGTATTGAATCTAAGGGATTATTCGGTCAATGGGACCACGATTATCCAGATAGACCTGATTATCATTTTGACCGCTCGGGAGAAGGCAGAGGTAGAGAGGCGTACCCTCAAATGGTTAGATTTGACTGGATGCAAGATTTACTAGAATGGTTTGACTGGTATCTTAAAGGAGTTGGTGATAAGCCAGGATTATTTGTTGAGATACAATCTAATCAAGGCCAATGGAGAATTGAAGAAAGATACCCTCCACAAGACATGGAAACAATCTCATTAGATCTTGGAGGTGGATTGATTAATGTAGCAGGAGGTACAACTACAATACTTCCCAATGGTAACTTTGGACCAATTTATGAGACTGAAGAATTTACTGAAGATATTTGGATTTCAGGTTTACCCAGATTACACATTGATGTTTCTACAGCAACAGTTGGCGGGCAAATCTATGCATTATTAGAAGACTGTTCCGAAGAAGGAAATTGTATTCACATTGGGCATGCTATTATGGATTTGAGATATCACGAGGGAGGGAACCAGGAACAGACTTGGTTACCTATTTTTGAAACAATTAATGCCAAGATGGAGTTCTTTGCCATGGATGTACAAATACAAGCCGGCCATACTATTCGTCTGTCACTTGCTAGTACTGGAGAGGACTACCTACCAGCATCTACAAGCTCAATTGTTGAAGTTTCTGAAAGTTCTAGTTCCAATCTATTCCTAGATATAATTCATCCAGAGGAAAAACTATTGTTCGATCCACCGAGATGTACCCATCAGTCTTGTTTGGACTGGCTCAATCAAACTGTTTGATTAGCAAAATTATACCTTTTTTGTATTTTTTTTTATAACCCATAATAAAAAGTAATTTTCATTACTAAAGTATATGCGATCTTCTGTTGGATACTACTATGAGTCACTTTTGGGGCGGGAAGTAGACCAAATTGTCAGAAAAATAGCTATTATTTCTGCGATAATTGGCTTCACACTCCATCTACTGATTTGGTTATTAATTCAGACCGAAAGATATAGTCTCTCAGGAGAAAATATGGAAATGTTCAATTCTCCATTATCCTCTCTATATACTCCGTTTTCAATTTTATTGGCTTATGAAGTCTATCAGTTGATTCGAACAATTCCTGAGTCCTTTTCATCATCCGTAGGTAAGCAGTATGAAATTGCTACTCTCTTGGTTGTCAGAGATATTCTGAAAAGACTTTCCAATATCGAATTTCAAGATGGATGGAAGATTGATGAAGATTTAGGCTTCCTGATAGTAGAATGTTTGGCATTTTTGGTATTGTTCTACACTTCATTGATTTACCAAAGAATCAGCAAAGAGATAAAAAGTGAAAATTTGGAAGATAATCGACTATCTTCGTTTATTTTTTCCAAAGAAGTCATTGCTTTGATGATGCTATTAGTTTTCGTAATTATTACTTTTACGTCCATGTCTGGTTGGATAGAATCAGTATTTGAAGGGAAAGGTGCTGTAAATAGAGAGATTTTCTTCTTAGATTTCTTCACCTTTTTAATCCTCGCAGATATACTTATTCTTTTGATTTCATACTGGTTTTATACAGATTTTGGAAACTTAGCCAGAAATACTGGTTTTGTTCTTTCAACTGTAGTAATTCGGGTTGCTATATCATCACCAGGTGTTTCATCAATGCTTCTTTTTGTTCTTAGTGGAATAATTGGAATTGCAATAATTAGAATTTCTTCAATAAATTTCCCTACCAAAAGTCAGGTAATTAATCCATCTAATCAATAAATTGAGCTTTACTCACTTAAAATTTAAATTTCCAATGCCGTAGATTTATTTATC
>CEVS01142083.1_pt1 | contig 10216 bp, 14 predicted proteins | sample 361571 | NCBI WGS metagenome assembly CEVS01 (sample SAMEA2623850, study PRJEB7988) | marine metagenome | isolation source: saline water (ENVO:00002010), including | reverse complement strand
GACTCTATTTATTTACCTCATCCTAAACACATAGAATTTGGTTCAAAATATTGGGAAGATTATATAAAGGACTGGATGGTTTATGACTATTGGGAGGGGGATTAAATTTAATCTATTCAATTGCTAGTTTTAAACTTATTTAATTTAATTACTAAATAAGCTAAAGCTATTGTTTCAATTCCTATCCAAACCCATAAAGCAGTAATGTAATCAAATAAAAAGCTAATTGAAAAGTAAACTAGCATAGTTAAAATACCTAAATTAATAATAAAGGGTTTAAAAAACTTTAAAATTGCCTTGATGTCGTATTGTTCTCTTTCTGCTTCAGGCATTTCCCTATAGCCGGCAAATAAATGCTTGGCGTTATTTTCATTTGTATACCAACCTGCAAAAACATAAACTAAACTAACCACAATGACTATAATATCTAGAATAAGCATTGATTATATTACTTAAAATAAAGATAATAAATGAAGGTCAAATAGTGTGGGATTAAACTGCTTATAATAACGTTTAATTTTTCATACATTTATTGAATGGAAAATAAATCAATAATCTTTACAAAAAGGCCTGTTGGGATTCCGTCCCAAGAAAATTTTTTACTTCAAGATGAAATAGTTCCTGCTATTTCAGATGGTGAAATTCTTTTAGAGTTAGTATATGTCTCTGTAGACCCATATTTAAGGGGGAGAATGAACGACGTTAAATCATATATTCCTGCATTTGAAGTAGGGAAAACAATGATGTCTGGTGCAGTTGCAAAAATTATTGAATCCAAAAATGATAACTTTTCCGTGGGATCACATTTATATGGCATGCTAAATTGGAAAGTAATTCAGGTTTCTGATGGAACTGGATTATTCCCTATTCCTGAGGGAATTGCTCCTTTATCATCCTATCTTGGAGTGCTTGGTGTCACGGGCCTTACCGCTTACTTTGGTTTACTTGAAATAGGTGAGCCCAAAGAAAATGAAACTTTAGTTGTTTCAGGAGCAGCAGGTGCTGTTGGTCTGACGGTGTCACAAATTGGAAAAATAAAGGGATGTAGAGTAGTTGGAATCGCTGGTTCAGATGAAAAAGTTGAAAACCTTAAAAAGAAATTTGGATTGGATGATGCAATAAATTATAAAATGAGTAAAAATCTGATAAAAGAAATAAAGGAATCATGCCCTAATGGAGTAGATATATATTTTGACAATGTTGGGGGGGTAGTATCAGATGCTGTTATCTATAATACAAATAACTTTTGCAGGGTTGCTGTATGTGGCGCTATTAGTCAATATAATGACACCACGCTTTCTGATGGTCCCCGAATCAATCCACTTGTTATTAGCAAAAGATTAAAGATGCAAGGTTTTATTGTTTTTGATTACGCTAATAAATATTTAGAAGCTCAAATACAGCTTGGAAAATGGATGAAAGAAGGTAAAATTTCATTAGAGGAAACAGTGTTTGAGGGATTTGAAAATATCCCTAATGCTTTTCTAGGATTATTTGATGGAAAAAATATGGGAAAAATGATTGTGAAAATATAATCTTCTGCCTGCAATCAATATGATTAAAAATCTCTTTTTTAGTAAAAGAAGATTAAATAAGGAATCATTACAGCAAGAAAACCTGCAATAATTGCAATGATTAATTTTTTAGTTTCTTTGCTCATGTTTCTTAAGATAAGAAAACTTAATTTTTCTTGCAGCTAAAAATAATGAGAAAGCTAATACTTCTTATAATCTTTTTTCCACTTTTCTCATATTCTCAACAGACAGATGTCCTAGCTAGAGCTAGCATGAGATACATTAAGGGAATTTCCATTGGGTTTTTAGTTCAGGGACAAACTAAATATCCTAGCCCATATTACGGCCCCAAGGTCAAGGGACTTTATAATGATGGAGCTTATCATTTCACAGCTGATGTTTATATAAGTAGGTTACTGATTGGGTTTCAGCTGACAGATGAATACTTGTATCTTGAAAAAACTGATAGTAATGGTGGCGTATGGAAGCCTCGAGGATTTAATAATAATTATTCATCTCTTACAAGATCTTATTGGGTCTCTGCGGGTTATAATGTTTATGAGAATTTTAATTTAAAATTAAGTATAGGTTTTAGAAATGGTCCTGCGGAGAGTATTTTGTTAAAGAATGTATCTGTATCTGAAATTGCTTTGGCTTTTGATTACAGTGATCCTGCCAATATATTTAATCAATCAACAACTTCTGCTAATAAATATTCTGAAATAGATTATTCATTATCAATAAATTATCTTCTTCAAGTTCGTAAAAATTTTGGGATTGTCCCAGAGCTTGGTTATTCATTTAAACACGGAGGAATAATATCAGGAGTGAGTATAATGTTTATAAATCAATTATATGAATAGGTATTGGCCCATTATTTTAATGCTGTTTCTGATTAGCTGTTTTAATCGTGATTTATCAGATGATATTATAGTTCCCCCTGAAAAAATATATTTTGAAAACGGTACTTGTAAGTGTCCAGATGCTTCAGTAGGAGAGACAGTGGAAATAAATGGTGTAACCTATACAGTAGTTGACAACTCAACCATAGTAGATCAAATTGCGATTGATAATGTTGATCTTTGCACCACATTAGTAACTGATATGACAGATTTGTTTCTGAATAATACTTCTTTTAATTCTGATATTAATTTTTGGGATACTTCTAATGTGACAACTATGCAAGGTTTATTTTATGGAGCCTCTTCATTTAATCAAAATATAGGAAATTGGACTACATCCAATGTTACTTCAATGCGCTTAACGTTTCGTGAAGCTTCGTCATTTAATCAAGATATTGGAAGTTGGGATGTTTCTAAGGTTACAAACATGAAGCGAATGTTTTTTAATGCAGGTGGGTTTAACCAATATATAGGCAACTGGAACACTTCCAGCGTTACCGATATAGGCTATATTTTTCAATTAGCTACTTCATTCAACCAAGACATAGGAGGGTGGAATACGGGTAATGTAACTAATATGACTAATGCTTTTGACAGAGCCTCTGCTTTTAATCAAAATATTGGGGGATGGAATACAGGTAGTGTAAATGATATGACTGAGATGTTTTATAAGACGACAGATTTTAACCAAAATCTTACAAGTTGGTGCGTTACTAATATAAGCACAGAACCTGCTAATTTTTCAACAGACTCTGCTTTTGAAAATTCAAATAAACCTGTTTGGGGGACTTGTCCTGGTGAAGAAGCAAAAATATATTTTGAAAATGGCACTTGTAAGTGCCCAGATGCTTCGGCAGGAGAGACAAAGGAAATAAATGGTATAACCTATATGGCAGTTGACAACTCAACAATAGAGGGTCAAATTGAGATAGATAATATTAATCTTTGTACCACATTAGTAACTGATATGACAGAGTTGTTTAAAGATAAAACCTCCTTCAATTCTAATATAAATTTTTGGGATACTTCTAATGTAACTAATATGAATGGTTTGTTTTCTGGTGCTTCTAAGTTTAATCAAAACATAAGTGAATGGAATACATCAAGTGTTACAGACATGTCAAATATGTTTGATTCTGCTTCTGCTTTCAATCAAAATATTGGAGGATGGATTACAGATAGTGTAACTTATATGAGTTATATGTTCTCAGATGCGATAGCATTTAACAAAGATATTGATGGCTGGAACACACTTAATGTAACCAATATGAGTTATATGTTCTCAAATGCTATATCATTTGATAGAGATATAGGAAGTTGGAAAGTTTCTAATGTAACTGACATGATGCATATGTTCAGCATGGCCACGATATTTAACCAAGACATAGATGGCTGGAATACAATTAAAGTAACTGATATGAGCTATATGTTCGATCAGGCTAGCACGTTTAATCGTAACATAGGAAATTGGAATACCTCAAGTGTGATTAATATGGAGGGTATGTTTCGAAAAGCAATAACATTTAACCAAAACATAGGAGGATGGAATACAAGTAATGTAAATTATATGAGTTACATGTTTAATGAAGCTTCAGGATTTAATCAGGATCTAAGTGGGTGGTGTGTCACTAAGATAACATCAGAACCTGCTGATTTCTCCTTATACTCCTCTTTAATTGAATCTTACAAGCCTATTTGGGGAGCATGTCCTTAAATTATTAGGCTTTCCTTCTTGCAATAAGATAAAGAGTAATGAAAACAAGATTCAATACTAAATTAACTACAGGGGTTGGACCTTCAGCTTGACCATTAATTAAATGAACTGCTATTAGAATAACAAAAGTTAAATGACCAAGGATTACCGTTGTAATTGCCTCTTTCACATTACCTACAAATGATGGAATTCTAAAAACAGTAATTCCCAAAGCTATTAAAGAAGCTCCAAATGCTTGAGCAGTAGTTATTCCATCAGAATCGAGAGTCATTCCTGCTCCTTCTAAAAATAATTCTGATGTAAACGCAGCTGCAAGTCCATTAATTAGTAAAATAATTCCGGAAAGTTTAAATAACAAATTTGGTTTCATAGATGATAATATTTCTTATTAAGGTTATTCAATATACAAAATATTGAATTCAAAACTAAGAATCAAAAAAATACATATAGATAAAAAAACCTGTAGCAATCCAGAGTGCTATTGCGATTAAAATTTTTTGAGTTCTTGTAAGGTTGTCCATTGTTTTGAAGTATAAAGCAAATTTAGTCAAAAGATAGCTTTAATATATTTAATCTCTAATTTGAATTCGCCTTCTTGCTTATCAGAAATATGTATGCCTAATGAATTTATTTTTTCAATCTCTAAAGCAGGATAGTTGTTGTAAGAATAACCTCGCCAGGTAGGTATAAAATCTTCGATTGGAATATTGACTTCGACCCATTTATCTTTAACAGATTTAAAATCAGAAGAGTAGGAGGCGCGCATATTATTTTGTCTAAGACGAAATTTGTATATATTGCCATCTCCTCGAAATTTAATCTTAAAAGATTTAATGCCATTTAAAGATTGTTTACTCAAACTCATTCTTGATGATGCAAATCCTCCATTATTATCTAATGAGACATTGCCACTGAAAATTAAATTATTCTCATCATTTAGTGATAAATATGATTTTGAAACTCCTCCCATCACATCATCATTAACAATATTCCAATTCTTTAGACCAATGTTCTTTTTGGGATTAATAATATCAATACTTTGACTATTCACAGAGATGAAAATAAAAAGAAATATTTTTATTAATAGTTGTTTAATCATAACAGATTGACAAATCTATATCAAAATTAGTTTACATGAAGATTAGATTATAATCTTTTTTATATATTAGATTAAACTAAACATTATGAGAAAACTATTTTTTTTAGTAACGATTTTTTTGTTAAACTCTTGTTCAGAAAATCCCGCTTTAGTTATTGGTGACTCTTATTGTAAGGTTATTAATGCTCCTCGTTCAGCACAAGATGACTTAAGTAAGGAATTAGAACCATTAGTTTTAGAGGCTTTAAATCAAATGTTTGAAGATGAAGTTGGTAAATCATATTGCGATGTGGTTGCCACGGAGGATAGAGACGCTATGATATCTGTGTTGTCAGTTGATGGTAAGATAAATTATGATAAATTCTTTGGCGAAAATCCAGTTTGTAAAATTAATGAGGAAGCTTTTGGCGATTTTATAGGGGGTGTGGAAGATTTATGCAAAACATAATTATTAAAAACAATTAAAATGAATGAATTTGAAATATTAAGCATTTCGCAAGAACAATTCCAACAAAATGCTACTTATACCATTGCTATATTTATTTTAATAGCATTAAACTTTTATCTGGTTAGAAGGAGTCGTGAATTAAACTTCCCGGCTTATGGTAAAGCAATGATATCTTTTTTCGCAGTAATATCTGTTTATGGCGGAATTCAAGTTGCAACATTTTTAAGGGCATTTCAGCACAATACCGCTTATAATTTAAAACAACTTAAAGCGTCAGGAACTCCAATATCTGAGGTAAGTGAGGCATCAATTGATTTTTTTGGTAATCCATCGGCTCCATTTAACGCTGGAGTGCCAGATATTCCATGGACTATTTTTTATGTAGCTATTCTACTTATTTTAATGGTAGGTATTTGGGGTAAAGCTCCAGAGGGTGCATAGGGATATTTGCTTTTTCATTATTTTAATCTTTTACCTAAAATAAATTTATAATTGGGCTTTACATTCATAGGCACTTCTTTTTTAATCATAAATTCAAGTGCTTTTTTTTGATGAACATTTAATATGTCTGACTGACCAGAAAAATTTATTTCCCAAATTTGATGTAAATACTCATTTACTGCAGTAATCTTATCATAATCTCCATTTTCAAGATTATTTTGTTCAGATATATCATATGTTCCATCTAAAATATCATCATCCATTAATTCTCTTAAGTAAGCTCCCTCGGAAAATTTAAAATCATTGTCAATTCTATTATAAGCTTCTGTTATTGTATGGAATGTTTCTTCCCAAGTTGCGTCAAAATATTTAGGTCTCCACAAGGAAGAATTAAGTTCATCAACTAGATAATCTGTACCATCATATGTTGGTATATATGGCCAATTATCACTAAAAAATCCAATTCCGTATATTCCATATCTTCTTTCTATATTTTCAGTAACTTCATCTACGAAACCTCTATGACCAATAACAAATGCAAGGTTTTTCGAAAGCCCGTTAGATAATTCTATATATTTCTGATCGATATTTCCGTCATTATTTTGATCCAAAAAACTACCAAATAATTTAATAGCTTTATTAAAAATATCTAATGAGTTTGGGCTAAACCCATATTCTTTAGTTGGAACCTCATTGCTTGCAACAATATAAAAACCATTTATTTCATGAACATAAAATGATTTATCCATTAAATAATTACATATTTCAGTATTACAATTTGAATAGTCTTTAGACTTTCCGCATGAGATTAGTATAAGTGTAAACAATAGGTAAATTAATTTTTTCATTATAGTTGACTTTAGGGTTATTTTCCCTATATAGTTATTTTAGAGCCCATGTATTCATAAAGGTTTAGAAGAGTATAGATGATCTATTTCGATTACTTAGAAAACTAGCATCAATTTACGGACGCATTAGATTTATATCTTTTCTCTAAACTTTTAGCTTTAAGATCAAAATTTTTTGTTACCCTTTTTAACCCCTTACTCTCATTCGCTTTTGAAAGCTTTTTATAAACATTTTCCCAGTCTCTAAGAATAAAATGTGCGTAAGCTAAATTAAAATATAATTCTCCGATTATTTTATCTCCTATTCTAGCTTTTCTTTTTTTTGGAACAAATTCAAGTATTGCTTTATTCCATATATCGATACAGTTAAGAATAGCTAATTCTATTTCGGGAGTTAAATTACTTCCATCATACTTTTTAAGAGTAGAGCTAAAAATATCAAAAGCTTTATTTAGATCAGAATAATCATGCTTTTTTCCCTTTCCACGAGCAATTGGCTGAGATGTTTTTTTTAAAGGATAGCCAAAATCACTGTTGATTGAGCTAATAAAACTACTGATAGAGGTACTATAAAGAGCATGATATGTTCTAGTGGCATCAGACAAAGCATTAGCTTTCCTAGCTGATACGGCGGCAGCATAAGTATTATATCGCGGAGAAGTAAATTTTTGACTACGATTAATACCATCTTTAGAAGACAAAATTCTATCATTCAAAACATCTTTGATAAATGTACTAATGTTAATAGTAGATTCAACAATATATATACCGCCAACTCTATCTACATACGTACTGTCATTTATTTTTTCTTTATAGTTAACTTTTTGAACATAATTTATAGATGAGGCGTTATTAATTGAAAATTTAACCTCTAAATCTGCATCACTCAAAAAAGATGCTTTTTTATATCCGTCTATTGAAATTATACTTTCAGGCATAATATTATCTAAGGTAGTGACTCGTGTAGAATAATTATTTACCCTGGAATGATATGTTTTAATATTACTAGGGAGAGGAAATTCAGGAGGTTGAATATACTTAAAAGTAACCTTTTTTGTGTTGGGTCTTTGTCCATATAAAGAAATTGAAAAGGAAAAGATGTATGCTGCTAGTAGAAAATAAAATTTATTCATAATGCATGTAACTTATTTGTTATTAATCTACTATTTCCCATTGCATATTTTCACCATCATAAATAACATCTACAGAATAGGTAAAGCTTTCGCCATCTTCATCTGTTTTAAGTATTCCTGAATATTCATTTCCTCCTTTATGAGTAAGAAGAAAGCTTTCAATTTGTATTCCTGTAACACCTGATTCTTCCCAAGTTTCGTTCATACTTATTTTCACTTCACTTGCTAATTCATCTGTTGATAATTTACAGGAAAATAAAAAAACTAAGAATAAAATCGAAAGATATCTTTTTAATAATACTAATTTTTTCATTGCAATTATTTTTTAAACTTATATATAACAATATACAAAATATATTTACGCATAAAATTACATTGTCCTATTTATAGGGGTTAGGAGTGTAGTTGGATAAAAAGAGACACAAAGTGAACAGTAAAGAAAATAATTAAACCTATTTATAGCTAATTCAATTTTTAGGAGACTTTTTATTTTTATCGCCAAGAGCCAAACCAACTCCTGCTCCAAAACAAAGACCCAATGATATCCACAAACCAATATTATCAGTGATATTTCCAATCACTATTCCAGCAACTAATCCTATGCCTGCACCCAGAGGTAATCCGTTATTTTTCATGTAACTAAAATAATCTATTATTCTAACATATCTTATCTATTTGAGGCAATTCCTCATGTACATTTAAATCTATTTCTTTGAATATCGGTCTTTTTGTATATTGCTTATTATTAATCTTTAATCAATTGAAATGAAACAAATATTAATTGGTGCCATTTTTTTTAGTTTACTAATCTCTTGTTCTCAGCCAGTCACTGAGAAGGGTCCTCTTGAAGGTACTTGGGAAAGGATTGGTACAATAGTGTATAAAAAGGGTGCCCCTTCTGATACTTTAAAAATACAAGACGGGTTTTTTCAGACTAAACTTTTTACAAAATCACATACAATTTGGTTATCAAATAGTGTTGATATTGATACATTAACAGGAGAAGATACAAATTCAGGTAATGGAGGTTATTCAAGAAATTATACTATTAAGGATGGAGTTCTTACGGAATATCTTTCAATGGGTAGTGATAACATTGAAAACTGGATGAAATCTTCATATAAGGCTGATGAAAATGGAAATTATCCGGTGAGTTTTAAAGTTGATATTAAGGAAAATACTTATTCTCAAATGTGGGGATTAGACAGTCTTGGTAATGGCAATGCGGAATACTACAAGCGGGTAGAGTAGGCTTGAGGTTGTGCTTCAAGATATCTTAATATTGGAACTCATTTTTTCTTACATTTAGAATATGAAAAAGCTAATACCTGTTTTACTATTTGTTCCGCTTATCTCTTTTGGGCAAACTAGTTTTTTAGAAAAGTATGAGAATTCACTTTGGACCAATGGGTATTTGACTATAAGGTTTGTAGATATCAATTCAATGGAATTAAAAGATTCAAAAGAAAATAACCAAGAGTATTTTATTGTATATGACAGTATTCAAAATCTAAAAAATATATACGAGATTAATACAAAAAATGTTTTAAAAATCGGAAAAAGCCAAAGTTTATATGGTGAGAAAGTAGACTTCCTTAATCAGGAGTTGGCTATCGAATCAGGCACACTTGAATGTGAGATGTGTGGATATTCAGTAATGTTAATTAATTCTATTGATACTCTGAGTTTTAGCAATAATTATTCTGATGATTTTGGCGGGTATTCATTTGAATCAAGTACGTTTTTTCTTGAAAACAAGGAGTTAATTAACATTAAAGAATATAGGATTGATGAATTAAGAGTACCTCCTGTAAAGTTTAATTGGGTTCCTATAGATTCAGACTCTATTTACGTTAATGAAGTTAGAAAAAAAAATCAACTGAAGTTGGATTTATATATCGCAAAAAAAGATAGTGTAACAAGGCTATATGAGAGTCAAATTGAAATGGATTTTTACTAATTATCATATTGTTTAACATTCTATATATATGAAAAACTTTCTTCTGCTTCTATTATCCGTTATAATGCTTTCTTGTTCTAAAAACTCTAACAGCAGTCTAGATCTATTCCGAATAGAATATGATAATATAATTTGGGTTGAGGATACTGTTGGAGAA
>CEVS01039021.1_pt1 | contig 10242 bp, 8 predicted proteins | sample 361571 | NCBI WGS metagenome assembly CEVS01 (sample SAMEA2623850, study PRJEB7988) | marine metagenome | isolation source: saline water (ENVO:00002010), including | reverse complement strand
AACTAAAGTAATTGAAAGGTCTCAAAATAGTTTACTATAAATGTATCATATGATACACGCTGTCATCTAAATATTTTCAAAGATCAGAGCTAAAAAATTGTTAGCGGATGCAAATATAGAATCTTTTTTCTTCCTTGCAATATAAGTATTAAAATAATTGTAAATTTTTATTAAATTTTAATGGATTTTATTTATTCAAAAAAATTCCAGACAATTCCAAATCGAATCATTGCATCTCTGTATGGATAACCTTCGGAGCTTAAAAAATTGTATCCAGTCAATGATGAATTAAAATGTTCATATTTTAAAAATAATCGAGCTTTTTTTATCTTCCCATTAACAAAAAAATCGAGTCTAGGAAAATCGCCAATTTCATATCTGTTTTGAACTAAAAAACTACCTAACAATGGGTTATATTTATTGATGAAAAATTTTGAGAAATATTGACCCGTAATTCCAAATTGTAAATACATGGCTTTTTTAAACACGAAAGAAGAATAACTTAATGAGCTTCTTAAGTTCCATTTAGGAACATTTAAAATTAAGTTTTCGGAATCACCATTGTCAGATTTTTGATATTGGATTGTGTTTGACAATTCAATTTTTCTGTATCTAAAATTCGAGTCGTATCTGATTTTCAAATAATCAATTTTTTCATCTGATTGATTAACAAGAGTTAAAAGTTGCCTGGGATACAAAAAAACTTCTCCCTCATCTTCATCTTCTTGCTCGATAGGGATATTAAAATTCTGACTGTAATAAATATAGTTCTTTAATTTTTGAAGCGATATATTGAATTTTCCAATTTTATTGATAAATAATGTTGATGATAATAGAGTGAAGTCTTCGTTTTTTAAATTATCATTATACCAATTGTAATTTTCATACGCACTCCTATAGAGTATAAAGTTTAAATCAGGTGCCTTGTTAATTTTTTTAATACCTATTTCGAAATAATTTTTTTGCTTGAAAATTATTTTAGCTGATATCTCAACAAGATCACTTCTATAGTCTCCAGAGATAGTTTTTTTAAAAGAAGTATCAAAATTGAATCCTTTCCAATTAAATAAATAATTTCCAGAAAGAAACAGCTGTTTGTATACAATTAAATTGTTCAAATTATTATTTGTTTCTAGAAAGTTTTTAAAAAAGTAATCTGTTTTATAATACTCTAATGCACCATTTATTTTTCCGAGTTTAGAATTATTATAATTTAGACCTATGCTGTTTTGAATAACAGCCCAATTAACTTGATCTTTTGCTTCTTCAGAAGCTAAAGGACCAAAATAGTCAGACCTCTGACTGTCTTCATAAATATAGAATTTAGTTTCATTTAAAAACTCATGGAAAATAGACAAACTATTTTCATTTTTTAAATTACTAGTTCCTTTAAGAAAATACTTTTGGTTGAAAAAAGATCTTTTCCCTTTTAGTTCATTGTAAGCTTTTTTTAATCGAACGTTTAAAACGGATCTTTCTTTAAATTCGGGATCTCCCAATTCAAACTGTGACAAACTTTGCTCGGTCACCCCTCCATTTTCGTTATTACCAATATTTTGAGAAACATAGTGTCCTTTAAAATTATATTTATGATTTTGAGAATTAAAATTAAAAGAATATCTGAATGCTTCGTTATTTGATCTTTGATTTACATACTTCCCTTGTGATCTCATTCCCCTGTATGCAATTGCAAAGTTAAAATTAGGGTTTACGTTTAAGGTAATTAAAGCATCAGATAACTGCCCTTGTTCCATTGTTGTCTTAAAAAAAAGTTCAGTAAAAGGTGTGGGAACATTATAATATTTAATGTCTTCTGATTTGAAATATGAAGTATGCTTTGACTTTTGTCCTATTTGCGGAATTAAATTTTCTTCAAAAAAATTATACGCCAATTTATTGAATGCATGTCCCATATTAACAAATGGTAATAATTCAAAATAATCTTTTCTGAGTAAATTATTCGTATACTCTTTTCTTATGGTTAATGACGTATCAACCGAAATACTCTTACCATAATAATCAATTATTTTATACATGCCTATGTAAACGGAATCTTTTTGTTTTAATTTTCGTTTTTGAACTATAAACTTTTTCGATTTTAATTTTTCGTCAAACTCATTTTCAATAGTATTTGAAGTTGTATTAAGTTTCTTCAAATCTAAAGTTTCTGAGCTTTTTTCAGTATTTTGAACTGATTCTTGAAATGCGTGAAGATTGATGGTTTGTAATAAAAAAATTATAATAAAATTATAGATAATGTAATTACAAATTTTCATACTACGAAGTTATAATTAAATTTGGATTCATTACATGAAATTACTACCAACGCAGTATTCAAATAAAATAGAAGCTGGAACCGATGAAGCAGGTAGAGGTTGTCTTGCAGGACCTGTATCAGCTGCAGCAGTAATTTTCTCTGAGAATTATTCTAATCCCAATTTAAATGATTCAAAAAAACTATCTGAGAAAAAAAGAAATGAACTTAGAAAAGTAATTGAGAAAGAGGCTTTAGCATTTTCTGTCGTTCATGTTGACAACCATGAAATAGATAAAGTAAATATATTAAATGCATCTATTTTAGCAATGCACAAAGCAATCAAAAAGCTTAAAATTATTCCAGGATTTATTTTAGTTGATGGTAATCGATTTTCTAAATATGAAAATTTAAAGCATAAATGTATAATTTCTGGAGACTCCAAGTTTCAAAATATAGCTGCAGCATCTATTTTAGCAAAGACTTACAGAGACGAACTGATGATCAAACTAGATAAAAAGTACCCTCAATATAATTGGAAAAAGAACAAAGGATACCCGACTAGATTCCATAAAAATTCTATTATATCTAACGGTCCATCAATTTATCATAGAAAGTCATTCAGACTAATTGATATTCAAACGGAATTAAAGTTCTGAATTATTAAATTAGCTTTAAATTTGAATTAATGAGAGATTTTTATTCAGCAAAAATTTGTGTATTATTCGTCTCAATAATTATCCTTTTAATATCATGCGATAAAACAACTTCAACAAATGAAGACTTAGTTTCTTTAATTCCGCAAAACTCAGATATTATAGTAAGAGTTAATGATATCCAATCTTTAATAAATAAATTACAAAATGATGAGCTTTTAAAAAATTTATATTTCACAAAAGACATAAGTCAAAAAGTTAAAAATTTAATTAATGATAGTTTGAACAATCAAATAATTGCTTTCTCTAATTTTGGCAAAAAAGAAAAAGCGATTACAGTTATTCATAAAAGAACTAAGGACAGTACTTACTTAAAATATGAAAAAATTATATATAGTGGAGAAATAATTTTTAAATTCAAAAAAGCTAATATGGAATTTTATAAAACATTCATTCAAAATAACACAATTGTTGGTAATTCAAGGATTGTAATTGAAAATTGTATTAGAAATTACCAACAACAAAAGAAAGGAATAAATGATGAAAATTTTAAGGAAATATTCCGTACAGCAGACCAGGAAAAAGGAATAAATTTATTTTTAAAAGGAGAACCAAAACTGGAAGGTAAATCAATTTTCAAAAATTTACCTCTTTTTCCTAAAATTTTGGAAAGTTGGTCAAGCTTAGATGTAGATATTGAAAATGAGATAATAGAAATTGATGGCGCTTTTAAAATACGCGATTCTCTTGGGGAAGTTTCTGGATTATTAAAAAATATTAAACCTTTAGAGTTTTTAGTTAGCAAATCTATTCCTAATACCTACGAGTCTTTATTGATATTTAACATAGATGATCTAAATAAATTTGAAATTAACTTTAAAAAGTTAGTTGAATATAAAAATTATTCGATCAAAAAGTTGGATTTAAGTTTTCTAGAATTTGTTAATCAAATTGCCTTAGTCAAAAATAGCAACGAAAATCAAATAATTTTTCACACTTTAAATCAAGATTTTTCTAATAAAATGATAATTGATGAAACCAAAGAATTTAGTTATAGGAATGTAAAATTTTTTAAATTATCAAAATCCCCCTCTCAATTAAAATTATTGACCAGTATTTTAGCAGATGAAACCGATGTTAAATGGATATCATACTTGGATGAATTTATTTTTTTATCCGAAACTCAAAATGGAATTAAAAATTTAATCGCTTCATATAAAGACGGACAGGTTGCTGAAAAGACAGGATTAAATTCATTTTATGAAAAATCTTTGTCAAACAGATTTAACACTTTATGGATTTCTAAAACTGATAACTTAATTACAACCTCCGAAAGCTCAAATATTTTAAAAGATATTGATACGAAAAAATTTCCTCTTTTAGGATTCCAAACAAAAGTTGATGAAAATTTTGTGATAATTAATTTTCGTCTTCAAAAATTTAATGAAAGTGAGAGATCAAATGATTTAAAAAGGAAATTTATTGTAAACCTTGAAAACGAAACTCTTACTAGTCCTCAGTGGATTAAAAATCACAGGACAAAAGAGAAAGATATTTTAGTTCAGGATTATAAAAATAAAATTTATCTCTTCTCTAACCAGGGAAAACTTTATTGGAAAAAAAATATAGATGGGAATATAATTGGAAAAGTAAAACAAGTAGACTTATTTAAAAATGGGAGACTTCAAATTGCATTTAGAACTAGTAATAGATTATACATATTAGATAGAAATGGTAAAAATGTAAAACCTTTTCCAATTAAGATTCCAAACTCAAAAAATTTAACTCCTTTATCAGTTTTTGATTATGATAAAAATAGAAATTATCGGTTTTTATTAACTCTAGACAACAATATTTTAATGTATGATAAAAACGCAAAAAAAGTAAATGGCTTTAAATTTAAAAAGACTAAGTCATCTATAATAAATTCACCAAAACATATACGATTTGATTCAAAAGATTATATTATAAGTCAAGAAGCGAATGGAAATTTAAAAATACTTAACAGGCAAGGTAAAACAAGAATAAAAGTAAAAGGAGAAATAAATTTTTCAAGACAGGAAATTTATCCATATTTGAGCACATTTACTGGTACTGATTTAGAAGGTAATTTAATACAGATAGATACTAGAGGCAATATTTTAAGTTCAAATTTAAATTTATCAAAAAACCACAAAATTACAATTGGATATGAATCATTAGTAACGCTTTCAGAAAATAAATTAACAATAAAAGGTATACCAATTACATTACCTTATGGTAATTACACTAAACCTAAAATATTTAAATTCAGCGATACGATTTATATCACTACAACAGATACAGAATCTGAAAAGGTTTACTTATTCAAAGAGAGTGGAAAAACCGTAAAAGGTTTTCCAGTTTATGGGACTACAAGTGCGAGTTTGTCTAAATCAAAAAAAAGTAACCAATTAGAATTGGTTGTGGGTTCAGAGAAAAAAGATATAGTTGTATATAGTTTTTCAGACACTGAAAATTAAATTAGCATCAAAGGTTTTTTTTAAATTTTCAAGTATTTTTTCTTTAACCTCTTTCACTGACACATCTTTTTTTATTTCTCTTTTGATTGAGGTAATTCCCTTACCTTTTATACCACAAGGAATTATATAATCATAGTATTTTAAATCAGTTTCAACATTAAGTGCAAAACCGTGCATTGTTACCCACCTGCTTGTTTTAACTCCTATGGCGCAGATTTTTCTAGAATTTGGCGAATTCGGTTCTAACCAGACTCCTGTTTCTCCTGAACTCCTTTTTGAAGAAATTTTATAAAAATTCAATGTGGAAATTACTATTTCCTCCAAAGCCCTCAAATACCTATTTATGTCGGTATAAAAGTTTTCTAGATCAATAACTGGATACCCTACAATTTGTCCATACCCGTGAAAGGTAATGTCTCCTCCTCGGTTAGTATTAAAAAATTGGATTTTTTTTCTCTCAAGTTCCTCTTTAGGTAATAACAAATTTTTTTCTTGACCACTTTTGCCAAGTGTAATAACAGGAGGGTGTTCAACAAATAAAAAATAATTTGTTGTTTTAATTGAACTACCTGTATTACGGTTAGTTCTTTTTATATCTATTATTTCTTGTAATTTTCTTTCTTGAAAATTAAGAGCCGTATTATAATCTAAAACACCAAGATCATACACAATAATGTTTTTATTCAAATTTTTATTCAACCCTATTTGTATTATTTATGATTATTAAAGCAGCTATTACTCCAGGAACCCAGCCGCAAAGAGTTAAAATAAAAACAATCAATACAGAACCACATCCATAACCAATTACTGCAATAGGTGGAAAGATAATTGATAATAAAACTTGAGTTAAGTTCATTGAAAAAAATTCTATTTTACAAATTTATAAACTTTCATTTGTAACATACTTTCTATATTTACTTAAATTTTAAATATGTCCTATTCTGAACAGGAAGAAGTTAGAAGAGAAAAACTTAGAAAAATTATTGCCTTAGGCATAAATCCTTACCCTGCTGAATTATTTCCAGTCAGTCACTTATCTAGTGAAATTAAAGGAAATTTTGAATCTAGTAAAAAGGTTTCGGTTGCTGGTAGAATTATGTCAAGAAGAATTCAGGGCAAAGCGAGTTTTGCTGAAATACAAGATAGTGAAGGGAAAATTCAATTGTATTTTAATCGAGATGAAATATGTAAATATGACGATAAGTCTCTCTACAATGAAGTTTATAAAAAATTATTGGATATTGGAGACATAATTGGTGTTACCGGTATTTTATTCAAAACCAAAGTAGGAGAGAAAACTGTCCAAGTGGAAGAGTTTAAAATTTTATCAAAATCAATTAGACCTATTCCTATTCCAAAAACGGATTCAGATGGAAATATTTATGATGAATTTAAAGATCCAGAATTAAGGTATAGACAGAGATATGTTGACTTAATTTTAAATCCGGATGTAAAAAAAACATTTATAAAACGAACTAAAATAACCAATTCTATACGTAAGTTTTTTAACTCTAAAGGTTACCTAGAAGTTGAAACACCTGTCTTACAACCCATACCTGGTGGTGCGCAAGCAAGACCATTTATCACTCACCACAATGCTCTTGATATTCCTCTTTATCTAAGAATTGCAAATGAATTGTACCTTAAAAGACTAATAGTTGGAGGTCTGGATGGTGTATATGAATTTTCTAAGGACTTTAGAAATGAAGGGATGGATAGATCTCACAATCCCGAATTTACTGTTATGGAATTGTATGTTGCATACAAAGATTACTTTTGGATGATGGAAACTACAGAGAATTTATTAGAGAAAATTTGTGATGATATAAATAATTCCAGTAAGGTTATTTTTGCGAATAAAGAAATTGATTTTAAAGCACCTTATCCAAGAGTTCCTATTTATGAGGCTATTAAAAAGTATACAAATTTTGATATTTCTAATATGGATGTTATTGAATTAAAAAAAACAGCTAAAAATATAGGTGTTGAAATTGACAACTCAATGGGAAAAGGGAAAATAATTGATGCTATTTTTGGTGAAAAATGTGAGCACCAATACATACAACCTACATTTATAATTGATTATCCAAAAGAGATGAGCCCCTTAACTAAGCAACACAGAAAAGACCCAAAACTCACTGAAAGATTTGAATTAATAGTTAACGGAAGCGAACTTGCCAACGCTTATTCCGAACTAAATGACCCAATCGATCAGAGGGATAGATTTGAGGAACAATTAGAATTGAGTAAAAAAGGAGATGATGAAGCAATGTTTATTGATCAAGATTTTCTTAGAGCTCTTGAATATGGAATGCCACCTACTTCAGGTATTGGAATTGGAATTGACAGGCTAACAATGCTTCTAACAAATAACACTTCAATACAAGAAGTTATATTTTTTCCCCAAATGCGACCCGAAAAAAAAGTTCAACTAAATAAAGAAGAAGAAGAAGTTTTTTCATTTTTAACCCCTAACACAAAAATTGACATCAATAAAGTTAAGGGACAAACTAGTCTTAGTAATAAAAAATGGGATTTAGCCATTAAAAATCTTAGAAAAAAAGGATTAATTGAAATTAAAAAAGAAAATAATACAGTCTATTTAATCTTATTATAATTAAATTTTTTAAAAAATTTCCTAAATATTTCAATTGTAAAATCAATATCATTTATAGTTAAAGCATCATTTAAAAAATAACTTTCAAAAGCACTCGGTGGAAGATAAATTCCGTTAGATAACATAAAGTGAAAGAAGTCCTTAAAAGTGTTGTTATTACCTTTAGCTGCAGAATCAAAGTCAGTAACATAATTTTTTGTAAAGTGAACTGAAAGCATGGATCCGCAAATATTTACTTTACATGGTATATCTGAATAATTTATTTCTTTTAAAAAACCTTTGTATAGACGTTGAGTTTTATTGTTTATCCTTTTATAAAAGTCTAAATCATTTTTTAAAATTTTTAGGGTTTCTAGTCCTGCTCTCATTGCTAAAGGATTACCACTTAAGGTACCAGCTTGATAAATTGGTCCTTCGGGAGCTAGCATATCCATAATTTCATCTCTTGAGGCAAATGCACCTACTGGTAATCCTCCACCCACAACCTTTCCGTAAGTTACAATATCCGCATTAACTCCTATATATTCTTGTGCTCCTCCAAAACAAAGTCTAAATCCCGTCATCACTTCATCAAAAATTAAAAGAGATTCGAAATTGTTACAAATTGATCTTAAGCTTTCCAAAAAATTTTTTGCAGGTGGAATACATCCCATATTACCAGCAACAGGTTCTATAATTACACACGCAATCTCATTTTTATATTTATCAAATATTTTTTCAACACTTTTTAAATCATTGTAATTTGCAATCAAAGTATCCTTGGCATTTGATTTTGTTACCCCGGGGCTGTTGGGCTGCCCGAAAGTAACAGCACCACTACCAGCCTCAATTAAAAATGAATCTGAGTGACCATGATAACAACCTTTGAATTTCACAATTTTTTCTCTTCCAGTAAATCCCCTAGCCAAGCGAATAGCACTCATACAGGCTTCAGTTCCTGAATTTACAAATCTAATTTTATCAATATTTTTAATATTGGAAACAATTAGTGAAGCCAACTCAGATTCCAACTCAGTAGGGATGCCATACGAAGTTCCCTTTTTTGCTTGAGACACTATTTTTTCAATAATTTCATTTTTTGCATGCCCTAAAATCATTGGACCCCAACTGGAGATATAATCTATATATTTATTATCATCTTCATCAAAGAGATAAGCTCCTTTTGCTTTTTTAATAAAAATTGGTGTTCCTCCAACTGACTTGAAAGCTCGAACAGGGGAATTTACTCCCCCAGGTATCAGTTTTTTCGCCTCTTGAAATAATTGACTACTTCTTTTGTAAATCATTTACTTGTTTGGTATGATGAGTTCCTGTCCAATATAAATTTTATTGTCATTAATATGGTTTATTTTAACTATTGTTTTGATTTCAATATTAAATTTTTTTGATATTGAAAACAAAGTGTCTCCTTTTGAAACCCTGTAAAAAAATAATTCACTTTTATTAGAATCTTTTTTTCTATTATTTTTAGCATGGTTGTCAAAACGTTTTAAGTTTAAACGCTCAATCAAGTTGATTAATTTTAAAGGATATTTTTTATCTGTTGCGTAACCTGCTTTTTTTAATCCATATGCCCATTGCTTGTAATTGTTGATTTTATAATCAAATAAAAATGCATACCGAGGTCTCGTTGTTAGAAACAATGAGTGGTCACGATAAGATTCTTTTGGGTCTTTGTATTTACGAAAACATTCCCCTTTTTTATCATCATCATGATAAATTTTTTTACCACCCCATTCCTTGTGGCATTTGATTCCAAAATGATTATTCCCTTTAATAGCTAATCTACCTTCCCCATAACCAGACTCAAGTAATCCCTGAGCAAGTGTTATGCTCGCTGGTATCTTATATTTTTTCATTTCCTCAATTGCGATAGGTGCAAATTTAGATAAGTATTTGTCTATTTTTTGATCATTTGACAGAATAGGGGTTTTTGCTGTATTAACTTTTTTACTGACAACTTCTATTTGGTTTTCTTTTTTTGAAGATTTGAAGGTTAATACCTTACAACCAATCTGAAATATTAAAATTATACAGTAAAAAATCATTTTAGTAAAAGTCCCCCTTTTTTTTCCTGCAAAAAGTTGAAACCTTCTATACCCTGAAGGCCTCCTGTATGGATAAACAAAATATTTTTTCCCCAACTCCAATTATAATTGTTTATTAGAGTAAAAATACCAAAAAGAACTTTTCCGGTGTATATTGGATCAAGTG
>CEVS01192629.1_pt1 | contig 10257 bp, 17 predicted proteins | sample 361571 | NCBI WGS metagenome assembly CEVS01 (sample SAMEA2623850, study PRJEB7988) | marine metagenome | isolation source: saline water (ENVO:00002010), including | reverse complement strand
AAAAAATGAGTATTATATTAACAGATTGTGACGGTGTTCTTTTAAATTGGAGAGATCCATTTGATGCTTGGATGATGCGAGAAAAAAACATTTTTGCAGAAGGTGACGTCCGAGTTTATGATCAAGCAGATCGATATGAAATGCCTGATATATTTGAATATATTTTACAATTTAATAATTCATCTAATATAGGTTTTTTACCACCGTTATACGATTCGGTAAAATACGTTAGAAAAATTTATGAAGAGTTTGGGCATAAGTTTACTGTAATTACTTCATTATCCTTAAATCCTTATACACAAAAATTAAGAACAAAAAATCTTCAAAACATTTTTGGTAAAGAAGTTTTCGACGAGTTTGTATATCTTGATACAGGTGCAAATAAAGACGATATACTTTTTGATTATTCAGAGTTTTATCCAGGTGCTTTCTGGATAGAAGATAAGGTTCAAAACGCAGTAGCAGGAAAACAGCTCGGTTTTGAACCTTTACTTATCAAACATCCTCATATAAAAGTTGAAAAGCATTTAACTGAGGGTATACCTTTAATGTCAAACTGGAGAATGGTATATGAGCAAATCGGTGGCTGAGCTACTAAGTTTAAGATTTCAATTCGAAGAATTAACTGAAAATTACATAATGCCTAGGCATAGTTCAGATATAGATATACTTAAGTGGTATATTGAAGAGGGTTATAAATCTAACTCACTACGTAATGGTTATAATGATGCATTAAATATAGCAAAACAGATCGTAGGAGAATTAGATGGCCCCAGCAAAGAAACTTGAACCTGGATCACAATGGTCTCATCTTGATAGAGATGGAGATGGTATTGTATCTGATGAAGAAATTGCGACTGAGGAAAGAATGATAAGACTAGCAGATTTAAAATCAGATATGGAAAATGATGATAAGAAACAAGATGCTCAACGATATATGGCATGGTTTGCTTTATGGGGTATGTTATTATATCCATCACTCGTAGTTATTGCAAATTGGATTGGTTTAGATCAAGCAGCAAAAATCTTAGGAGATATGGCTGCTGTTTATTTTGTTTCAGTTGCAGCAATAGTTGCAGCATTCTATGGTAAAGAAGCTCTTGCAGCTACTAGAAGTAATTCGATAAATACACAACATAGAAAAGAGGTACATAGAAAAGAGGTAATAGATAATAGATAATGAAACATAAATTGATAACTTTATGGATGATTTTTTTATGGTGTTTTACTTTTTTTATTCCTATTTTTACAAAATATAGTAATTGCTGGTATTGGTCGCTTTGGCAAATTGCGTTCAAAGGCGGTCGTATAATTGGAATACCTAGTAAAAGATGGGGCGGACATCATTGGGTTTGGGAAGATAAAAACGGTATAAAATGGGAATATACTCTTAAAGGGTTGCCACGTTATTCTCCTTGGTGGAAAATGATTGTATATAAAGGTTTTGTTAGAAAATTTAGGACAATGTGATAATGAAAAAATTGATATATCAAGTTTATGTAGGTAAAAAATCTCGTTTATATAATCACTGTACAAAATCAGTAGTAGAATACGCAAAGAAAATAGGGGCAGTACATATTTGTCAAACTGAACCTATTTTAAGAATTAAACCAGATATATTCACAACAAATCGAAGTCGTGAATCTTATGAAAAATATGGTGGTTACTTACCTATTTTCGAAAAAGAAAACGCTTTTAGTTGGTTTCATAAGTATGATCAAATTGCTATAATTGATGCTGATGTTTACATTAGAGAAAATTCACCTAGTATATTTGATGAACTTACAGAAGAATACGATTTTGGTGGAGTCGTTGAAAGATCTGCTCCAATTGAAAATTGGTATAAACAAAAATTATTACAATATTCACAAATGCAATTTTCAAATATTCAGGTTGATTGGAAATGGAATGATCTAGGTGCAGAGTTCATAAATATGGGTATAATGGTTATGAACAAATCTTTCGAAAAATATTTAAACAATCAATCGCCAAGGGCTTTCTTAAATAGATCAGAATTTAAACCTTTTGTTGATGGTGTTGGTAATTGGAAATGGTCGACCGATCAAGTATTGCTTAACACATGGATTAAAAAAGAAAAAATGAAAGTTAAAAACTTACATTGGAAATGGAATGGTCTATTTACAGCAAATAGTAAAATTAACGAGTGTCATTTTATTCATTTCTTTTTAAAAGACAAATTACCAGAAAATGGTGAAAATGTCAATCAACTAATGGAGGTTATAAATGCTAACTGATGATATCGGTAAACTTAAACTCAGACATAATTTCTTAAGTAAAAGAGTAGCTAAAATGGAAAGAGAAAGAGAAACAATTCGCGATACTCAACATAAAGCAATATTAACAGAATTAAAAAAAGAAAAACTTTTATTAAAAGATAAAATAAATAGACTAATAGATTTTGATTACGATCAACATCAAGGCGGAGTAGAAAGTTTTAGGTAATGCATTACACAGTTACATACGAAGTTGATGGACCAGATATACAAAAAGCCGCTTGGAATATAGCTATAGGTCAAAGTATTGGTAATCCAAATATTCGAAATGAAATAGAAAATTCTCCGAATATTAAAGAAATGGAAGCAATTATTGATTCTATTGAAGGTAAAATTGTAAAAATAAAATTTCCATTAAAAGCTTTTAAATGGCCAAATTTAAATCAACTTTTATGTATTATACAAGGTGGACAATCGGATATTGAATGTGTTCATCGCTGCAGGGTTATTGATATCGAAGGTTTGCCGTATATGAATGAATCGGTTCTTGGTATGAAAAGTTGGAAATATCGAGTTGATGCAGAAAATAGACCACTATTTGGAGGGATAATAAAACCAAAATCTGGTTTGACTGCAGATCAACTTATTTCGATAACTCAACAAATGATGGATGGTGGCGCAGATTTTATCAAAGAAGATGAGATCATGGCAGATAACGATTATTTGTCTTTAAGTGAAAGAGTCGATGTAATATCAAATGCTATATCAAAATGTAATTGGAAAGGTGTATATGCTTATTGTATTAACGCCGATCCTTATGATTTGTGTGAAAATTTAAAAACTATTAATGAATACGGCGGAGAAGCATGTCACATTAATTTTTGGTCAGGAATGGGTGCATATACAACAAGTAATTTATATCACGTTGTTACACATTTTCAAAGATCAGGAATACGAACCTGGACAGATCCAGGCAATAAGTTTTCAATATCTTGGAACGTAATAGTTAAATTGGCAATCATGGCCGGAGTTGATTCTATACATGTTGGAATGCTTGGAGGTTATTATCCAGAAGGTGAGTCAGAAGAAGAAACTTTACAAGCTGTATCTGATTTACAAAACGCAGATAGAGTTGCTGCATTAAGTTGTGGTATGAATCCTGAAATTGCCAGACAAATAAGAGGTAATATAGGAAATAACTGGATGGCAAATATTGGTGGTTGGTTGCATACTGGTGAAAGTATATACGAAAAAGTTTATGAAATGAGAAAGAGCCTTGAATGAAAATAATTTTACCTATGGCAGGAAACGGTTCTCGTTTCTTTGAAGCTGGTTATGATAAACTAAAACCTTTAATTGATATTAAAGGTAAACCTATGTTTATCAGAGTTTTAGATAATATATTATATGGAACAGATGTTCATATCATTATTAGAAAAGATCATGTTGACGAATACAAATTAGATCAATTAATACGTAAAGCTTGTCCAGAAGCTAAAATTTATATTTTAGATAAACCTACAGAAGGCGCAGCGTGTACAGTTATGCATGCAATAGATCCTAATAGTACTGAAGCATTTTTAGTTGCAAATTGTGATCAACTTATGTTGTGGGATAAACAAAAATTTGTAACAGATACATTTAATATATCTGATGATGGTACTATTTTTACTTTTACACCTAATCATGATAAACCTATACACAGTTATGTGACAGTAGATGATTATGGCTACGTAACAGAATTGGCAGAAAAGAAAATGATATCAAATATTGCTACTGTTGGTGTTTATCATTTCGGATCACAGAAGAAATTTGCTGAAGGTGTTAAGATGATGATGGAAGAAGATGATAGAACAAACGGTGAATTTTATTTAGCTCCTGTTTATAATTACTTAACAAATCCAATTAAAACTTTTCATGTAGAAAAATTTATAGGATTAGGAACTCCAGAAGAATTAGAAGATTTAAAACAAAGTGAATGGTGGGATAAATTAGATAGATTATGAAAATTGCATTATGTATACACGGCTTATATCGAAATTATGTAAGCCCTGGTCCTAAAAAAATAGTAGAAAGATTGCATACTGCGTTTGCAGGTGCTGATGTATATTATCATACATGGACAAAAAGAACAACTGAAGTACCAATAGAATATCATGAAAACTTATTATATTGTGATGAACCAAATTTAGATTATCATCCGTTGCATGATTCAAAAACAGATTGTTTACATGGCAAATGGTCACCTTATAAAACTAAAAAATTAAATCAAAATAAAACACAACACGCGTCAAAACAAATATTGGCATATGCTGATATCGTTTCTAAAATTACTAAAGAGTATGATGTAATAATTAGAACAAGATGGGATGCATTATTATCAAATCAAATAAATTTTCAACCGTATTTAGAAGAAGCTTTAGATCATCCAGTCGGGTTCATGACTCGGCCTGGAAGAGGACATACAGTAGATCAAATATTAAATGTTGATAGAGAAAATATTAATGATGATTGGTATTGTTTTTTAGCAGATTCTTTAATCTTTCATGCCCCTAAACATTTTAATCCAAAATATGTACAACAATTGCATGAAGAAAAAAATTTATGGCCAGCAGAATGGGGATGGTGGCAAGTTTTAAGCGAGCCTAATAATAATATACATAATTGTTATCATGGCGGATCATTATTAGCGAGGTAAAAATGAAATTAGGTGATTTATTTAATAAGTATGGAGCTGATAAAACTATAAAACACCAATACGATACGGTGTATGAAAAATATTTTGAACCTATAAAAAATGATCAGATTAATATTTTAGAAATTGGTGTTTATAAAGGATCAAGTACTTTAGCTTTACATGAATATTTCCCGCATGCAACTTTATATGGATTAGATTTATTTAAAAGAGTTGCAATGGAGGATATAGAGCCTTATGGATTAGAAAGATGCAATTTTATAAAAGGCGATTCTACATTTGCTTTTGATACTAATTTAACTAATAAAAAATTTGATCTTATTATTGACGATGGCTTACATACACCAGTAGCAAACGCTAAAACTTTAAAGAATTTTAAATCATTATTAGCAGATGATGGTCAATATTTTATTGAAGATGTTTGGCCTATTGAACTCATGAATGAAGAAGAAATGAATCATCGATGGGTAAAAGAACATCCATTTGATTACAATGAACATATGAATAAGATATTTTTAAAAACATTAGATACTTCGAATATGAAAATTGAAAGATTTGATTTAAGAAAAACAACTGGACAACCTGATAGTTATATTATAAGATTAACAAAATGATTTTTGTATCTGCTCCGTTTGGTAACTATTTACAATATACTAACTTTTTAAAAGATGCTACTTACGTTACTGGTACATTTACTTTAAAACCCAGACCTGGTAGATTTTTACAAATACTTAAAACATTAAGATACGTAAAAACAGAAGCTGGGTGGGTTTGGCGTAATAAACTTGGTTTACGTAATCCTGGCATATTTAAAGGTATCGATAGTACAAAATGGTATAATGTAATGAGTATTGCGAGCTTAGAAAAAAATGATTGGAAAATACTCTATGAAATAATTCCGAAAAATATGAATTTAGAATTAAACATAAGTTGTCCTAATGTTGATAAACACCCAAATTTAATTAAAAGTTTTACTAAAGATAAACGTAAATGGTGTATTGTAAAAGTTCCACCAAATATTACAAATAAACAAATTGATAAAATAGTTGATTTGGGTTATAAACAAATACACGCAAGTAATACAGTTGCAACGCCCAAGGGTGGATTAAGTGGTAGAATGGTTGTACCACATACTATGAGAATAATCGACTATATAAAAACTTGGCATAATCATGTTGAAGTAATAGCTGGTGGAGGTGTGACAAATATGTATGGAGCAAAGCAATATATAAATGCAGGTGCTGATCATATTAGTTTAGGAACAGTTTGTTTTACACCATGGCGTTTATATAATTTTAGAGGTAAATTATGAAAGCTAATATTATAAGAATAAAAGACGACATTGATTCGAATAGATATGCAAATTGGTGTTGGCAGACTTCAGCTGCAAATACACATATAGAATTTTTTAATGCTGTAACTCCAAATGAAGTAGATGATTTAATGTTTGGTTTAAGAATTGAATGGAAATATCCATGGGCTGGTGAAGTTAATGATATAAAATCTGGTTTAAAGTTACGTGCATATCAAACAGCAGATCCTAAAAAAAGAATGGCATGTTTTCTATCACATTATTGTTTATGGGAAAAAACAATTAGTAGTGGTGAACCAATGTTAATATTAGAACACGATGCTATGTTTAAATCTAAAAGTCCAATACCATTTGATGAAATATTAAAATCTAAATTTGATATAATAGGTATTAACGAACCATTTAGAGCAACTAGGTTATCACAGTTATTTCATGAGAAAGTACAAAATGATCATTTTTCTAGAAACGATGTTGTTAGAGCTCCATTAATTGATGATATAAGCGTTCCACAAGGAATTGCCGGAAATAGTGCATACATAATTACACCGAACGGGGCATCTAAAATGATTGAACTTACAAAAGAACACGGTGCATGGCCTAATGATGCTCTTATGTGCAGGCAACTAGTTTTCTCTTTAGGTGTAACAAAAAAATATTATACAAAAATGCAAGGTATTAGGAGTACGACTACGTTATGAAATCATATGTCATAACAATAATGAATAATTCAAATTCTGTACATTTCGCTAATCGATGTATAGCATCTGCTCCACATTTGAATATAGAATATTTTAATGCTATAACTCCTGATGACGATACGCTTAAAATTTTAGATGAGAATAATATAAATGATTTGAATAATTTTAAAATAGATCAAAAATATTCTAGAATGGAACGATGTATTGCAGCATTTCTATCTCATCTTCATTGTTGGAAAAAAAGTATTGAATATAATCAGAATGTAATTATATTTGAACACGATGCAATAGTTACTGGAGATATTCCTACTAATTTAAATTTTGATAAAGTAATAACTCTTTCAAAACCTTCGTATGGAAACTATAATACTCCTATAAATTTAGGTGTTGGTCCTTTAGTGCAAAAAAGATATTTTGGTGGGGCACATGGATATATGGTATCGCCTCGAGGCGCTAAAGAATTATTAAAAAAAGCAGAAACAGATGCAGGACCAACTGATGTATTTTTACATTTAGATAACTTTTCTTTTTTACAAGAATATTATCCATGGGTAGTTGAAGCAAAAGATTCCTTTACAACTATTCAAAATGAAAAAGGCTGTAGAGCAAAGCATATGTACCATGTCAACCCACGAAATTATAAAATAATATGAAATACGATAAAGCATTTTTAACTGGCTGTGATTATAAACATGAATGGATTTTACCATGGTTTTTTAAAAATTATAAAAAATACAATACTACTCCATTAGTTTTTGCAGATTTTGGTATTAAGAATAGAGATTTATTAGCAGATAATGTGCATGCTATTATTAATCTAGCTAATACAGTTGAACAAGGTTGGTTTAAAAAACCTAAAGCAATGTTAAATTGTCCAGCAGAAAAAACTGTTTGGATCGATACTGACTGTGAAATATTAGCAAATGTAGATAACATATTTGATTTACTAAAACCTAATAAATTAAATATGGTAGAAGATAAACCGTGGACAAAAAGAAGAGGTGACTATGGACCATGGTATAATTCCGGAGTTGTAGGATTTATAGGTAAACCTAATATATTAAAACAATGGTCAAATTGGATTTTAGAAAGTAATCAGGTCGGCGATCAAGAAGTATTGTATGAAAGATTAGATCAGCTCCAAAAACTAACATATATAAATCCATTACCAAATGAATATAACTGGTTAAGAGTTCAATTAGAAAATGATAACGAAAATAGTTGGGATAAAAAAATAGTGCATTGGACTGGTTATAAAGGTAAAAAAAGAATTAAGGAGTTAATAAATGCCTAGAGTTGTACATGTAATAGGAAATGGTGATTCTTCATTATTATATGAAGCTGAACAACGTAAAGGATTAAAACTAGGTTGTAATAGATTAGGATTTCCAGTTCCAGATATGTTTGCTTCTTGTATAGTTGATTATAAATTCATGCAAGCAATGACAAATAAAGAAATTGATTTGCCTGGCCAATGGATTTTAGGGTTTAGACCAAAACATTGGATGGAAATGCAACCTGAATACTATATGAGAGTATCACACCAAGTAAAAGAATTTTATACCGAATTACCAAAATATGCTGCAAATTATACAGATTTTAATTGTGGTCATATGGCGGTACATTATTCTGCTAATAAACTTAAAGCAGATATAGTTCATATGTACGGATTTGATTCTATCTTTGATTTTACTTTAAAGAGTAGTACAGATTTTTCTTTAAATTCAGATAGAGGCGGTGCAAACAATTTAAGACTTGCCGATAATTGGAGACCGATATGGCAACATATGTTTAGAGAGTTTTCAAATACTAAATTTATATTACATTATACTCATGATAAATTAAAGATTAATATTGATAATAATGTTGAAATAAAAATATATAATCCTGGTCATAAAAAACAAAATTTAAATTTTGATCAATTAAGTGAAGCTTAACCATTTACATTTAATTTAAAATATGTTATAATAATATTATGATTTTTATTAAAGGCGGTAAGAAGAAACAAAGAGATTTAGCTGAAAATGCAGCATGCTTTGCTATTAATAAATTATTTCCTAAATTTCGAAAATATAGTATCTTAATAAGATTAAATAAATTTAACGATTGCTTTGAGTACGACGATAGAGAATTTGTTATTAATATTGACAAAAAACAGAATTGTGATGATTTTTTAACTGCAATATTTCATGAATTAGTTCATGTTAAGCAGTATTTAAAAAATGAAATGGATAACTATTCGTTTCGAACATTTACTGATTATTATATTTTACCACAAGAACAAGAAGCCTATTTAGTTCAAGAGGAGTTATTAAACTTATGGGATACAGAGAAGAAGAGTTAAAAGCTAAAGGCCAAAAAGCCATGATTGAAGTTGATCAATTAAAACGTAAAATTCAATCGCTTGAATTAGAAATATCAACTTATAGAAAAGAAATAAACATAATGCAAGAACAATTGCAGAATAGTTATATTCGAATAAAAGAGTTGACAGATCAAAAATCTGCAGCTCTTAGGTGACAAATTTTTTTATTCATATTCCAAAAAATGGTGGAACTTCAGTAACAAGTTATCCTAATATTATACACTATGCGCATGATAGATGGAAAGATATTGATAAACAAATAACAGACATTAATACTTTTTTTGCCGTTATTAGAAATCCATGGGCCAGAGCAGTATCGAGATATGTTATGGGTATACCCTCATATTTTCATTCACCAAACGATTTAGTTCGTAAAATTGTAGATAAGTATGGAGTTTCTTTTAATTCATTTGAAGAATTTTTAGAAACTAGACATATTTGGGTAAATGAATGGTTTGATCCAATAAGAAGTTGGCATACGCAATATGACTACGTATGCAATGAAAAAGATGTTGTTTGTTGTGATATATTAAAATTAGAAAATATTGATAAAGAATTAGCACCGTATCTCGGAACTTGTCTTAAAAGTGTAGTAAAAGAAAATGTTGGCGAATATACAAAAGATTATAAAGAATATTATAATTCTAAATCAATTCAAATTATAGCAGACTGGTATAAAAAAGATATAGATTATTGGGGTTTTGATTTTGATACCAAAGCTACTAAAAATACGTATTTTAAATTTATTTAAAAATCATTTACAAAATTGTAACATTATAGTTATTACCATAAAAATATATAATAATATTAACCCAATATGTTTTTTAACCTAAGGAGGCAAACATGAAAACATACATAACTGTAGCTATCTTATTATTTATAACGAATAGCGCAATTGCTCGTGATACACTTTCTATTGTGGGGTCATCAACTGTTTTTCCATTTTCTACAAT
>CEVS01070777.1_pt1 | contig 10269 bp, 10 predicted proteins | sample 361571 | NCBI WGS metagenome assembly CEVS01 (sample SAMEA2623850, study PRJEB7988) | marine metagenome | isolation source: saline water (ENVO:00002010), including | reverse complement strand
TGAAGGATGGAAAAAATATGAGGTGTAATTATGAGTAGAAATTTTAGGTTACGTCCAGTTTCAGAAGAAGAAGATTCCAATAGAGAAGAATCAAGATTAATTGACAGGAGAGATTTCTTGAGGTATTCGTTCAATACCGCAGCAGGAGGAATAACTCTAGCAAGTTTAGGAAGTATAGGTTTTGCGTCATTATTAATGGGGCAAGCTGATTCAGGAGGAGGAGACACTGCAGTCAGATTTTGGGTGCCAACAGGTGCAGAGGATACCGTTTGGTATGGTGAAAGACATCTCGAACCAATGAGTTATGATGCTTTCGTACAAGCTTCAATCAGTAGTAATACAGGGATGGCAGGCGCTCAAGGAGTTTGGTCAGGAATGCCTGTTAATGTAGTATATGTTCCACATGATGAGAATAAAAATACAGCAGCGGCGACAAACAAACCAAGATTTCAATATTTAGATGGATATAGTTCTGGAGGAAAATACGTAGGCTCTGGATTTGAAGTGGATGAGAAAGCAGAATATTCAACATTATCTATTCACGATAACCTAGTTATTGTGTTTTCCAGATGCCCACATCTGTGTTGTATTCCCGGTTGGCAACTTGTAGCAAATGACTACACTAATGATAGTTGGGAAGCAGGAGGGACCGAGTCTGGAGGGAATAAGCTATTCTGCATATGCCATTCTAGTAGATTTGATCCCACTGCTATCGAAAAAAATAGTATGGGAAGAGGGACACCTTTCGATTACATTGGGATAAAAAAGGTTGGAGGACCTTCTCCAAATGGAATGCCATTAGTACCATTTGTACTCAATGGAGATATGATTGAAGCTTTACCAGACTTTGTTGACTGGTATGCATATTGCGCATGAGGTAAGAAATATGATACAATTCTGGTTTTTGTGGTTTTTTATAGCAATAGTAGTTGTGCTTGTGGCTTTCACTCTTCGTAAAGAGAGAGATGATATGCCTAGGAAGGACATACTAAGAGCTGTTGAGACAAATGCTTCAGGGATGGGTTTGGCAGAAAAGGTATTTTTATGGGCATTTTCTTGGTTAGATACAAGATTCAGAATTCAAGATTATTGGGGAATGAGCAAGAATGCTTACCACAGTATGCATAGGCAGATGCCATTAACTCATGCTGAAAAATATAAATTAAGGATTATTTGGTATTGGTATCCACTTTACTGCTTAGGGGGAATTTCATTCCTTGCATTCGTTATATTGGTCATAACTGGCACAGTACTTGGCCTATATTATGTACCAGGAGGAGAGGGAGATCCAACACCTGCGTACTCATCAATGGAATTTATCATGACGCAGTTGCCGTTTGGTTATATCATTAGATCAATCCATCATTGGACTACTCACTTCATGGTCGCAGCAGTATTTTTACATATGTGTAGAGTTTACTTCACTGGTGCTTATAGGAACCCTAGGGAATTAAATTGGCTAATAGGCGTTGCACTAATGTTTTTCACCATATTCTTTGGATATTCAGGTTATCTTTTACCGTGGGATAGTTTGGCATTTGGAGCCGCTACAATTGGAATAAATATGGCTACATCTACGCCACTAATTGGAGGATGGATAGCTAAAGCACTATTTGCCGGTACTTCTTTATCTGGTCAAACAGTTACTAGAATGTATTTCTTACATGTATTCATATTACCTGTGATTGTGACTACTCTGATTATCGCCCATTTGTTTATTGTTTGGGTTCAAGGAATTGCGGAGCCGCATTAGGAGTTGTTGTGAATGGGAATTATAGAAAGATTCGGCAGGATAGCAGACGTATATGTCACCGAAAGAGATGGCTTAATCGAAGGAGATCAAGAAAGAAGAAGGCCGCATATGGGTCATCCTTTCTGGCCTTCTGAAGTTCTCCGAGATACAATAATTTTTGCTTCTATGATAGCAACACTGGCTTACTACTGTTGGTTGATTCCGCCACCTCTTCACAGTGCAGCAGATCCTTTCGCTCAAGCAGGATTCGTTTTTCCTGACTGGTATGTATTATTTTCGTATGGATATTTGAGATGGGGAGAATATCTTCCATCTTACACTATACCAGCAGGTCCAATCGGAGCGTTTTTTGGAGCAGAGTACATTTTTTGGAATGCTGCATGGTGGGGCGCAGCGATTACTGGAATACCTGTAGGGCTTCTGGCGCTACCTCCGTTTTTGCCCGGAAGAGAAAAGAGAGGTGTTGAAGACCCATGGTTCGCAACAGCAGGAGCAGTTTATCTTGCTCACGTTTGGTTTATATCTGTATTTTCGATTAATATCTTTTTAGAATTATATGCAAAAGATTTGAAAAATTATTGTTGGGCAGACTCACATGGTTACTTATTGTGTGGGAGACAAGAGCCTTGGACAGCCGAAATATTCAATGCGATACCGTGGATTTTAACTGGCATTTTCATATTTGCTGTAATTTATTTCGTAGTCAGAAGATTTGGTTTGAATGCTTTAGGTGCTAGATTAACTCCTATTATTGGTAGACAGATTGCCGTGGGTTCTGCAGTAGCTGCCTTCCTGATATGCGTAGTGACATGGCCAATTTATGAAGATGGCTTTTGGGACTATGGAGGTCTTGGAGCAATGGATGATGTGAGTGAACTTGACAAATTAAGAACTCAACCATTAGACACATTGATTCATGTTGAAGAAGGAAATGTTTGGGCAGAATGGTCTGATGAATGCTTGCCATATGAGGATTCACAAGACGTTGCAGTCTGGCAGACATTAACTCATGGAGAAGATTTTGCAGATTATTGTGTACTCCCTGCAATTCATTGGGTAGATTGGGGAATTTATCAGCCGACAAAACAAGTTATTTTCGATTATTCAGGAGTTAATGAACATTCGGCACCTGAAACAGGTAGGAATGCAGTATTTGGAGATGTGACTTTAACGGGTAACGAATTAGGAAATGAGGAAGTTACGTTTACAGATTCTCAAGTTTTCAACATTGAAGACTTTGGGATATCAAGCGTTCCGGCAGATATTGGTTGTAACTTTAGAACCACTGTCAGAGGAGCGGGGGTACATTCACAGACTCTCACTCTTACTGATTCTAGTAGCAATATATTATGGAGTACAGAAGACGGGAAATGTTCATCTGACAGCATGTATTTAGATTCAGGAGAATCATATACATTACAATTTACATCCACAAGTGATAATGTTAATTCATCTGTAAGTATGATTATGGATTACTCAATTACTGTGTATCAGCCATTACTGATAAATGATGATGGAATGGCACTTTTAAGATCAACGACGACACTGGAGCCTACTGAATTAACTGGAATGATTGTAGATAATCCCACTTATCATAAGAATCCAAAGAGTCTAGATGCAAAATTAATTTATTCATTATTCATACCTTGTCTAGGAGTTGGAGCAATGGTTTTCATATTAATGAGAAGTATGGCAAGAGGATATGAATGGGAAATGAACAAGTGTTATGGTTGTGATTTGTGTGATGATGCTTGCCCTGTCAGATTATTTAATGCAGGAGATAAATTGAACATTATTTACAATACTTGGAATAATGAAGACGATGGAGTGCCTCTATACTCATGTCTGACTTGTACTGCATGTACTAATGCTTGCCCGCAACTCGTAGATTACGACTCCTATGTAGACATAAGAAGAAGCCTGATAGTTGGAGGTCCTCCAGCAACAGAAATACCTCACACTTTACTACAAGCAGTCCTAGCAGCAGAAGCAGAAGAGAGTGCAGATGAGGCTTTCATCAGTGTCGAAGAATATCCTATTGACTCTAATGTAGGATACTACCCTGGTTGTGTGGACTATATTGACCAGGAAATGATTTTCAGCCATGTCAATGAAGGTACTATGGATTTGGGAGATACGACTACTGCTGCATTCACTCTTTTCGAAGATATGGGTTCAGAGGTAACCTACTTAGGTAGAGATTTCTTGAAATGTTGTGGACACGATCAGAAATGGCAAGGAATGACTGAGGTATTTGAAAAATTAAAATCATATAATCAGAAAAAACTAGGCGAGTCAGGAATAGATACTCTGGTTACGTCATGTGCTGAATGCTTCAAAACATTTGCAATGGACTATGAACTAGATGATATGAAAGTCATGCACACTACTGAGTATCTCATTGAGAACGGATTCGATATGAACTTACAAGCAGAAGAAGATCTGACCGTGACATATCACGACCCATGTAGATTAGGTAGACAGATGAACATTTACGAAGAGCCGAGGGAGTTAGTCAGAGCTGTCGATGGAGTCGACTTGGTAGAAATGGAACATACTAAAGAAGACGGATTATGTTGTGGAGTTTCAAGTATGATGTCCTGTAATGAAAACAGTAGAGCTCTAAGGATACAAAGATTCGATGAAGTAAAGGCAACGGGTGCAGACGTAATGTTGACTTCTTGCCCTAAATGTGTAAGCCATTTCGAATGTTTGAAGTTTGAAGGTGATCCAAAACATGATTTCGAAATATTAGATGTTGTGTCTTTCTTGGCAAGGCAAGTAAATGCAAAAAATCAATGATTGAAAAATGCATAATATGCAGAGATTAATGATAATATTAAATTTGCAGTTACCCCAATAAGAGTGGCCTTAGCCATCCTTGGATTTTCATAACCTAATGCGATTAACCAGAGGAAAAAACCAACTAATATCCCACAAGGGAACGAAATCCAAGCAATTTTTAGCGATAAAAAAAGGTACATCATCAGCCAAATTAACGATGGCAGAGAGATACTAAGTAATACCATAGAATCTTTCCACCATTTATCTAAATTGGCTTGATTATTCATATTACTATCGAGAAGGACTTCGGAAATTAATCTGACTATAGAAAACATAGTATTGAGTAGAATGATGTTCTCGCAGTAACATGACGGATGCAAATGATGTAGCGGAACGTCGTAAAAAACAGCAAGGTAAGATTAGAATAATGCTGAATTCATTAAAGGCTGGAGAAATTGCATCTATGAAAGGTGGAGAAGATACTGTCGCTTGGATAAAAGAAGAATTATGCATAGGTTGCGACCAATGCACCATAGTATGTGATGATGATGCAATAGAGCTCTATGACAAGCCTTTAGCCAGTCCAATAATGAATATTACTGTTAACAAGAAAGCAAGAGTATTGAGAGATCCATGTACGGGATGTAAACTCTGTGTACTTGCATGCCCTACTGATGCGATTTCAATGATAGATAGGTGAGAATAATATGGCAAAAGATGACCCGGTTAGATTTGGAGCAGAATTTGGACCCAAAAGAACTGGCACGACTACGGGAGTATCATTATCTACATTCAAGACATTGGTTTGGGTTTCAAATTTAGGAGGTTTGTTATTAGTAGTTATAGGATTAGAATTGATGATGATTCAATCAAGATTCTACATGGCGCTAGGTTGTATTGTAGCTGGTGTAATTGTTGCAATGTTTCCATCAAATTATGAAATTGTAGGAATGGAAGGAGTTGAGATTGAATCTGGAGAAGAAGAAAATCTAGACACTAATCCTAGTGAGAGGCCTGAATGGTGGGAAGATGAGGAATAGATTCTAATTATTATTACAGACTATTCCAATCACTGACATCGTAAATTAAATCCATTACAGAACCTTTTCGGGCACCATTTTTATTATCTGTAAGGTGCATTGCATGGAATATCCTAATTCCGATTCCCATATCTGGCTGTTTTTTTAGCATTGGAGCCAATTTCCCGTAATCTTCAGACCAATCTTGAGCATGGGGTGTTAATTCTGAAAGTAGGTTACTCATTATGTTAGGAGTCGTAGCTGTTCCAGCAGGCATCTTTGGTCTTTTTACAATGTCTTTAGGTAGATTAGTTAGATTGGCAGCACATCTCAATGCCAACTTTTCATCAGTGTCACTTATTTTCCATCCAATAGGAATTTTATGAGAAAGAGTTCTATGTTCTCTACATAAAAATGGAACTCTAGCTTCGACTCCAAAAGCCATACTATGCCTATCTCCTAACCTAAGTTGAAAATTTGATAATTGTCCTCTATCAATTTCAAATTGTAGTGTTTCATTAACACCTTTAAAATTATTCTGTGCAGAAATATTATCATTTATCCATGGTTGTCCTAAACCAGTAAAATCCTTATCGATTGAGAAATTTCCAAATTCAGATAATCGTTCATCAATTAATTTTGCATGTGAATCTAATTTCTTATATCTTGAATAACCAGCATGTAATTCATCAGCACCCTGTCCGCAGATTCCCACTTTGACTTTCTTCGACATTTCTTCAAATAGTGGCTGCCAGAATAATACAGAAATATCCAAATCTTCACCACTCCAGATAAAATTTGGCAGCGTATGCCAAAATTTTTCTGGATCTATAATTTTCTTATGATGATTCAATTCATAATGTTCTGCAATACTTATGGCTGCCTGCATATCTGGATTATTCTCATCGCCTGCAACTGTCCAAACATCGGGAGATTCAAGACCCTTAGAATCTGAAATCTGCTTAGATAAACTTGCAATAAGACTAGAATCTAAACCACCCGATAAAACAACTCCTACTGGAACATCAGACATCAGCCTCGACTCCACACCATCATAGAGAGATTTCAATAAAATTTTCGCATCTAAATTTGGATTCCAATCTTTCTCTGGAGAAATTCTCTCTTGATTATATCGAGTAATCCCAGTTAGTACTGCTTTACCTTCTTTATCTAAAGACCAAGTTTCAATTGTTCCCTGCGCTACTGACGTCACATTTGAGAATAAGGTAGTATAATCTAACGGATATTCAAATGCTAGCCTAACAGCCAATGCATTGATATCGGGCTTTGCTTGGAAGTCTGGGTGCGCATAGAATGATTTGATTTCAGAGCCAAATAGGAGTGTACCGTCAGGTAATAAAGTTCGAAATAGAGGTTTGACACCCATTGAATCTCTACAGAGAATTAATTCTCTAGTTTGAGGGTCCCACAATGCAAAACCCCAAACCCCATCTAATTTCTTTACCCAATGCTTATGCTTTTCTGCTTTATTTCCAGGCTTATCTGCATTGTTGGTTTTCAACAATGACCCCACCCTTTTTCCAATAGGAATCTCGTAAGATCTTTTATTATCAAAAGCATATTTTCGATGAAGTGCTAGAATAGTTTCACTATCTCCTGAAGTCTTCCAAGGATAGTTTTCAACTTCCGATCTAATATTTTTGAAATTATAAATCTCACCATTCTGAACTAGAATACAATTATGTTCAGATTCAATAGGTTGTTTAGAACCATTTACATCAACGATAGCTAGTCTTGATTGAGCAAGGCAAATACTCCCAACCATCAAATCAGATTCAAAACTGCCAAAACCATCTGGCCCTCTATGAGATAAATTGTTCGACATAGAGCCTAAAACTGTGGATTCGCCGTTACCTAGAATCCCAGTAATTCCACACATAATATTCCCAGAAATCACAGGTATTTAATTCAGTGTCTTATATGAAATTAGAAATATTTCACAAATATTGCCAAAGATGCCAAAGATGCAATTACCCAAATCATAACATACGTGTTCTGCGAGAGTGTGGATTCCAAAATCTCATTTTGTTCACTATCATCCATATTATCATGCCGACGAGAGGTGCGAAGGATGTAAACATGACGCCAGTGAACATTCAAAGAAATGGTTCTATTAACAGTAAAATGGTTAATGGGAGAAGAATCATGGTAGCATTATCATCAATCCATCTCACAGTAGGTAATTCGCCAAGAACCGTCATAGGTGCTAAAATAATTGATGCAATAAATGGAGTTCCTAGAAAATAGGTACTAGATAGCCAAATAACATAAGAAGTGATTAATCCGCCAAATATTGCAGCCTTAATACCTCTTTTAGAACGCTTAATTTCACCCATTATAGGGTCTACGAATGTCAAACCCCAAATTAATGGAGCAGCATATAGCCCTGATTCCATACCCTCGAAATTTTTTGATTCGGGAGAAATAATTAATGCTAAACAAACAGCAAATGCGCCCCAAGCAAGTGCAGATACTTGTTTTGCTTCATATTCTCTTTGTCCTACAATAATAATTCCAAAATATAGCCTTATTATTTCAAGAAAAATCAAAATAAGCAGGCAGTAGGTAACAAATTGATTAGGCTCCATTGAGAAAAAATCAGAAAGTTGATCTCCTTTAGTATAATATAAAATAGGAATTAAACACATAATTACGTGAGTAAATCTTCTAAAAATGTGACCATTCATTCCTCCGACTGAGTGTTTAGCATGATCTATATCTAATGGAATTACGTCACTACTCAGTTTACCACTTCCAAAATATAATTTCAAAGATGCTCCAATGCTTCATCTAGATTCATTGCTCCAGACTCTAAGTCTAATAATATATCATCTAAAGAGGGATTCGATAATAACTTATAATCCCAAGCTGAAAGTAATCTTTCCTTAGTCCTTAGTATATTCCTATCTTTATTAATCTTAAGATTTTCTAATTTCTCTATCAATTCTGAAACCCCATTATTGTTAATTGAAGAGGTCAACATCACTATTGTGTCAGTATCCTTATTTGAATATTCGAGTGATTTCTTAATAGAATTTGCAGCATTATCCGAATTTGGTAAATCTGATTTATTTATGACTATTACATCTGCTAATTCAATAATACCTGCTTTTTCTGCTTGAACTATGTCACCTCGATCTGGGCCATCAACTAACATTATTCTATTTGCGAACGCGACTATTCTTATTTCCGATTGACCACTCCCTACAGTTTCAATGATGATTTTTGTCCATCCACAATAACACAGTAAGTTTATCATTGAATCCAAAAAAGGCATCAATCCACCTGGATGATTTCTAGTCGCTAAACTACGTATGAAAACAGATTCACCATTGTCTGCAGATGACATCCTCATCCTATCGCCCAGTAATGCTCCGCCGCTTTTTGGAGAAGAGGGGTCTATGGCTAAAACCGCCACTTTTTCACCTCTTCCAACCCATTCTTCTATCATTACACCGATTAAGGTTGATTTACCCACTCCTGGAGGACCTGTAACTCCTAATACCCATGATTCACTAGGCTCATTAATAGGTAATTTTTCTCCTGATTCTATTATTGTCAATAACTTAGCAAGTTCTCTTCTATTTCCTTGCTTAGCGAGAGCGATATTCTTGTCATGACTCAAGACCATCTCCACCCTTTTTTCTCTCCAACACCTACATCCAATTGACTATCTTTACGATCAGAAATAATTTCTAAGAAATCAATAATTGAACTAGTTTTTGTACCGGGGCCAAATATAGCCCTCACCCCCAAAGAATACAAATAATCTCTATCTGATTCAGGTATAATTCCACCTGCAAAAACGATTACATCCCCCATGCCATTAGAAATTAATTCTTCACAAACCTTTGGAATTAATACATTATGGGCACCCGACAAAGTTGAAAGTCCTACAGCAACAGCATCTTCATCCATTACTACGCGTACAATTTCTGATGGTTTTCTCCTTAAACCAGTATAAATCACTTCATGGCCTGCGTCCCTTAGTGCTCTAGCAATTACCTTCGCACCTCTATCATGACCATCTAGACCTGGCTTGGCGATTACAATTCGCATGCTCATAACAAAGTCAGGGGAGCGGCCAAACGATTTCAAACAACCGATTCAACGATTTTTAAGAGTTTGGCGAAGAGTAATGCTAATTGGGTTAGTCTCGCCATTCAATACCATCATATGTCTGGCGTGAAGGAACGTATCGACGAACTTCGTCGAAGAAAAGCCCAATCTGAAGCAGGAGGAGGGCAAAAAAGAATTGCAGCTCAGCATTCCAAAGGAAAATTAACCGCTAGAGAAAGAATCGAACAATTATTAGATGTTGACTCATTTATGGAAGTCGATTCTCTAGTAGAACATAGATGTAGAGATTTTGATATGGATAAAAATGTAATACCGGGAGATGGTGTTATTTGCGGTCATGGAACTATTAACGGTAAAGTAGTATACTGCTTTGCTCAAGATTTCACCGTATATGGTGGTTCATTAGGAGAAATGCATGGCCTGAAGATATGTAAGATTTTAGACATGGCTCTAAAAACTGGAGCACCAGTAATTGGATTGAATGATAGCGGAGGAGCAAGGATCCAAGAAGGAGTGGCAAGTCTAGGTTCATATGCTGAAATATTCTTCAGAAACGTAAGAGCTAGCGGAGTAATACCACAGATCTCTGTAATAATGGGTCCTTGCGCAGGA
>CEVS01161816.1_pt1 | contig 10273 bp, 7 predicted proteins | sample 361571 | NCBI WGS metagenome assembly CEVS01 (sample SAMEA2623850, study PRJEB7988) | marine metagenome | isolation source: saline water (ENVO:00002010), including | reverse complement strand
ATTTCGATAGATTCATATCCAATTGAAGAGATTTCAATAATATCATTCAATTCATTTGTAGAGACAAAAAACTTGAAACTTCCTTCTTCAGTACTACTTGTACCAATATTTTTTTTCACAATTCCAATTGAGGCATATGGAATTGGGTATTCATATTCATCATATACCACACCTTGAATTACAATTTTACTCTGAGAATTAACAGACATTGATTGTAAAACAACAAAGAAAAATAATAGAAATTTTAAATTTTTAAAAATTGATTTCATAAGTAATAAATTTAAAAAAAATACTCTTATTGTCATACAATATGATTTGAAATTTTGACATATTAGAACAAGTCTATAAAAATTCATATATTAAATTAATTTAAAATTAAAAATTATGAAAAATAAGCTGTTGTTAATATACCTAATTACATTTACTTTTTTGTACAAATGTGATGACGCTGAAGGTGGAGTCTATCAAAATAACCCTGTCGCTGATACATTTTTAAGTATTGAAGATTTTAGATCATCCATCAAGCCAGATCCATACGTTGAAACTGTTGATCCATCAACAACTTTCTCAATTACTGGACCAGGAGGAACTAACATCACTTGCACTGGTAACTCGATTGTTGACAGCAACGGAAATATAGTAAATGAAGATGTTACAATTTCACTTAATGAATTTAACACACTTGATGAAATGATTTTTGCTAAGGCCCCCACAATATCAAATGGAAATCTTTTAGTTACAGGAGGAAGCTTTGAAGTCAGAGCAGTTAGTTCTGTAACTAATGAAGAACTTGAATTTTCCCCATGGAGCTGTCAATGTTCATTGAATATTCAAACTAACCCTGTGGGATTTGAAAATCAAATGATGCTTTATAATGGAAACACAAGTAATTTAGATAACAATGGACAAGAAGTCGTTGATTGGGATTTACAAAATCAAGGAGAATTTACAGTTTTTAATGAAGTTTTTCAGGCTTGGGGAATTGATATAGGCTTTGCAAATTGTGATGTGCTTTATGACATGGCTGGTGAAAACGGAACCCAATTTGAAGTAACTGTAAGTGATGTGACCGACTATACAGAGAATGTAGAAGTTTGGTTGATTATTGATGATTTCCCGTCTGTAGTCATGATAACCGATGTAAATTCTACCCCAGCTCTTGAAACTTATGCAGGATCAATCCCACAAGGGCTTAATGGAACACTTATAGCAATTCATATTGACGATGATAATTTACTAAAATTTGGTTCACTGGAAATTACAGTTGCTGGAGATGATTCATTTAATGTAGATGTCGACTATGGTACTGAGGAAGAATTTGTAGCTTTAGTTCAGTCACTAGTGAATTAAAAGCGCTTTAAAAAATCCCATATTCGATGATAAAACGCAGGATCACTTTGCTGATTTAGGCTATGGTCTCCGCCTGTTACACTATGAAATCTTATTTCTTTACCAGATTCACAATCAGTATATATAAAAACCAAATCATTTTCTAAATCTTCCATAATTGGGTTTATTGAACAGTTAAATGCACTAGCCCAAGCAAGAGCACTGTCATGTGCACTAAGAAAATTATGCCCCATGAATGCCATACCACCATCATATGGAATACTTTGATCATCAGTACCACAAATTTGTAATACTGAAACAGGAGATGTTGAGCTATTTGGAACAGTACCTTGTATCAATTGACTGGCTAAAGCTGCAATTGCACTAAAATAGGAAGTTTCTATTGCTAACTTATTTATGAGTGCTGAACCATTTGACGCACCAACACCATAAACTTTTGATGGATCAAAAAATGAATATGTTTCAAGACTAGCCATAATTTGATGTAAAAAATAAACTTCGTCTGCTGTGGAAGCCTCTTGTCCTAAGTTCCATGAGTTTAAGTGTCCTTGAGGATAAACACCTATAAATTCCCCGTTTTGAACAAATGGAGAAAATTTATTAAACCAATGATCATTTTGACCACCACCACCATGAAAAGCAATAACAACAGGGTATTTAATTGTACTATCAAAATCATCAGGAAGATGAATTAAAACTTCTCTATCAACTTCAACACCATCAATAACTTGTGAAATAAAAAAAATAGGAACTATATCGATAGGATCGTGAGGAACAAGAGATTCGTAAGAACTGCTATCAGAATTACTACAATTAAGAATTAAAAATGACAAAATTATAAGGTTCAAATGCTTCATGAAAATATTGTATTTAATTATCCTGTGAAATAACATAAAATTCCAATAACTAATATAACAAGTAAAATTGATAAGAATACATCAACTTTATCATAACTATTTCTTTGATCCTGTTTTTGCTGATCAGTCAGTGTACCAAAAGATAAACCAATTATTAATTTATAATCAGGAGGTGAAGTCACTAAACTTACTGAAATACATAGGATTACTGAAAAAATAAACATAAAAATAGCCATGTGGGCAAAATTAATTGTAGCAAAGTCATACATTAAATTAGGAACAACTTGATTAGACGAAATTTCACTTTGATAAAAAATTTCTGACCCTAATCGAAGTACAAGTAAAACAAACCCAACTAATAATGTTGTGATTGCAGCTGTTGAATTAACTCGTTTCCAAATAATTCCTAATAAAAATACAGCTGTAACAGGAGGTGCAATGTATGACTGCACATTTTGAAGATATTGATACATTACACCTCCACCAATTTTTTCCATAATTGGAATCCAAATAATTCCTAATAACACAATAAAGCCAGTAGCTATTTTACCAGTTTGTATTAAAGATTTTTCAGATTTTTCAGGTTTTAATTTCTTGTAAATATCTATTGTGAAAATAGTTGAGCAAGAATTGAAAACTGAGGCTAAAGAACTCATCAGCGCAGCCATTAATCCTCCTGCAACCAATCCTTTTAAACCTACTGGCAATAATGTCTTAACTAGCATTGGAAAGGCACGATCAGCTTTATCTATAGAAAAAACCTCAGGATTTTGTATTGATAATGCAAAAGCAATAATACCAGGAACTAAAAATATTAATATAGGTAACAATTTTAAATAAGCTCCGAAAATAGCACCACGCCTTCCAATTTTAATATTATTAGCTGCTAGTGTTCGCTGGACTATGTATTGATCAGTACACCAATACCAAATACCAACAATAGTTCCGCCAATTAAAAGTCCAGTCCATGGAAAATCTGGATCAGACATTGGACGCCACATATTAAAATGATCAGGACTTACAGCAATGACTGTTTCTCTTAATTGACTCCATCCACCAACTTCTTGCAAACCCAAATAAGTTATAATAACTGAACCTAAAATTAATACAACAGTTTGAAGAGTTTCAGTGTAAATAACAGCTTTCATACCTCCAATGACAGTATAAATTCCAGTAAAAATTACAATACCTATAGCGCCATACCAAAAGGGAATTGCCAATAATTCAGAGACAACAATCCCTCCAGCATAAATAGTAACTGAAACTTTTGTTAAAACATATGCAACTAATGAAAAAACTGACAAAAACCATCTTGAACGGCTATCAAATCGCTTTTCTAAAAATTCTGGCATTGTAAAAGCTCCACTTCTAATATAAAATGGTAAAAATAACCAGCCAAGTAATAAAACAATCCAAGCATGCAACTCATAATGAGCCATAGGAGTCCCAGATTCAAAGCCTGTACCAGCAAGTCCAACAACATGTTCAGAGCCAATATTTGATGCAAAAATTGATGCTCCAATAACAAACCAGCCAACATTTCTACCAGCCAAAAAATAATCTTCAGTATTCTTGTTTTTTTGTAAGACAACCCAAACAGCTACTGCTATAAGTGCGATAAAATAAATACCTAAAACTAACCAATCGAAACTTTCCAATACCGAATAAACTGGTAAAAATAAATTAGACATCATAATGTTATATTTCAAGTTAAATGTATTGATTGATTATATTTTCAAAGAGTTCTTGTTTACCACTTTGCAATTCTAATTCGCCATTGTCAAGTGCAATTTCATACAAATCTTTAAGATTCAAATTTCCCTTTTCATAATCCAATCCCTTACCAGAATCAAATGAAGCATAACGTTGTTGTCTAAGTTTTTTATAAGGTGATGAGTTAATGATTTTATCAGCAGTGATTAAAGCACGAGCAAATGTATCAGCACCTCCTATGTGAGCTAAAAAAACATCTTCCATATCCGTTGAATTTCGTCTAATTTTTGCATCAAAATTTATTCCACCTCCTTGTAAACCGCCAGCTTCAAGAAATACTAACATTGCTTCAGTAGTCTCTTGGATATTATTTGGAAATTGATCTGTATCCCATCCATTTTGATAGTCACCTCTATTTGCATCAATACTCCCAAGCATATCAGCCTTTGCTGCAACAGCTAATTCATGTTGCATAGTATGTTGTGCCAAAGTTGCATGATTAACTTCAATATTTAATTTAAAATCCTTATCCAATCCGTATTCACGAAGAAAACCAATAGCTGTTGCAGAATCAAAATCGTATTGATGCTTCATTGGCTCCATTGGCTTTGGTTCAATAAAAAATGTTCCTTTAAATCCTTGAGACCTTGCGTAATCTCTTGCAATAGTTAAAAACTGAGCCATATGATCAAGCTCGCGTCCCATATCAGTATTTAAAAGAGACATATAACCTTCACGTCCTCCCCAAAAAACATAATTCTCACCATTTAAGTTTATAGTTGCATCTAAGGCAAGTTTTACTTGAGCACCGGCACGAGCTACAACATCAAAATTGGGATTTGTAGAAGCACCGTTCATAAAACGTGGATTAGAAAAACAGTTAGAAGTTCCCCAAAGAAGTTTTACACCTGATTCTTGTTGTTTTTGCTTTATGTAATCTACAATATTAGATAGACGTTTTTCTGATTCAATTAAAGTTGGGGCTTCAGCTATTAAATCATAGTCATGAAAACAAAAATAATTAAAACCCATTTTGGTTATAAACTCAAATGCTGCATCTGCTTTATCTTTTGCGGCTTTTAATGGATCTTTGGATTGATCCCATGGAAAACTTTGAGTACCAGGTCCAAAAGGATCAGAACCTTGACCGCAGAACGTATGCCAATAAGCTATTGCAAACTTAAAATGCTCTTCCATAGTTTTGCCTCCAACAACCTTTTTAGGGTCGTAATATTTAAATGCTAAAGGGTTATCAGAATCTTTACCCTCATAACTAATAGCATTAATTCCTTTGAAATATTCTTTGTTTCCTGTGAGTATCATTATTTATATATTAATATGTTTTTCTAATTCAATTTTCCAATTTTGATAAGCTCTCTGATAAGGAGCTTTATTTTCAATAGGCTTGAAAGTCATTACATGATCATTTTTACTAATATTTTTTCCAAAACGAGAAAAATCCTTATCAGTCAAGCCTGCTGCACGAGCTGCACCAACAGCCCCAGTAGTATTATAAATTTCAATTTCATATCCTATCAAAGTAGACAATGTCTTTGCAAAAATTTCTGATCTGAAAAGGTTGTCATTACCAGCTCTTATAACGTTTATCTCGGCATTATCATTTTTTAATATTTCCATTCCATAAACAAATGAAAAAGCAATTCCTTCCAATGCTGCTCTGTATAGATGAGATTTTGAATGTTGATTTAAATTAATATTACAAAATTGAGTACCAATATTTAAATTACCTAGCATTCTTTCAGCGCCGTTACCAAAGGGTAAAATAATTAATCCCTCTGAACCAATTGGTATTTTAGAGGCTTCCTTGTTCATCGCTTCGTATGAAATAGCTGAGCTTTGGTTTCGTAACCATCTATACATTATACCTGCACCGTTTATACACAACAATTTTCCAATACTTGGATTATTTTGAGAGTAATTGACATGTGCAAAATGATTAATTCTACTAGCTTCGTTTGATTTCTTATTATCAGTGATTGCGTAAATAACACCTGAAGTACCACCAGTTGCTGCCACTTCTCCTTTATTGAAAATATTTAATGAGAGTGCATTATTAGGCTGATCACCAGCACGATAAGTAATTGGGATTCCCTCAGGTAAACCTGTTTCATCTGAAGCTTTTTTTGAAACATAACATTGAGCAGTGAAATTTTCTACAATTTCAGGTACAAGTCCTGTATTAAATTCAAAATAATCTAATAACCAACTTGCTACTGTATCAGATTCATAGTCCCAAAAAATGCCCTCTGACAAACCATTACTTGTTGTAGAAATTTTATCAGATAATTTCAAAGCAATGTAATCTCCTGGCAACATAAACTTATAAATTTTTTCAAAAACTTCTGGTTCATTATCCTTAATCCATTTTAGTTTTGAAGCTGTAAAATTAGCAGGAGAATTTAGTAGTTTGTTTATGCAAGTTTTAGGAGTTAAATCTTGAAATGCCTTTTCCCCAATATTAACTGCTCGACTATCACACCATATTATTGAATTTCTCAGCGATTTTTTATTTTTATCAACAACTACTAATCCATGCATTTGATAAGAAATTCCAATAGCTTTAATGTCAGAAGATCTTATATTTGATTCATTTAAAGCGCGCCTAGTGGCTGTACAAACAAAATCCCACCAATCATCTGGGTTTTGCTCGGCCCAATCAGCATGCTGAGATATAATTGACATCTCTCCTTTTGGTTCATGGATACTTAATATGTTTTCTCCAGTTATGGAGTCCACAATAGCTACTTTAAGTGATGAGCTACCTAAATCATATCCTATAAAGTACTTTTTAGTCATTGGTTAGTTTGTATAGCATAAATATATCTAAATTCTATTTTTTGTATGGATCAATTGTAATAATTGTTCCATCTGATCGGTATTTAATTTCCGTTAATTTAATACATCTTAAATGTGTAACTCCTTTTGATAATGATGAATCATGATAAAATAAATATGTTTTCCCATCAACCTTACAAACTGAGTGATGTGAAGTCCATCCTACTACAGGATTTAATATTTTTCCCATATAAGTAAATGGTCCATAAGGATTATCTCCAATTGCGTAACATATAAAATGTGTATCTCCAGTTGAATATGAAAAATAATATTTTCCATTGTGTTTATGCATCCAAGCTGCTTCAAAAAAACGACGATCGTTATCACCAGAAAGTAATAACTTACCATTACTATCCAAGATTTTTACAGGTTTAGGTTCTTCATTAAACTCTAACAAATCATCACGCATCTTTGCTACCAGTGGCATCAATGCAGGTTCATTATCTTTGGGAATAAAAGCTGTAGGACTCTCTGGCATTTCAGCATTAAATAATCCTGTCCTCCAGCGCTGTAATTGACCACCCCACAAACCACCAAAATACATATAATAAGAATCGTCATCGTCTTTAAAAACAGCTGGATCTATTGAGAAACTACCTTTAATTGCATTTGGCTCTGCCTTAAAAGGGCCAATTGGAGAATCACTGATAGCAACCCCAATTCTAAAAATACCATCATAATCTTTAGCAGGGAAAAAAAGATAAAATTTTCCGTCTTTTTCATTAGCATCAGGAGCCCACATTTGACGATCAGCCCAAGGAACATCGTTAACGTGCAAGGCAACACCGTTATCAATAGCTTTGCTAGTAATATTATCCATGGAAATGACATGATAGTCTTCCATTGCAAAATGGCTTCCAAGGTCGTCAAAAGCCTCACCAGCGTCAATATCATGAGAGGGATAAATATATATTTTACCATTAAAATAATGGGCTGATGGGTCAGCCGTGTAAATATGATTTACCAAAGGCGCAGACAGTGCCTTTTCATTCAATACATCAAAATCAATGTGATCTATACTATCTTCTGGCATATTATTTATTTCTCCTTTGTTTTAAATCTATTTCAATTTGATTTTCCATAGACTTATTAATTTCATAAAAAAACAGCAATCCAACAGCAATAAAAAAGGGAATTGCAGGATAAATACTGACTAATAATTTTGTTCCTAAGATTGCATCGGGAGATTGTATAGTATTAATACTGGCATCATAACCATAAAAATCTAATATTTTTGTTACAAAAGCTCCACCTATTGACAAACCTAGTTTTAAGCCAACCATCATTGCTGAAAAAATTATTGCTGTGGCCCTGCGGTTATTTTTCCACTCAGAGTAATCCGCTACGTCAGCAATCATAGCCCACAACAAAGGAATGGTGATTCCATAGAAAAATCCATGTAAAATTTGAGCTCCAAATATGAGCCTAATTGAAGTTGGTTTGAAAAAGTTAAACAATACGATAAACAGTGTCGCAATGAGTAAAAATAATCCGAAAACATTGCGTTTTCCATATTTATCAGCCAAGGCCTTGGAAAGTCCAATCCCAATTATCATAAAGATTATACCCCCCGCATTAAACAAACCAAAGCCAGCAGAGACTGGATCATTCCCAAAGAAATTAATTCCTACACTTGACAAAAATTCCAAAACAGGATTAATGAAACTTGTCAATTCAGAAGCGTCAATAAAGTTTTCAAAATAATACACATAACTACCTCCTTTCATGGCTAAAGACACAAAAGTAAGGGTCGTAATAAGCAGCATAATAATCCAAGGTTTATTTTTTACCAAGTCCAATATATCTTCCCAAATAGTAGACTTCTGATCTTCAGTTGGCACCACACGTTCTCTGGTAGTTAAAAAAGTAATCAATAACATAATTGTGCCTATTACAGCTAACCAAGTCATTACAATTTCAATTCCGACTGCTTTGTCGCCTTCACCTGCGTAAATTATAATTGGCAACATAAAAACTTGTACAAAAAATTGGGCAAACATCACAGCAACAAAGCGGTATGAAGAAATGCTATTACGCTCTTTCATATTTCCTGTAATAACTCCACTTAGTGCGGAATAAGGCAAGTTACTTGTAGCATAAAGTAAAAGCAACAAAGTGTAAGTTACAACAGCATAAATAACTTTTCCTTTATAACTAAAATCTGGGGTACTAAAGGCCATGACAGAAATAATTCCTAAGGGGACAGCTGTCCAAAGAATCCAAGGTCTAAACTTTCCCCATTTTGAATTTGTACGATCAGCGATAGCGCCTACAATAGGATTAAATCCAAATGCTGCAACGAGTCCAACTGTAAACATAATGGCCGTTGCGTCATTAGCATCTAACTTGTAGATGTCTGTATAAAAATAGGCCAAATAAGTCATCAGAGTTTGAAATACTAAATTGGCAGCTAAATCCCCTAGACTGTAGCCAATTTTTTCAATTATTGATAATTTATCGGAAGTTGATTTCATAATTAAATTCATATTAGTTTATGGCTTAGTATTAACGTCTAAAAGACGCTCATAGGCAACTTTAGGTTGGTAATTTCTATCAAATAAAAGCGGATAATTGGTACGCCCTTTGATTGGCCAATCGTTAAGCCAAGAATATTTATCCATGACTCCCCAAAAGGTTACTCTGTTAATTTTATCACTATGTTTGATAAATAATTTAAAAATATCTTCATATCGTTTTGCCAATTTATCTTGAATGTTCTGAGGAAGATCATCTGGATATGGATTCATTTTTGGATCTCCTTCAAATTTTGAAAAATTTTGATTGACCTCAGCACCGACCATCTCCCAAGGGTTAGGCAAAACTGAAATATCTAATTCCGTAAAAGAAATTGGAATTCCAATCTTGTGAAAATCTAAAATTATATTTTCAATTTCATTTATACTAGGGGTATGTAGATCCCAATGTGCTTGAACACCAACTCCATCAATCTTAGTCCCATTAGTTTTAAATTTATTAACCATATTAACTACAGCTAATCTTTTTTCTCTCTTGTATAAATTATAATCGTTATAAATCAAATCGGCTTCAGGATCAACTTCTGCAGCTAATAAAAATACATCTTCAATGTAATTTTGCCCCAAGTTTTTATAAAATACAGATTCTCGGAAACTTCCATCTTCCTCAAAAGCTTCATTTACTACGTCCCAGGCGTCAATTTTACCTTTATAACGATTCATCAATGTATTAATGTGATTTTTAACATGAAATAACGTTTCTTCTTCATTGTCGATGTTTTGCATAAATTCAGCCAACTGGGCATGCCAAATCAAAGCATGACCAACAGTGTACATACCATTTTTAGATCCAATATTTACATATTTATCAGAAACTTTAAAATCAAATTTCCCTGGCTGTGGTTGAACAAACATCCATTTTAAAGAATTTTCAGGTGTTATTGAATTAAATTCTGAAACTACAATTTCTTTAGACTTATTGTCATTGCCTAATATTGTATTTTCATTTATTGCAGCTCCAAC
>CEVS01046878.1_pt1 | contig 10274 bp, 4 predicted proteins | sample 361571 | NCBI WGS metagenome assembly CEVS01 (sample SAMEA2623850, study PRJEB7988) | marine metagenome | isolation source: saline water (ENVO:00002010), including | reverse complement strand
TGTGAACCAGCTACTGTAAAGCCTCCGTCAAAGTCTGCTGAAGGAGTAAATGTTGCAGTACCTGTAACAGTAACGGTGTCCGCACCTGCGTTACCTAAAGTAACATTACCGTTTAGAGTTGTATTACCATCTACATTAAGTGTAGAATCTAAATCAACTGCGTCTTGTACATTCATTGTACCAGCTACTACTGTATTACCAGAGCCTGATGCTACTGTTAATTTGTTTGTACCTACTAAGAAGTTACCACTAGTTACATTTACTGTACCTGTGTCCATATCTTTGCCTACTACTACTTTTTCACTAGAGTTAGTAGTTACAAATTTAAGATATGAGTTTCCTGCTTCTTTAAAGTCAATCGCTGCCGCATTGTTATCGGGCATTGTGATTGTGTTTGCTTGTCCGTCAAGGTCAATTGTTCCGCCATGGGTAAGTACTAAATTACTTGTTGGGGCAATTGTTAAGTTCCCTGAGGAAGTTGAGATTGTATTGCTAGAGCCAGTTACAACTATGTTGCCTGACTTTAATTGGTCTATCTTACTGTTAGCGTCAACTACTACTGCTGAACTTGCTGTTAGCGTACCAGCCGCGTGATCCAACATTTCAACGTATAGAGCACCGCCGATTGCAGTTACTGCGCTAGAGGAAGGGTGACCAATAAATAGCTTATTACTATTGGAAGAATATGCTAACTCACCAGCACCAAGAGAACCCGGTGCGGAAGTGCTATTACTTCGTTTAATTTTAATTACTTGTGCCATTATTATTTCCTGTTAGAGCTTAAAAGCTCCCTGCGTCTATAGTGTCTGAGTCCGCTGAATCGTTACCAATCATTACTGGAACGAAATTAAATGTTCCCGTTGACGTTTCTCTATAGATCTTTAACTGATTATCGTCAGTATCATAAAAAAAGTCACCTTCTGCTAGGTTGGTTGTACCTGCAGTTGGCGCTGTAGTTTGTACGAACAGTTGGTCAGCTAATTGTAAAAGACCCTGTTCAACTGTTGATGCAGTCGAAATACTTCGTGCTGCATTTGCGAATGTAATACCTTGTGCGTCTGTTGCCGCACCAGCAATAGCTGATGAAATAGTAAGAGTAGTAGTTTGATTAGTTACTCCTACAGAAGTAGTTTGGGGTGTTATTGTTACTTGAGTTGCCATTATCTTGTGACTTCTGGAGTGACTCTCGCCACACCCTGTAGTAATCTTGTTACTGTACTATTTGAAGTATTTACTAGTTCTAAATCGTAATAATATTTACCTGACGCAATTGCTGCAGTAGTTGAATTACCGAGCTGCATGTTTATCTTACCATTAGTTGCATCAACAATAGTGCAAGTAAAATCTGCTGTCTTTGTTGTAGACGTGGGGGAAGGGCGAAGCTGTGCCCTCGCTGTATGTGTTGCGAGAGGGATTGCTGTGCCGTCTTCTGACATCGCTACTTGAATAGAGAAATCAGATCCTTGGTCAATAACTATATCGTAAGTTCCTGCTGCCATAATTAATATTATACTCCTATTCTTAAATTATACTAAAAATCTATGGAAATGTCAAGAACTAAATTTGGAACGTCAGTAATTTTGGTATGCTCTAGCTCTATTTATTCAATTCTCAGAAACATAACCAAAAATTAGTGGTGGTGAGTTTCTTATGTAGATGAATATGTAAATGTTACATCAGCCCAAGTACTATTGTTTGACTTTAAAGTTTCGTATGCTGAGATAGGTGCAAGGTTTTTGAACATGTCTACTACTTCGTGATTAAAGGCAGGAACACCCAACTCAGGTACTATAGTGACACTAGTTGTGTCATTACGAGACGTATCTATTCCTGCAGCAGTATACTTAGTCTTTTGATCAGCAATTGCTGCTGAGTTAACTGGATTATTAGACAGCATCCAGCTATATCCGTGTGTGATTTCTAGACGTCTTGCTAATCCTATTGTTAACATAGTTATTGCTGTCCAATGCTTTTGGCCTCTGTGACTAGGGTGTACCATGTTAAACTTAGCAAACATATATCCAGGCTCCTCGTATACTCCTATTGCCATTCCTACTGGAGTTCCATCGGCTTTCTCTAAGACAAACGTCCAAGTTATAGATTTATCTACAGTATTGACTTCGTCTGCTTTTATATTAGCTTCTGTGCCATATCCTTCATTAGAAGTTATAAATTCACTAAATCTTTTTAATCTCATTTCATAAGATTGTACTCCCTGTGGAAAGTCTTTCCAGATTTCCATGAAGAAGTTAAAATCAGACTCTATCATAGGTCTGAATTTATATCCGTTACTCGCTGTTACTATTGTTGTACATGCCATTATTGTTTTGCTCCGTTGTGTACTAATATTCCATTTACATGGTATGTATGGTCGCCATTAACTGTTATGCTCCATACAGTTTGTTTGTTATCTATTTTATTAATTTTTTTAATCTTTTTACCACCAGAAGGTTTATCCCCTATTTCTATTCTTTGAGGGTCTAGTTGAATTGAGTGTCCAAGTGCTTTACATTCTTCATAGTATTCTGCTGGCTCTATACAACACCAACCTTTATCTTTAATCCATACTGGGTGGCCGCCTGTTATATCTAGGTTATTTAGTTGATACCAATGGTCTACTTCCCAAGATTCTACTTTTTGTACAACATTACCATTTTGAACTACATCTCCTGGTTCAAGTTTACTTATAAGTTTTAGAGTACCATTGTCCATATCTACTGGCGTTCCTGGTAAGAAACAACCTCCACCGCCGCCTCCGCCTGAGCCTCCGCCACCAGAACCAAAGTTAATAATAGAAACACTTGCTGACATAACTATTGTATTACTAGAGGCTGTATGAGTAACAGTTATACTCTTAGATTCAGCTGCTGATCCGAAGGTGCTAGAAGTCCACGCATCGTTTCCTGTTCCTGTATTTGTAAGTGCAAACCCTGTAATTTGTCCTGAACTAGTACCTGTACCCTTTGTCCAAGTATAAGTTGCATTAAACGTTCCAAGTGTTGGGTGAGTTACTGAAAGTTCTCCAGTAGTATTATAATTATTAAAACTTGTTCCGTTGTTTAAAGAACTAAACTGTGCGGCTGTTGCACCCTCTGTAACAGTTATACTACCCCATACGAGTGCATTTGTTACAGTACTATTAAGATAGTTTGCGTTTGAATATCCTGCTAAACTTGTTATATTAAAGTCACTAGCAGAATAAGTAGTGTTTGTATCTTGAGTAGTAATATTATAAGTACTACCATCAAATTTTGGTATAGTAATTGTTTGCCCACTTACAGTTATAGTTCCTTTTAATACATCAGCTGGTAATACAAAGTTATTCGCATCTGTTGCTCCTGTGTACCCTAAGCCACTTAAAGATATTTGACTGTTAGCGTAGGCTGCAGCTGAATATCCTGCTAACTGAGTTATATTAAAATCACTAGCAGAATAAGTAGTGTTTGTATCTGTGTTTATAGACTGTAAATCCCAAGTTGAACCATTACTTATATATAACTGGTTTGGAGTAGTTGTTCTTCTATAAGTTGACCCTGCAGGATTTGGACTTGGAGTAGTACTATTACTCGGTACTCCAGCTCCCGAAGTATGGGTAGGTATAGAAGCTGAGGTTACACCTCCTAATCCTGCTAAAGTTACCTGAGAGTTTAAATAATTATTCTCCGTTAGTCCTAAAACTCCAAATCCTGTTGAATCAAAGTCAAGACCAAATTCATTTACAACTAAGTCATCAAGAACACTTCTATCAAAGTAGAGGAATGGTGTTGACCATACCCAATTGCCTGATGCATTACTACCAGTTGATTGCCAAACTGTTACAGTAGATGAATGAGATAAAGTAGCTAGTGTCCATTGATTATTGGAAGTAGAAGTAGATGTTACTTCATTACCTGCGCCTGGATTTGATGGTGCTGTACTAAATCTTGCACTTCCTGTTTTTCCGTAATAGGCTACAGCTGCTTTAGTACCTGCAGGACCTTGCGCTCCATCTGTTTTTCTAGTGTGTATTACTGGTGTTGACCAGCCGCTACCAATAGCTATAGAAGTAGCACTAGGTGAGCCAGTTACAAGAACAGTACAGGAATATACAGTATCTCCGTTATTTGTTACACTTGGAGGACTGAGATTCCAATTTGAATCGTTGAGTGTAAGAGCAGAAGTAGTTGCATTATAAGTAGAACTACTAGGCTTCGTAGGAGAAGACCCGTTACTTGCTTGAACATCAGAGTAACATTTTAGTTCTGCTACTACTGTTCCTTCTACTTGGAATACTGGACCCCATGCGTATGCTGTTCCATTAACTCCTACTGTACCTTTTGAAGACCATAGAATGTTTGTTCCACTTGGCGGATCATCATACCATTGTATGTCTTGACTAGGAATGTTGAGTCCGTTTGCTGTAGGAGTACTTGGCTTAGTCGAGCTTCTAGCAAATACAAAGTTTACACCTGCTCCCGAGTCTCCTGTATTACCCTTATCTCCGTCTTTTATTCTTGCTATTGTTACTTCATCTGTATCTACTGATGCGTTACTAAATCCAGTAGCTGCTGTTCTCATAGTAACTTTATATAATTCAGTTCCTATAGAAAACGCTCCTGCACTAACTGTTATTGCAGCTGTACTACTAAAGTCTGATACAGTAGTAAAACTAGAACCAGCATCTGTTGATTTTTCCCACTTATATTGAGGGCTAAGACTATATCCAAAAGGATTGGCTGTTAGAGTTACTGAAGCAGGGTCAGGGTTTGCACTATTAGTATCATAAGCAAATTGATGTCCTGTAACAATTATCTCTACCTTAGCTGCATTAACTTGTTTATTTATGGAGAATGTTTTTGTTAAGACATCTCCACTCTTTGTAGCTGTAAGGTCAAAACTTTCTGAGTCTGTAGACCAGGAAGCCCCTGCAAGAGTATACACTCCAGTACTAGCATTTATAGTAAGTGTTAGTCCATTCTTCGTTTGGGAAGTAGTACCATTAACAGCATACGTAACACCACTTGTTAACTCTGTTGTACCAGTAAATGTTTTAAACTCTCCACCTGTTCCTGTGTATACTAATATTTCTGATATATAATTATACGAAACAGCACTAGTGTTTTCATTTGTTAAGAAGCCTGAGAAAGCTGCGGTTCCAGTAGCTCCTTGTTGTGACTTACTGAAAGTTTGTGAAGTAGTAACTGTTTGTATACTTTCGCAGTTTACTGCGTATTCTATCTCTGCCGTGTTTGCTGACATACCGCTGTGGTCTGCAAATCTTCTTGTATCATTACTTGAAGTTTTTGTTACTGTGCTGGCTGAGCCAACTGTTATATCTGTATCACTAGTGACGGTTACTTTAAACTGTCCTGAACTTGGTGTACCTGTAGTAGCTGTTAATGCGGTGCTTCCTTTAAATACTCGTATGTCTGTTCCTGAGCCTGTGTGAGTTACTACACCAGCAGTTGTTGTTGGAAGAGTATGCGCATTATTACTATTAATAACTGTATACGCATCAGTACCATCTTTGACTCCATATACAGTAACTATGTCAGTTGCTATTACAGTACCGTCAGTAGCACCATCTCTTAATCTAACCCTAATTATTACCAAGTCTCCATTAGCTGGTTCATCTGCATCTGCTAATGTAAATGTACCTGTAGTTGAGTTTTGCTTATCTGTAAAACTACCATCATTGTTAGTATCTACTGCAAAGTCGTAGTATGCTGTACCACTTAATTCTGAGCCATTTTGGACTTCAGTACTTAATGTAATCGTAGTAGATTCTGTGCCTGCTTGTGTATAAGGAACTACATGTTTATTAGCTAGTAGTTTAATTGTTACAGCACTTGAGCCTGTTCCGTTTACTCCTGCGTTTGCTTTTGCAAAGGAGAGTACTCTATCGGTAATTGTTTCACCATTAGATAAGTCTGTAATTCTAAGAGTTGCTGAGCCAGAAGATACTGAATCTAAAGAGTTATCATCAATAGTAATCTGTCCTGCACCACTAATATTTATGTCTGAGTTATTTGCAAAGCCTACTTTGCTTACAAAAGTTATACCAAAGGTATTCTGTGCAGTTCCACTAGCTGCATACGTATATGCTGTCGATCCTTTCTTTACTGTAAAGTCACAAGTATATGCTGTGTAGTTACTTTGTGTAATTGTACCCGTAGCGCTTGCGGCAAAAGTATGAGACTCATTAGTACCAAATACACTATATCCTGGCTCTCCTTGTGAGGAGCCAAAGGTTTGTAAAGTATATGCATTACTACCGTCTTTAACAACTTTACCCATGATTGTATCATTTTTATAGTCGGCTAAGAAGTTAGGTTTTGAAAATGCTTGGTTATCTCCATCTACAATAGTATTTCTTGTAGGTTGGAAAGTAAATAATTCAGAGTCACTTGTAAAACGTTTTACTCTGTGGTAGTAGTCTGTAGAAGATTTTGTATACTTAAATACATTTCCAACTGCTAGTTCGCCATCAAAGTTTGTACTGTCTAATCCTGTGAATTTTCTAGGGGAAGAACTAGTACTCGCTGTAATTGTTCCTGTTGCAGTAGCAAATACACTACTTCCTACAGGATAAAATTGTCCTGAAACTTCATCAAATGCAATTGCTTTAAATACATTTGCTGAGTGGTCAAAAAATACATAACCTGTATTTGCACCATTATTATCTGAGTTACTCCCTGTTAGCCCGCTAAAGTCTAACTGTCCTTGACCAGTAACTGCGTGTTCATTTTTACCATCATTGTGCTGATAGTTAGCAGGAGAAAAACTTACTGTACCAGTGCTGCCCAAAGTAAATCCACCACTTATATTTCCTATAAAGTTTATAAAGTGTGTATCTGTACCAACACTTCCTTCTGCTGGGCCTACTGCCCTATTGAAGTCAATATTTATTAATCCACTATCTGTAAAAGCACTTCGTTTTCCATTTAAGTTTATAGTATATACTCTAAAGTAGTAACTGCCACTAAGAATTTCGTCATCAATTAGTTCTATAGAAGTATTCGGAGTATTTCCAACTCCAAGCCATTTCTCATTATCTTTTGAATATTCTACTTGGTATTCTCTAAGTGAAGCGTATAAACTTCCGTCCTCATTAGTAGCTGGATCCCAAGTTACTGTTAGAGAGTTAACCGTGCCTCCTGTACTTGAAGCTTTGATTACTGGGTCGGCATCAATATCTGTTACAGCAGGAACGTCTTGAAAACTGTCGGGTAAGTATATCGTCCTGTACTGTGTTAGTGCTTCATTTTTATCAATCGCATCAAACTTAGATGCATTGTATTCTAGTCCTGTTATCTCCAATATGTTTCTATCTGTTTCTGCGACAGACATGACTCTAAATAACTTAGCTTCTTTTTTCGTTTTACCTGTTTGTAGAGCTGCTCTTGAAAGTACCCATATTGAATCTGCGTCTGGTTTAACTGTGAAAGCTGGAGATACGCTGAGACTATCTTCTCCATTCACTTGGCTAAGTGTTCTTGTTTCTGTATAAGTATAAGGAGTCCATTGTACAAATACTAGGTCTCCGTTATCATCTTGTAATCTGGCTGCGGCTTCCTCAGTAGTTATGCTAGTAAGATGCGCTCCTCTTACATATGACGTGCTACTAATAGTGGCAGTATCTTGTGCAAGTATAGCTTTATATCCTACAAAACTACAAGTTAGTCTATAGTCTCCAACTGCATAGCCTGTTTCTACAGCATTACTTGACCCGTCAAAGCCTCCTGGCTCTCTATCTATACGAATTATTGAAGATGTTCCACTACCTGTTTGTAGAGAGGTTATTCTACCTCCCCATGTTTTTCCTTCTTTCTTATCATCTAGTACTTGAACGATATCGCCTGGGCGCAAGAAAGCTGCGTTAATTGAAGTTGAGAACGACACAGTATTGGTATTCCAATTATTTGTGAGCAACTTCCATTTACCCAACCTTCTTGCTTGACCTCTTGAAGTACAGCCAAATGCTGTAGTTTCTTCTGGCTTTAAAAATTCGTCATCTTTTTGTAAAACTTCTTCTAGTTCTACAATTTCTGTTCTGCTTCTATAGTAGTCTTGGGGATTATTCCAATTAACCATAATAGAATTTGTTCTTGTTTTGTTTGCTGTTCCTTCATAACTGAAGTTACCGTCTATAACGTTAGCATTTGTAAATTGATATACTGGGTCTTTCTCTGAATCTTGTACTAAGAAAGCTTCTCCGTTTAACCAATAAGTCATTCCTCGGAATATGCTTGTTACGTCATTAAGTACTTTGTAAGCTTCTTGCTTTCCTGCAATTACTAAGTTTGCACTAAATCTTGGCTCATGTTCGCCAGTTGACCCACTCGGGATATAGTTAGAGTCTGCCGTGCAATGTATACTTAGTAAGTCTGCTGCTGCTACGCCTGCTGGTACTAATTCGTCACAATATCTACCAATTTGAAATAGTTCCCACTTGTTTACTTGTGCTTGTGTTAAGTAGTTTCCTAATCCATAAATTTTATTAGTAACTAAATCGTTATATACCCATGCTGGGTTATTACACCAAGACTGATAGAAAGTACCGTCCCAATCTTGTTCACTTGTTGTAGGCTTTTCAGTACTAGCATTTCTTCTGTAGTTTGCAGGAATAAATACTTGTTCTGTTGAAGTAACACTTCCACTATCTCCATCTTGGTTAGTAATAGTACCTGTTACACTACTATTGCCTGCTGCTACGTTTCTAAGGTATAAAGTGTTGCTAACTTTTTTATCTACTAAACCGCCACTAAACATAGCTGCTGTTTTTGTACCTCCACAAGTAGTAGAACTTAGAGTCTTATACTCTCCAGTAGTTTCATTGAAAGGTCTATTCAATGTATAAGTAAATGTAGTAGAAGACTTAGCTGTACAAGCAAAGAGTCCTTCATAAAAGTCTTCGTCTGTAGGTGTACTAGTAGCGATTGTTGCATTAAATGTTTCTCCTACGTTTACTCCATGTGCGGCTACTGTTACTGTTGCTGTGTATCCTTCTTCTGCTGTACCTGCTGCTACTATAGATGAGACACTTAGAGTTTGACTTATTACATCACCTACTGCAAAATTACTTGCATCACTAAGTGTTAGTTTACGACCGTTATAGTCTAGAGGATAGTGATTACTTGGAATTTGTATTAACTTACCATCAATCTCATATCCCCTTGCTGGAACGCTACTAAATGCTTCTGCATCTATAACTCCGCCTACATATGCGGTATAAGGATATTCTAGTTTATCAGCAATCGAAGCTTCTATGCTATCTACAAAAATAGCATTTTGTATTTCAGTTGCATCAGAACTTTGAGGACTTGCGCTTAGTTTTTTAACTTTTACTGACCAATCATTTATAGTGGTGGTTGCTTTAATGTCTTCAATATTAAAGCCAAAAGTATGTGCATATTTACCGCTTACTTTTCCAGTAAATCCTGTATTAAACATTTCTTTAGTATGGTGAACTCCACTATTATCTACATAATTAAAGTCAATAGTAAAGTATACTTTAGTAGTGTTTATATCTCCTTTATTGTCCCCTTTCTTTGTGATTGCAGACATACCAGTAGTAGAAATAGTAATCTTAATATAGTCAGTTTCTCTTTTTTCAAATGTGCCACTTGAAATAGTATGGAATTGAGGTTCATTTTCTAAAAGTTCAGCACCATTAATAGAAGATAGAAATGAAGCACTAGAGTATTCTGAAAAGAAATCTGCATCAACTACTTGTGTTGCATCTCCATTTTTTGTAATTACAGTAAAGTTATTAAAATTAGTTGTTGAGCCTACGCGTCCTGTAGATTGGTTAACGTTTCTAAGACGTACCTCATCAACAAGAATTGAAGCATCTCCATAAACTAAGCCTTTAATTGGCCCTTCTGCAATAGCATCAATAAATGCGGCACTCTGTCTAGCAAACATATTATCGTCTGCTTCAAACGTGCTGCCTCCTCCGCCTTTTCCTTTAGCGCCTCGAATACTTATTAAGTGTTGATTCTTTTTCATTATGGTATCATTCCCCAGCCTCCAGGAAGAGTATTTTGCCAGCTATAACCACTTGTATTACTATTTTCACCTGACTGACTTCCGTCTGTTCTAAAGCTTGGTATACCTACCATTTTTCTTCCAGCTGATAGTTTCTTTCTAGATGTGTTTGTAAAGAGTGAAGCAGATATTGTTTTTGAACCTACAATTGCTCTTCCATAAACTAGAGGTATTGGTTCTCCTTGTTTGACTGTATTTACTGGTCCGCCGAATAAGTAGTTTTCTGATTTTTCTGAGGAGTTTCC
>CEVS01045457.1_pt1 | contig 10276 bp, 8 predicted proteins | sample 361571 | NCBI WGS metagenome assembly CEVS01 (sample SAMEA2623850, study PRJEB7988) | marine metagenome | isolation source: saline water (ENVO:00002010), including | reverse complement strand
ATAACAAAAGTGGCTGAAAAGCCTAGTAATTTATTAGAATCTATTATCAGAGATGCTGACCTTGAATATATTGGTTCAAACGACTTTGAAAAAATTTCTGAGTATTTAAAAAAAGAGTGGACTGAGTGTGGTGTAGTCAAGAACGATTCTCAATTTTATAAAATACAATATGAATTCTTATTATCCCACAACTTCTATACAGCCTTTATGCAAGAGAAGGGTAGAGAGCAGAAGATGAAGAATATTGATTATGCAAAGATGATGATGGAAAAATCATAGAGCTAGCAATTCGAATAATAGAAGTACTACCAATGAACAGAAAGAATATATCATAAATTTTATTGATTTTGATACATTAACATATTTATCTGATGCTATAACACCGTTTATATAAGCTTGTTCTGCTAGTAATTCTTTTAGTTCCTTCTCATTTTCCATAACCCTTATAAGTTCTTTAGAGTATACTTCCGGTTTTTTATAATGAAAATTTATATCGTGGAAGAAGAAAACAGACTTCTTTAGTTTTTGATTAATTCTAGGTATATATGTTTTGAAACTATAGAATATTGAAGTTAAGGTAAACCCTATAAAAATAATAATTAATATATAGAGTATGTATTTATATTTTTCAGGTATTGGCAGGTCACCACTCACGTCATAAGCCAATCCAAATATTATTCCGTAAGCAGTCAAAATTAGGGAAGCTTTCAACTCTGAATGTCTGATATGATGTACATTGTATTCAATTAGATCCCAATAATTTGATATTATACTTCCTGTCTTCACTTTAAATATTTATACGTTAAAATAAACTATAAAATTTATAAAAATTCATATTTGAAGATGATTTTTAAATTTTTTACCTTTTCATCTAATTATTAAAAATACTTTATTAAAAGCCTAGTGATATTATTGTTATAGTAGCTAAACATGTTTAAATTTACTCAAATATGAAAAATCCAGAAGTAGAATTAAAATTACCAGTAATACCAGATATTGAATTAACTGCTACTAAGACAGCTGAAGTTATATCAAAACATATGAATCTTTCTGAAGAGAAGACTGGAGAGATTAGTATGGCAATTATTGAGTCTTGTATAAATGCTTTTGAACATTCAAAAACAAAAGAGATCTATATTCATTTTATTGTCTCTGATGATAAGCTTACCGTGAAAGTAATTGATCAAGGTAAAGGTTTTGATAAGTCTAAAGTTGAGATTCCTAATATTGAAAACAAACTTAAAGCTGATGCTAGAAAAAGAGGTTGGGGTTTGCAGTTAGTTGCTGAATTAATGGATACAGTTGAGTACGACAGTGATGAGTCTGGTACTACTGTAACAATGACTAAAAAGAAAGAAGACAATGAGTGATTCAATAAAAAATGTGGAAGAAAATAACGGCGTAATTGTGATAAGTACTAGTGGGTACTTTAATAATGTTGCTGGTGACGCTGTCCTTGATGTATTTAATGAAAAGATGGAAGAAGGAAATACCAAGTTTTTGATTGACATGGCTGATTCAAAAGTTGTAAACAGTATTGGAGTGTCAATTCTGATTGAAATTATTGAGAAACTACAAGGTGTTAACGGTGTAATGGCATTCACAAATCTAGCTGGTATAGTAGAAAAAACCTTTAACATAATGGGTATCTCTAAGTATTGTGAAATATACGATTCTATCGATGCTGGTATTGAAAAATTAGCATAAAAAACTTATGGCTGGACCTTCTTCAAGTAAATCAATAGAAGATCTAGAAAAGCAGTTACTTCTAAAAAATAAAGATCTTAACGAGAAATATCTCGAACTTGAGACGTTATTAGATCTAACCAATTCAATAAATTCACTTGATGATCTTAATAGTCTCTTCTTTAATGTTCTTACCCTCTCTTCTTCTATTTTAAATTCATCTAAGGGAATTGTTTTAATAAAAAATGAAGTTTCTAATATTTTTGATCCTATTTCTACTTTTAATATAGACGAAGAAAAAATCAAAAGGCAAATATTTAATACCCGATCAGGTTTTTTGAAGGTATTAAATAAAGAAAAAAAATCATTTACTGTTAAAGAAAATCATAAATTCAATCACGAACTTTTTGACTCAACATATTCTATAATATGTCCAATTATAAATGAAAAAAAATTAGTTGGAGCTATACTTTTATTTGATAAAGAAACCAGGCAGGGTATAAAAGATTTTAATAATAATGATTTAAAATTATTAGATTCCATAACAATTCAGACAGGTTTTGCATATCAAAATGTAAAGCTTTTGGAATCATTAAAAAAGTCTAATGAATTAAATGAAAACGTAATGTCTTCTATTACTACTGGCATTATTGGAATTAATCTTTTTGGGGAGATAGAGTTTGTGAATAAGGAGGTACTAAGAGTTCTTAAAAAAGAGAAGGAAGAAGTAGAAGGAAATCATTACATAATCATTTTTGAGAAAGATGAATTACTTCAGGAGATAATTCAAAAAGTAGAATCTAAACAGGAGAGATTATTTGAGACAGAGTTTACATTTAAATCATCAAAGAAAAAAATTAGTGTTAATTTATCTTGTTCTCCTGTTTTTGATGAACAAAAAAAATTTAGTGGAATAGTTATTGCCATTGACGATTTATCAAAAATTAATAAGGTAAAATCAACATTTAAGAAATATGTATCAAAAAATATTGTTGATAAGCTTTTAGAGAGTGAAGATTCATTAAATCTTGGTGGTACTGAGAGTGATATCACAATTTTATTTTCAGATATTAGAGGTTTTACTAGCATGTCTGAAAAGTTAAGTCCCACTCAAATAGTTAAGCTTTTAAATAAATACTTTCAGTCTATGATTGATGTAGTATTTAAGTATAATGGAACTCTTGACAAGATAGTAGGTGATGAGTTAATGGTATTATATGGTGTTCCTCTCAAAAATGAGATGGATACAGAAAATGCAGTAAATACTGCAATTGAAATGTTTAAAAAACTAGATAAATTTAACTCAGATATTGTTAAAAAAGGTTTTGAGCCTTTCAGAATAGGGATAGGTATTAATAAAGGAAAGGCAGTTTCTGGTAATATTGGGTCTGAGCAGCAGATGAATTATACAGTTATAGGGGACACAATTAATCTTGGTGCAAGACTTTGTTCCCATGCCAAGTCTGGAGAAATTTTGATTTCAAATTCTGTAAAAGATAATATTTCACAAGACCACAACTTTAAGAAAATTCCTTCTATTCATGTCAAAGGCAAAGCTAAGCCTATAGAAGTATGGCTTTACACGCATAAAAAAAAGTAATTTAGTTTTTAAGTTTCTTACAGACTACTATTGTAATGTCATCTGGATTATGTACTCCATTCATCCATTTATCTGATAATTTAACTAATTCATCTTTTATCTCTGAGGCTGTTTTTGTAGAGTGTTTTTCAATACATTCTTTAACTGCTGCGTAATCTAAAAGATCTCCATCTCTATTAGGTGCTTCAGGAAGGCCATCAGATAGCATAACTAATACATCATCTTTTGAAAATTTTTTGTTAAGAACTGTAAAATTTTCTGACATTAATCCACCTAAAGGTAGGTTTGAAATTGTTATCTCATCGACTTTATTCTTTTTCTTTTCATAGTGATACATTGGTGGCATTGCAGCAGAACTTAATTTCATACTTCCATTCTGAAAGTGTACTAAGTTCAAACTCATTCTAAGTCTTCCAATATCAACTTTCTTAATAATTTTATTAAGTGTTTTTAATATAAAATTTGGATCATTTGAGTCTATTCCTAACAATCCAGCTTTTGTGATAGAGACCATCATTCCTGAGGCTGTACCATGACCAGTTGCATCACCACAAATAGCAAGTAAACTACCATCTTCAAATTCAATGAAATCATAATAATCCCCACCAACTTCTGTAGCACATCTAATAAATGTACTAATATCTAGGTCATCTCTTTTTGGATTTTCTTTTGCTAACAATCCCATTTGAAGATTATGAGCCTCCTCTAATTCTTCTTCTTTTCTTTTCTCTTCCATTATTCTCCTCGTTCTCCCTTGGCTGAACTTCACATAAAGAAATATACTTGATCCTATGAGAATAAGGTATGCTATGAAAGCAAACGTGGTCAGATACCAAGGTGGGGTGACAGACAAATTATATTCAAGTTGATTTTGACTCTCAATTCCAGAGCTATTTGTTGATTTAATTTTCAAATTGTAAACACCGTAAGGCGCAAGAATTTTATTGTCATTCACAAAACTATTAGAATACCCTGAGCTTTGAATAATTAACTTTCTTTCTTTTCCAAGATTAACCCAATCATCATTCAATTCTTCAATTTTATAAAATATCTGTGAACTTTGAGGTTTGTAAAAAGTGGGTGATGATAAAGTGATTTCGATATTTGATATATCAGAAGTTAAATTAATTTCATTATTAGAGATATTAAATTTTCTTCTATCAAAATTCTCATCAATGTACTCAGATAAAGTTAAGTTTAAAATTGGGTTTTCTCTATCTACAAATAAATTATATAAATCAATTCTTTGAATATTATTTTCTGAAAATAGGTAGATAAAATCATTATAAAAGCTTATTCCATTATCTATTATTTTATTTGTAGCCAGGCCATCCTCAGAATTAATATTTCTTAAATTATTATTATTACCGTCTGTAAGGGTTGACATCACCTCAAAGTCAAAATAATTAATTCCTTTATCTGTAAGTATGAACAAATACTGATATGTTTTTAAGAAGTTTTTAACATTATTTGATAATAACCCATTTTCAATATTTATATTTTTGAAGCCAGTAGAGTCATTTAAGTATATAAAAATTCCATCACCCTCTGATCCAATATATAACTCTTCATTATATTCGGTAATGCTATTAAGAGATGAACTGGTAATACTATTCTGGTCATTAATATCAAATATATAATGTCTTATAAGGTCGAGGTTCTCAGGATTGTATTTATATAATCCTGATGTCCAGTTAGTTATCCATAATTCATCTACCTTAGATATTAAAATTGAAGAAAATCCATTTGGAAACTTATTTCTTGAACTTCTTTGGTTGTATTTAAAATTTTCGAATTTAAGTTGTTCAACATTAAAAATAGAAATTCCAGTATTTAGAGAAATCCATACTTCTTTAATATTATTTCTAAATAGTATTTCAAGATTATTAATATTACCACTTAAGATAGAATTAAAACCAGATAAAGAACTTTCATATATTATTATATCATCTTTATCATAGAGGTTTATTACATTAAGTTTATCTGTTCCTATATAAAGGTATTCGTCTTCATCTAATAAGAGTTGAGGATTTGAGATGTCTTGGCCCTTAAGTAATTTGTCAATTTCAAAGCTGAAAAGTATTTCTTCCTCTTCGTATACCAGGATATTTTTGTTAGTTAGTAGAACTCTAAAAAAATCGTTTTCAACAACAGATATTATTTTTTCATCTCTATCGTAAACTGGTATAATATTATTTAAGTTTTCTGATACTTTTACAATACCATTATCAGTTGATAAATAATATGCACCCTTAAAGTTACTAACATCATTTACTATGGCTTGAGACGCCTCACTTATTAGCTGAATATTAAATTTATTATTATAATAAAATAATCTTTCAACTTTTGATTGTTTATTCCATATAACGAACTCATTACTATTAATTTGTTTTAGAGTTATTTCTTTACCTGAATAGATTTGTTTTAATTTTTTATCTTCAAAGTTTTCAACTTTGAAAATTCCACGGCTATCGTGAATTAATAGATTTCCAGATATTTCAAATAAATCATAAACTTCTATATTTCTAAAAAAATCTAGCTGATTAATTGAATTATCTAACTTATTTATGGTTGCAACTCCTTTGTCAGTTGCAATAAATATTAAACTATCAATAGAGTGAATATCATAAATATAGTTGGAGGGAATACTTGAGTTAGTCTCTTCATTATAAAACCTTTTATTTGATTTAGTTTTTAAATTATATCTATTTAAGCCATTAGATGTCCCTATCCATAGTGTACTGTCTCCACCAAAAAGACTTAACAGGACATTATCATTTTGATCTTCTGTGAAATTTGATGAAGATATTGATAGTGGGTTCCTAGGATCAAATTTCAAGTCATCAAGTATAGAATCGTTCTCTACATCATAAATAAAAAGGCCTTCAGTCTCAGTGGGTATGAATACATAATTATCATAGGAATAAAATGATGTTGGTGATGATTTTGATTCTATTCTTTCAAACTCAAGATTTTTATAATTAAAATAATCTAGACCTGAGGAGGTAGTTACGAAAACTCCATCACTATCAACTTGGAATACTGCTTTAGAAAAATTATTTGAGATTGTTTTATTGTCAAAAGGATTAGATCTAAATACGGTATTATTTATTCCATCAAATCTATTTAGTCCTTCGCTCGTGCTTATCCAATTAAATCCCTGACTATCTATAAATATAGATTTAACATCAACTGAGGATATTTCAGGAACCTCAACTTTTGTGTAATTTAGGTTTGATTGTGAATAAGACTTATCACAAAAAAATAAAAGTAAAAGGATTAAAAGCCTTCTATGCATATTCTCTAAATAACACAATTCCTTCTCTATAATTGAGCCTTAGCAAGATTTCTAACAAGAGCAGGCTGGACTCCAAAAAAGTTCTTAGAAGCTATTTCATTAAAAAGAGCTTTACTCCCTTCTGTGTCTCCAGAGGCTCTAAGTGCTAATCCCTTAAAATAAGTATAATAATCATCATTTAAAGGAATATTTTCAGTTCCATTAAATTTATTAGTCATATTGAAAAACTCTAAAGATTTATCTGGATTCCCTAAATTTAATTCAACCAATGCATTCAATACATAGTAATTATGAAGATTATTTGGTCTATTTATTTTCTCACTACTTATTTTATAATTATCTAATTTTCCTTTAGCGTTATTATAGTTTCCAAATAATATATCATGCCAAATAAGGTATGTCTCTTCTATATAATTTGCATTTTTAATTTGTTCATTATACTCGTTCTCAGTAGATCTATTTTTTCTTAGATTAATTGCATTTATTTGCGCCTCTTTTGTTAGTTGTATATGCTGTAAAGATTCTTCCTCTTGTTGATTATGGGCAAAGCATAAAAATTTTAACCTATTTATAGAAACTATTGCATTCAGCTCCTGTTGAGCAGGAAGTTCCAGTGAAATAAGATTCTCTTCAAATTCTTCTAATACAGAGACAGCCGCATCAAAATCATTTTTGTGTAGAAACATTTCAGGTAGATATAAGTATGCATTAAATTGGTTCCCTAACTCTATATTTTTTCTGAAAAAAGATTCAGCCAAATCGAAATCACCTTTGAATGTATTAGCAAGAGCACGATAATGATTAGCAGTATATAGGTTTCTTACTCCTTGATCTTGGAAGTTTTCTAATTTATCATAACTTTCTGTTGCCTTATCAAACTGACTTAAAGTTCTATAATAGTTTCCAACGACAACGTGAGTATAAGAATTATCAGAATGATTAACTTCAACATCATCAATCATTTTTTGTAGGTAATCAAGATCTATTTCATCAGCCGGTAGCATAAAGCCATATAATCCAAACTGAAGATGTTTAGCAATTAGCATTAACTTTGTCCCAAAATGATTAGCATTTATTTCAAGAGCCGTTTCGAGATCGTCAATGGCCTCGTAAATCTCGCTTGGATTGTATGATTTTACCATACCTGACCAGTACCATAATCTCCAGAGTTCAGGGTATTCGTCGGTAAGCATTGTTATATTATAAGAAGCTACTTCTGGATCATAATTAGTTCTTTGATTATACAAGAACTCTATAATTTTTGATTCCATCTCACTTACCTTGTCTCTCTCATCATAAACATCTTTTAGGACTCTGTTATTAAATTCTGTACCAAGAACAGAATATAGTGATGCTTTTGCAAGTAGGAATTCAGGGTCTAAGGTTATAGCTTGATTTAGGAGAGTCCTTCTCTCCTCGACTGTAGCCTGTCTCCTTAATTCAAATAAATCCATAGCCTTAAGATAGGCTTCTTTCGCTTCAGAAGATGAAGTAGTAATTGTTATATCGGGTAGGTTAGAGGTCCCTGATCCTCCGCTACAAGATATAATTAAAATTGATAATAATATTAAATAGAAATTTTTCATGGTAATTGGTTTTTATATAGCTTCCAATTTAATTTTTTTTTAATAAAAAAACGAATTATTTGAAGAGATAAAGCCGGTTTCTAATAATTATTTAACAATTAACTAATCACATTTTCATAAGCCCTTTCAGAAAGGATTCCGTTATGGTAAAAAATCTACCTTCTTCGATATGAAGACTGTTGTCTCCTTTTCCTCTTAAGGAATGGTATTTTATGATATGATCTTTGAATTTTTTTAGATTTTTAGGGTGGTATACAACTCCTTCGTCGTCCTTAATAATAAATTCTTTATCCATCTTCGTAACAAAAATAAAGTTGAGTCGTTACTTTATTATCTTAATGGTTTGGTTTACTATATAACCCTCATTCGTGAGGGTTTTTTTTATCCTTCGTTGTCTGACTTTGGTAACTCCTCAGGATTATTTTCACACTCGTCTGCCCTGCATGGCAGATTATCGTCAAAACCACATGATGAAAAAATAAACATAAGAAGAACAAATAACCTAAGCATCTTTAAATCTAATAAAAACCTCGTTACCAACCAATTCCATAATAAGCCTTAACGCCATTAGGGTAGACACCTTCTACCAACACACCGTCATCTTTTGGGAGTTGTGATAGTGTTGATGATAGATCTTCAACATCAGAAATTTCTCTTTTATTTATAGATGTTACAATAAAGCCCTTTGTAATTCCTGAGCTTTTCCACTTTCCTTTCTCAATTTCAGCAATTTGAGCTCCCCCTTCAATCTCTAATTTTTCTTTCAAGTCTTTTGGAACATCAGCAAATTTAGCCCCATCAATTGAGAAGGAGTTTGCAGAAGCAACAACTTCAGTTGTTCCTAAGGTATTCTTTAAGGTTGCATTTGTTGTATTGGTTTTTCCTTCTCTTATGTATGTAACAATTATCTTATCACCAGGCCTATTAATAGCTACTTGTTCCTGAAGGTTAGAAACATTTCTTATTTCCACTCCATTAATATCTATGATAACATCTCCTGACTCTAGTCCAGCATCATCTGCTGCTCCACCGCTATTAACCCTATCAATCATTACTCCTGTCACAACAGGTAAGTCATTTTCCTTCGCCATCTCAGCATTCACATCTAAAATTGTAATGCCAAGTAAAGCTCTCTGTACTACACCAAACTCTGTGAGATCATTGTATACTTTCTTAACAAGATTTGAAGGAACAGCAAAAGAATAGCCCGCAAATGTTCCAGTAGGGGTAGCTATAGCAGTATTTATTCCTACTAAGTTTCCTTTCAGGTCTACAAGTGCTCCGCCAGAATTACCAGGATTAACTGGTGCCTGATGCTGGATGAAAGCTTCAATTTGAAGATTATTTCTATCTCTTAATATACCAATATTTCTTGCTTTTGCACTTACTATTCCTGCTGTTACTGTGGACCTAAATTCAAAAGGAGAGCCAACGGCCAAAACCCATTCGCCTATCTCTAAGTTATCTGAATCTCCAAATTCAACAGTAGATAAATTATCTCCATCAATTTTTAGAACTGCAATGTCGGTAGTAGGATCTGTGCCCTCAATTTCAGCTTTAAATGTTCTATTGTCATTTAGAAGTACTTCTATTTCAGTTGCATTTTCTACAACATGGTTGTTAGTTAGAATATATCCGTCTTCGGTCATGATCACTCCTGAGCCTGAGCCCCTTCTCTTTGGAGCCTCTCTTTCTCTGTACTCGTATCTCTCTCCAAAAAAATCTCTGAACATATCTTCAAAAGGGCTTCTTCTCATGGAAGATGTCCTCCCCTCATAGGTAGTTCTTATATGGACAACTGCAGGAGTTGTTTTTTTTGATGTATATATAAAATTTAGACCTTCAGGTACCACGACATCAGTGGTATCGTATACATAGTTGGCAAATTTAATTTTATCATTATTAATTTCAACAACTGAATTATTTCTAGGGTAGAGGTAATCGTATCCAGTTACAGAAACCAGTCCGCCAATGGATGAAAATATAATTGCGTATAGAATATTTTTAAGATCTTTCATTATGTAAATTTTGTTTATACAAATTTATACTTCGAAACGAAATAAATGTTTTCTCATTATTTAAATTAACAATGTTTAACATAAAAAA
>CEVS01149010.1_pt1 | contig 10322 bp, 9 predicted proteins | sample 361571 | NCBI WGS metagenome assembly CEVS01 (sample SAMEA2623850, study PRJEB7988) | marine metagenome | isolation source: saline water (ENVO:00002010), including | reverse complement strand
ATTAAAGGCTTTCTAAAATTTCTAATTTGTTGTCTTCTTAAAACATGGAAGAAATTTGCTGGTGTTGTACAGTTTACAATTTGCATATTATATTTAGCACATAATTGTAAATATCTTTCTATTCGAGCGGAAGAATGTTCCGAACCTTGACCTTCATACCCATGTGGTAAAAGTAAAACTAAACCACTCATTACCTTCCACTTATCTTCAGCACAAGAAATAAATTGATCTATCATTATTTGTGCACCATTACTGAAATCACCAAACTGAGCCTCCCAAATAGTTAATGTGTTTGGCAAGGTAATTGAATAACCATAATCAAAACCTAATGCGCCATACTCTGACAAAAGTGAGTTATATATTTCAAAATTTGTAGATTTATTAATATTTTGAAGTGGAGATATTTCTTCTTCAGAATCTTCGACTTTTAATATAGCATGTCTATGAGAAAAAGTTCCTCTTTCTACGTCTTGACCACTTATTCGAATATGAAAATCCTCATTTAATAAAGACGCGTATGCTAATAATTCAGCCATTGACCAATCAATCATTTTCGATGTTTCTATCATTGACTTTCTCTCTTGTAATAGTTTTATAGTTTTTTTAAAAAATCTAGAAGATTTTGGTATATCATACAGTTTTTTAGCCAAAAAAGTTAGAGTTTTTCTGTCGACAGAAGTATCAACTTTTGAAAAGAAAGTAGAATCGACAACTCGATTAAAGTCTTTCCACTCGTCCTTTAAAAAATGAGTGATTTTAGCCTTTTTAATTTCTTTAGCTTCATTAAATCTATCATCTAATAATCTTTTAAATTCATCTTCAGCCTGTTTAACAGAAGCATCTTCAACAATACCTTCATTTAACAACTTTTTCTTATATATTTCTCTAGGATTGGGGTGTTTTGCTATTAATTGATATAGTCTAGGTTGGGTAAATCTTGGCTCATCACCTTCGTTGTGTCCATATTTTCTATAGCATAAAAGATCAATAAATATATCCTTGTTAAATGTTTGTCTATACTCAACAGCAAATTTTAATGAATGAGATACAGCCTCAACATCATCCCCATTAACATGTAGAACTGGTGAAAGGGTAACTTTAGCAATATCTGTACAGTAAGTACTAGATCTGGCATCAAGATAGTTTGTGGTAAATCCAACCTGATTATTTATAACAATATGTATGGTTCCTCCTGTTTTATATCCATCTAGCTGAGCCATTTGAACAACTTCATATACAACACCTTGAGCAGCTAGAGCAGCATCTCCATGTATAAGTATTGGAAGAACCTTATTTTGATTAGAATTATATTTTGTATCAATTTTTGCTCTTGCAATACCTTGAACAACAGGATCAACAGCCTCTAGATGAGATGGATTAGGAGATAAATTTAATCTTACTAATTTTCCATTATCACATTTTTGTGTTGATGTAAAACCTAAATGATATTTAACATCACCAGATATTGAATCATCTAAATAATCTTTTGGATGAAACTCTGCAAATATTTCTTTATATGTTTTGTTAAATATATTGGCTAAAACATTTAATCTACCTCTGTGAGCCATTCCAACAACAAATTCTTCTACTTCTAATTCAGCACCATGTTCAATTAAAACATCTAAAGCAGGTATTAAAGATTCAGCTCCTTCAAGAGAAAATCTTTTTTGTCCAACAAATTTTTTATGTAAAAAATTTTCAAAAGCAATAGCTTGATTTAGTTTATGTAGGATATGTTTTTTTTGATTTACTCCAAGCTTTGGAGTGTTAGCGTTTTTATGTAGACTGTTTTTAATCCAGTTTAATTCATCAGGATCTCTAATATACATATATTCGATTCCAATAGACTGACAATACACAGTTTGCAAATGTTTTATTATATCAGATAATTTTGAAGGTCCTATCCCAACTTCATCACCTGCTTGAAAAACTAAATCTAAATCAGAATCTTTTAAATCAAAATTTTCATGATCAAGAGTTGGTTTGTATTTTCTTCTTTCTCTTACAGGATTTGTTTTAGTAAAAAGATGTCCTCTTTTTCTATATGAATTAATTAAACTTATTACCTTAAACTCTTTTAGAAAGGACTCGGGAATATTATCCTCGGTATATATCTCATTAGCAAAATTATATCCTTGAAAAAAAGACGCCCAATTTTCATTTACAGAGCTAGGGTCCTTAGTATATTTATCATACATTTCTTCAACCATTGAAGTATGAATAGATCCCAAAAAAGAAAATTTGTCCATGATCAAAATAATATGTAAAATTATCTATTTTATTCTTTATAAAAAAGTATAATTTAATCTTAATTTATCCTATCTAATAATTTATTTGAAAGTTCATAAAAATTATCTTTACCTTCAACATTTATATATTTTAAACTTTTCATAGCTAAATCATGATACTTCTTAATTAAAATATTTGTGTGATCAATAATATTGAGATTCAAAAATATTTCTTTTACATTATCTATTTTTTGGATATTGTCACTTTGAATAGTATTATAATATTTATTTAATCTTTTAACTGTTTTATCATCTGCAGACTCCAATGCTTTTAGATATAGAAAGGTTTTTTTATTTGATTTTATATCTCCTCCTGTCTCTTTTCCAAATACCTTCTCATTACCAAAAGCATCTAATAAATCATCTTTTAATTGAAAAGCAATACCAATATTTTTTCCAAATTCAAAAAGATATTCTTGAATTTTACCATCTGCTCCTGCAGTAAGTCCTCCAATTTGCATAGATGCTGCAATTAAAACCGCAGTTTTATACTCAATCATTTTAATATATTCTGAAATAGTGACATTTTTTTTATTTTCAAAATCCATATCCCATTGTTGACCGATACAGACTTGAACTGCTGCATTATTATAAATTTTTAAAACATCTTGTATAATTTTTCTATCAACTTCAATCATATGTTTATATGATTCTATCAGCATAACATCACCAGAAAGTATAGCTGTATTATTACTCCATTTTTCATGTACAGTTTGGCAGCCTCTTCTAAAAGAAGCTTTATCCATTATATCATCATGTAATAATGTAAAATTGTGAAAAATTTCTATTCCTATAGCTGGAGATATTGCTTTCTTTAAATTATCAGAAAATAATTGATGTGACATCATTAGTAAAACTGGCCTAATTCTTTTTGCTTTTAACGATAATATATATTCAACAGGTGAATATAAGCTCTTTGTTTCATCTAAATATTCAATCTTGTTTAATCTTAGATCAATGAGGTCACGTAGCTCTTTATAAGATTTCATTAATTTTTTGTAAGATTTATTAAATATTGCCCGTATCCACTTTTTAATAATGGTTGTGCAATTTTAATTAAATGCTCGGCATCTATTAAGTTCATTCTAAACGCTGCTTCTTCGATACAACCAATCTTTCTCCCTTGTCTTTCCTCAATAACTTGGACATATTGATTTGCTTGCATTAGTGATTGAAAAGTACCTGTATCTAGCCAGACAGATCCTCTTTCTAGTAATTTTACTTCTAACTTATTAATGCTTAAATATTTTTTATTTAAATCGGTAATTTCATATTCTCCTCTTTTTGAGGGTTTAATATTTTTAGCTAATTCAACTACTGAATTATCATAATAATATAATCCTGGTATTGCATAATTCGATTTTGGATTTTTTGGTTTTTCTTCAATTGAAACAACTTTATATTGATTATCAAATTCCACAACTCCATATCTTTCAGGATCATGAACATGATAACCAAAAACAATCCCACCATTAACATTCATACAGTCACGTAAAGTAGCAATTTTCATGTGAAAAATATTATCACCTAAAATTAAACAGACATTATCTTTTCCTATAAAATCTTGACCTATTATAAATGCTTGTGCAATTCCGTTAGGATTTTCTTGTACTTTATAACTAAGCGAACAACCTAATTGAGAGCCATCTCCCAATAATTTTTTAAATAATGGTAAATCTTTTGGAGTTGAAATTATTAAAACATCTTTAATACCAGAATATATTAATGTAGTTAAGGGGTAGTAAATCATAGGCTTATCATAGACAGGAATCATTTGTTTACTAACACCTAAAGTTAAGGGACTTAATCTTGTTCCAGACCCCCCAGCTAATATTATACCTTTCATAATAAAAAATAAATTATACCTTCATTATCTCTTTTTCTTTTACAACAAACATATTATCTATTTTACTTGTAAAAGAGTTAGTTAATTCTTGCACACTAGATTCAGCATCTCTTTGTAAATCTTCTGAAAGACCTTCTTTTCCTAACTTTTTCATTTCGTCATTTGCTTTTTGTCTTATATTTCTAATTTGGACTTTAGCATTCTCTGTTTCAGATTTTGCTTGTTTAACTAAATCTCTTCTTCTATCTTCTGTTAATGGCGGAACATGTATAATAACTTTCTCACCATTATTAGACGGATTAAATCCAAGATTAGAATCAACAATAGCTTGTTCGATGTCTGAGATTAGATTTTTGTCAAACGGCTGAATTGATAACGTCTGCGCATCTGGTGTAGAAATATTTGAGGCTTGAGAAAGTGGTGTGTTTACCCCATAATAATCAATTGAAACATTTCTAAGCATTTGTGTATTAGCTTTTCCAGCTCTAACTTTAGTAAGATTAATTTCTAATCTTTTGATACTTTCCTGCATATCATCATTTGCAAGATCTAAATAAAACTTTACTTCATCTTCCATATATGTAGTTTTAATATTAAAAATTAACTAATGTACCAACATTATCTCCCTTGCAAACTTTAGATAAATTCCCCTGCTTGTTCATATTAAAAACTTTAATTGGTAATTTATTTTCTTTACATAAAGTAAATGCTGTCAAATCCATAACATTTAACTTTTTATTAAAAACTTCTTCAAAACTAATTGTATCATATTTTACAGCTTTATCATTCGTTTCAGGATCAGCCGAATAAATACCATCAACTCTAGTCCCTTTTAAAATAACATCAGCTTCTATTTCAATAGCACGTAATGTCGCTGCTGTATCTGTAGTAAAATAAGGGTTTCCTGTTCCTGCACCAAAAATAACTACACGTCCCTTTTCTAAATGTCGAATAGCTTTTCTTCTAATATACGGTTCTGTTATTTGTTCCATTCTAATAGCCGTTTGAATTCTTGTTGGAACATTTATTGATTCTAATGCAGATTGTAATGCCATTGCATTAATAATAGTTGCTAGCATACCCATATAATCTCCTTGAACTCTATCAAAACCAGCTCCTTCGGATTGAATACCTCGATAAATATTTCCTCCTCCAATTACTACAGCAATTTGCATACCTGAATCTACAATACTATTTATTTCTTGAGCATACCTGCTTAGCATGTTTGAATCAATGCCATAGTCATTCTCTCCTATAAGAGACTCCCCACTTAATTTTAATAATACTCTTTTATATAGCATAATAAAAAGTTTCTCAAATATATATAATTACATTGAAGAGGTAAAATGAAGTAGAAAAAATTTGAAGAGAAAAATTATCCGAGTGAGACTCTTTTAAATCCAATAACAGAAACATTATTATCATATGAATTAATGTATTCAGATACTTTTTTATTCTCGTCTTTAATAAAAATTTGATCTAATAGACATTGTTCTTGATCCAAAGTAGTATTGTCTAAAATAAAACGAGTCATTTTACCTGGAACTATTTTATCCCAAATATGTTCTGGCTTACCTTCGTTCTTTAATGTAGTTTTTATCTCTTCTTCAGCTTTAGACAATATTTCACTTGTAAGCTGTGACATTGATATATACGTTGGGACATTTTTCAATGTTTTTCCAAGTCTTTGTAACTCAATGTTTTCTTTTTCAATAACCGCAATTCTTGCATCTGTTTCTGATTTTAAATAATCAGATGTAAAATCTTTATATGACAATGTTGTTGCTCCCATTGATGCAACTTGCATTGATAAATCTTTCGCTAAAATATCTGCTTTTTCAATGTTTTTTGATAAGCCAACTAGAACTGCTATTTTTAGTCCGTGTGTATATGACCCTACATATGGTGCATCTAACTTTTCAAATGATGAAATATCTAACTTTTCTCCAATTACACCTGTTTGTTCAATTAATTTTTCTGCAACAGTCATTCCATCAAAATCAGCATCTAAAAAGCTTTCTTTATCTTCACAACTTATAGCTACATTAGCAAAGGAATTTGCTAGCTCTTTAAAAGAATCATTTTTTGCAACAAAATCTGTTTCACAAGCCAAAACTATTGCAACACCAGAATTCATACTTTCATTTATTTTAACCACTGCAATACCCTGACTGGTTTCTCTATCAGCTCTCTGAGCAGCTACCTTTTGACCTTTTTTTCTTAACACTGTTATAGCATTATCAAAATCACCATCGGATTCAATAAGTGCCTTTTTACAATCCATCATTCCTGCTCCTGTTTGTCTTCTTAATTTTGCTACATCAGCTGCTTGAATTTTAGTCATATTATATTATTTTTCTTCAGTTATTTTTTTTGCTTTTTCTTTTTTCTCATCAGCTTTTTTACTCTGCGCAGCTGCTCTTTCATCTAATCCTTCTTGAACAGCGGACTTAATTACTTCCATAACACAAGAAATAGACTTTGCTGCATCATCATTTGAAGGAATTGGAAAATCCACTAACTTTGGGTTAGTATTTGTATCATTCATTGCAAATGATCTAATCCCTAATTTCTTCGCTTCTGCAACAGCAATATGTTCTTTATTAGTATCAACAATAAAAATTGCTTCTGGCATCCTTGTCATTTTAACAATACTTCCAAAATTAAGTTCTAATTTTGATCGCTGTCTGCTGATCTGTAATCTTTCTCTCTTAGAAAGAGTGTCAACCGTACCGTCTTCCATCATTTTATCAATACTCTGCATTTTCTTAATTGATTTTCTAATTGTAGAAAAATTTGTTAGCAAACCTCCCGGCCATCTTTCAGTTATATATGGCATATTTAGTGACTTGGCAGTTTCTGCTAAAATTTCTTTTGCTTGTTTTTTAGTAGCAACAAACAAAATCTTTTTTCCTGATTTTGCAATTTGTTTTAATGCAGACGATGCATCATCTAACATTGCTATAGTTTTGTTTAAATCTATTATATGAATACCACTTCGTTCCATAAAAATATATGGTGCCATAGCAGGATTATACTTCTTTTTTAAGTGGCCAAAATGCACACCTGATTCTAATAATTCTTTGAAATTTTTTTTTGACATGTTTACTTTCTTTATAGTTTCGCTTAGCAATTATTTAGTAGAAGTTTTTTACTTATCTAAATAATTTAGATTCTAAACATTAATTAATATTTTATCTCTTAACCCATTGGAACTTTTTTCTTGCCTTCTTTTGTCCAGGTTTTTTTCTCTCAACAACTCTTGAATCTCTTGTTAATAACCCATTTGATTTCAAGAGAGTTCTATTCTCATTATCCAGATCACATAGCGCTCTAGAAATAGCTAATCTTATAGCTTCAGCTTGGCCAGTATTTCCTCCACCAACAACACTAATAATTAAATCAAATGTATTATCAAGACTTAATATTTTAAAAGGTTGTTCAATTTTGTACTGCATTGTACTAACAGGAAAATAATCCTTAAAATCTTTTCCATTAACAGTTATATTTCCTTTACCCTTTTTTAAGTAAATTCTTGCAATTGACGCCTTTCTTCTTCCAATTGAGTGTATTATATCCATATTACTTTAAATCTTTTAAATTTAGAACACTTGGTTTCTGAGCATCATGACTATGTTGATCACCTGTATATATATAACAATTTTTCAAAATAGCTGCTCCTAATTTATTTTTTGGTAGCATTCCTTTTACAGCATGCCTTAGCACTGACCTTCCATCTTTATCTAACATTTTTTTAGGTGAAATTCTTTTTTGACCACCTGGATATCCAGTATGAGAAAAAATTTCTCTGTTTTCCATCTTTTTGCCTGTCATGGTAATTTTCTCTGAATTTATAACTATAACATAATCACCACAATCAGCATGAGGAGTATAATTTGTTTTGTATTTACCTCTAAGTACTTTAGCAATCTTAGAAGCACATCTACCTAATATCTGACCTTCAACATCAACCACCCACCATTTCTTATTGGCAGATTCTTTGTTGGCTGAAAGTGTTTTATAACTTAATGTATCCACAATATATTCTTTAAAAAGGTGTGCAAAAGTAAACTTTTTTCTAGATCTACAAAATTTATTTACTACTTATTTATATGACATTTAATGCTGTTCCTACTTTTTTAAATGAAGAAATAGCTTTGTTAATATCACTTATTTCATGCTGAGCAGATATTTGAACTCTTATTCTAGCCTGATTTTTAGGTACTACTGGATAAAAGAATCCTATAACATAAATACCTTCATCTAATAATAAATCTGACATTTTTTGCGCAATATTTGCATCATAAAGCATTACTGGCACAATTGGATGTTTCCCTTCCTTAATATCAAATCCTAATTTAGTCATTTCTTCTCTAAAATACTTTGTATTGTGTTCTAGCTTATCCCTTAGAACTGTTGAATTACTTAATATATCTAACACCTTATTTGCAGCTCCAACAATGGAAGGGGCTAAAGAATTAGAAAAAAGATATGGTCTAGATTTTTGGCGCAATATTTCTATAATTTCTTTTTTTCCAGATGTAAAACCTCCCATTGCTCCACCAAGTGCCTTTCCTAGAGTTGAAGTTATAATATCAACTCTACCAACAACATCACAATGCTCATGTGTTCCTCGACCTGTTTTTCCAACAAAACCTGTTGAATGACAATCATCCACCATTACTAAAGCATTGTACTTTTCAGCAAGATCACAAATCTTATCTAGCTGAGCAATATATCCATCCATAGAAAAAACTCCATCTGTAACAATTATTCTGTTTCTTTGTTTTTGTGACAAGATTAATTGTTTTTCTAAATCAGACATATCATTATTATTATATCTGTAACGAACAGCTTTACATAATCTAACACCATCAATAATAGATGCATGATTTAATGCATCAGAAATTATTGCATCCTCTTTTCCAAAAAGTGGCTCGAAAACTCCACCATTGGCGTCGAATGCAGCAGCATATAAAATTGTATCCTCTGTTGATAAAAAATTAGATATTTTCTTTTCTAGCTCTTTGTGAATATCTTGTGTTCCACAAATAAAACGAACTGATGACATTCCAAATCCATGAGAGTCCAAAGTATCTTTTGCAGCTTGAACAACTTCTGGGTGGGACGATAATCCTAAATAATTATTAGCGCAAAAATTAAGGACTGTTTTTCCCGTATTTACTCTAATAGATGATCCTTGCGGATTAACAATTATACGCTCTTTTTTATAAAGGCCCTCTTGTTTTATAGATTCTAACTCACTTTGTAACTGTTTTTGTAAATCTCCGATCATTGTTAGTTATTTTTATGTTACAAAAATACAGAAAACAGATTAACTATTGTCGTTGCCATATTGTTTCTGGGCCTGCCGCTCCAATCCTTAGCTTTCCATTTTTGTAAAACTCATAATAACCTTGTGATGAAATAAAAACATGATTTTTCTTTAGTGGATAATTAGAACTTCTTGTTTTAAGTCTATGAAAAAAATATAATTGCTTCGCATATTTTTCATTTTTCATTACATATAAACTACTATCTTTAAACCCAATTTCCAGAACTGAATCTTCAACTAAATGCTTTGGAAACCACGTACCCATATTTCCTTCAATAAACTTATATTTTCCAATATAATTTTTAGAAATAGAATCATTTAAAACATATGTTACGTTCTTTGGAATCTCTCTCTTTTTACCTAACAAATAATTAATTTCATTATACAAATTAATAGCTTCAATTCTGTGTTTTTTTGCCATTGATTCAATAAGATTTGATGCATTAAGGACTTTTTGCACTAATGCTTTATAATATGGCGTAAAATAAAAATCTATCTGCTCTTTGCTTGGCTCATCATAATAAGCATCTAACCAAAACCAATACGAATAAGTTAACTCATTATGAATACCCCAAATAACCTCTTTAAAATTTTTATTAAATTCATCAATTGATGGAATAGTTTTGTATAAGTCTTTAACTTTTAAAAAAATCTCAGCATATTTTTCTGGCACCTCATCTTTCATTTCAAGAAGTAAATTATAACCATCGTCAGTAATTTGAAATTGATCATAATAAACTATCGCCTGTTGCCAATATGAAATACCTTTCTCATAATATTCACGGTCAAATTTATTCATCATAATATCATGGCGTAAAGAATCTCTTGCATGAAAGTGAGCTATTACGTTATC
>CEVS01038519.1_pt1 | contig 10324 bp, 6 predicted proteins | sample 361571 | NCBI WGS metagenome assembly CEVS01 (sample SAMEA2623850, study PRJEB7988) | marine metagenome | isolation source: saline water (ENVO:00002010), including | reverse complement strand
CATCCAGTCTTTTAGACACAGTAACCAAATGATTTGGTAGTTTGGCCAATTTTCTAATAGATTTAGAAATATTTTTATCATTTATTCCTACATCAAAATCATGACCATGAACAACTGCAACCCAAGGAACTTTCCACCTCTTAGATAATTTATTGGCCAGTTCAGCAACAGGCCACAAGGTATGACAAATTATCACATCTGGACGCCACTCTTCTAGCCATCTCTCAATTTTACCAATACTGCGCTTGATACTAGTGGAAGTCAAAATCGGTAATGGGTGTCCTGGCAAACCCCAAAACCGTGGGCTGAAAACTTTAATCTCTCCATGCTTGAAAGTTTTAGGCGCTCTAGCAACCCCTGTATGAGTTGAACGACTGAATTCTTGATATTGGAACATTCTTGGCAATGGATTTACTACTCTCACATCATGCCCATTATCCTTTAACAATTCAACATGGTCACTAACAAAAGTGCCCCTTGATACATTTGTTGGAATTGGGAATAGTAGTGAGGTTACAAGAACTCGCATATCTATCACTGCAGATAATCAATTAACTGATTTCAACCATTGTATTGTTCATAGTTGGACATTATTTCTGACAGGTTGTCCGCTACTGTCGCTCGGTCATTGAACAATCCTGACCCAACAACGAAATTGCTAACGCCCCATGATGCGATTTCTCCAATATTATGGGCTTTTACGCCACCATCGATTTGAATTTGTACAGGACGTCCGCCATTAGATACTTGTTCATCGATGGCTTGCTTTAATGCTCTAATCTTACGTTCTACACTCGGTATGAACGACTGCCCGCCAAAGCCGGGATTAACACTCATGACCAATACCAAATCAAGTTCAGATAATACCTCTAAAACCCCACCAATAGGTGTGGCTGGATTGATTACAACCCCTACCGAAGCCCCTGCATCTCTAATTGCAGTTACTAGGCGATGAAGATGTGTTGCAGCCTCAACATGAACTGATAGATGATTACAACCAGCATCTATGTAATCCATGTAACAATCTTCTGCGTTTGATACCATCAGATGCGCATCAAAGACTGGCCCATCCCCTAGAGCCTTACGAAGTGATTTAATGACTGGTGGGCCAAAGGTCAAATTTGGTACAAAATTACCATCCATGATATCCAAATGAAGCCAATCAAGCCCTGCGTCAACCGCTTCTTTACAAGCTACTGCTAGATTTGAGAGGTCGGCAGTAAGTACACTCGGTGCGATTATCATACTCTGACCTGTTTAACCCAAGCAATCCCTTCTCATGAGTATTGTGTATATTTTTAGTTTTTTTTTCTTCACAAAGACTCATAATACTCCTGCATTAGGGTGTGTTAGTGAGAACATGGGAGAAGTACGAGCAGTTACCGATGGAGAGTTTGAATCCTCTGTAAATGAGAGCGAATGGGTATTAGTCGACTTTTGGGCGCCTTGGTGTGGTCCATGTAAAGCCATAGCGCCTGTATTGGAACAGGTTGCTGGTGAGAGAGAAATCTTAATCGCTAAAGTAGACACTGATACAAATCCTGCCAATGCAGCAAAACTAGGAGTTCGTGGAATTCCTGCACTATTCCTTTATCACAATGGAAGTATAGTTTCAAAACAAAGTGGGGCCATGCCTAAACCTCAACTACTCAAGTGGATTGATGACCACATGACTGCTGATGATTTTTAATCAGAAAATCAGTTAACATCGCGAAGAAGTCTTTCCTTTAGAGCTTCATGTAGCCACATGCCTTCTTCTAATTCTAGTAGTAGACCATGTTGAATCAAATCCTTCGGAGGGTTGCCTTTCCAACCTACTAATCCGGCCAAATTTGTCCACTCCATTGGCGCATCGGATTTGGCAAGTTCTAACAATAATTTGCGCTCTAACTCTGGCAAGCGTAAAATAATCTCATCATCGAGGAATTGTAACCAATCTATATGTGTTTCTTGCCCATATAATTCGAATAATTCGAGGGCAAGAGGGTGCCCTCCAGTTTTTTCATGAACTTGTTCAACTTCATACTTATCACTCGATTCGAAGGCTTTCAGCCAATTCTTAATCTCTGCCTTAGTCAAACCTTGCAATGATAATTCAGTGACAATATCTCTTGTGTGAACATCCCTCCGGTCATATATGGTTGGCTTAGTCCTTGAAATAAGTAATAATCTCAAAGGAGTTTTACTAGAAATCTGTAGTAATGCGCCGAGTAGATCTTTAGCTTCAGCCTCAATATGATGGACATCATCTAAAATTATCAGCCAATATGGAGGAGGGCCTCCTGACTCATTTTTGAAACGCTCACGAATCGTTCCAGCATCTGTCAAATAAGCGGTTAATCTTCTCCTCCAGGTGTCGACATCGATTTTCCCAGCCGGTTGAAGTGGTAATGTTTCAATTAAGTTATACGGATCATGAGAATCATCTATGCCAAAACGATGTAGTAAACTAGTTGCAATACCCAATGCTCTATCCCATGGTTGACAAGGGTACCAGCATACAGAGAGTCCTTGATTCAGCGTCATATTTTGTTTCAACCAATGTGCTACTAGTGTAGATTTACCTATTCCGGCAATCCCATGCACGACTGCACAGGGTTTTCGGCTTGAAAACCAAGTGTCTAACTGTTCTAATTGCTCCTTGCGCCCGTGCACTGGCCGGGTATTTGGTGGTTCGTTATTGTAAGTTGAATGGACGCCTGTTAATGCCGTTAACCGCCCTGGAGGGGCCACATCTTCTTGTTTTGCTTGTTTGATTTTACCAAATCTAATATCTCCATAAGTCAAAACCCCCTCATGCTGAGCATGCATTAAAATTTGTAACAGAGAAATATCTGTAGCCAATCTTTCTGCAGCATTTAACGCCTCTAATTCTAGTAATTCTCCTCCACTATCTCTTAGAACAACCTTTGTTTTACCGAGTGATTTACGGGCGTGTAGTGCCTCAGTCCTACCTTCTTCGGTAAGTTGCCAAGTTTTCTGCCGCCTTTCTTCACCACGTATATTCCTAGTATGTTCTGAAACATATTGTCTCTTCAATAAATCTCTCATCGTTCTACTTACATTAGGGAGGTGTAAAGCACATGATTCAGCGACCCCCGGCCTTGTCAATGCAACATCAGCAAGATAACGGTCTGCTTGCTCATCGTGTTCCAATAAATGAAGCAATACGCGGTCTTGAACAGCAATATTGACCTTAGGGATGCCTGCGCTCACATGTTTGCGACTTATCACTACATCTAAGCGATTGCTATTATTGGAGCACCTATTTGTTTACACAAACCAACCATAAAACCTTTTAATATTGTTAGTACGGGCTTTTATGACATATAGATGGTCGAGCACTTTTATCGCTGGACTATTTTTGTTAATGATGGCTCTGCCTTTGGTTTCTGCAGATTCTGACGGCGATGGAATTGCAGATTCTTCCGATGATTGTAAATGGTCATATGGTACTTCTTCGGTTGACAAAGTCGGCTGCCCAGATAGAGATAATGATGGTACTTCTGACTTTAATGATGGATGGGCAGCTAATAATCCTAATTTTGAAAATGAATTTACTATCTCGTCGAACCAAGATTACAATGATGTAGATTTTTCCTCGGATGGAATCAATATAGTTACTGGTGATGAAGATGGATGGGTTAGAATTTGGAATGCCTCGTCATTCGTAAATCTAAAATCTGTTCAAGCAATAAATAATGGAGAAGTAACTTCAGTGGCTTATTCTCCTGACGGAAATTATGTTGCAGCAGGGCTTGAAGATGATTCGATTAATATTTACTATGCATCAAATATTACATCTATTCACGGTTCGATAAGTGTCGATGTTGGAAGTGGAGACCTTGTCAATGATGTTGAGTTTTCACCCGACAGTAGTCTTGTTGCTGTATCTATTACTCGTTCAGGTAGCGGAAATACAAATGGCCAAGTACTCTTAATCAAGGTGTCTGATGGCCAACAATTAGGAAATGGAATCAATCCTAATGGAGAAGACCGCTTCTACTCAGCGGCTTTTTCCCCTGATGGCACTCATATCGCAGTGGCAGCAAATGGCGACTTCTATGTCGTTAATATTTCTTCTAGAGCCACTGCTTTTACTGCCACTAGCCCACCTGGCCAGATAAATGATATCGATTGGTCACCTGATGGAAATTATATTTCTATGTGCGGAGGCTGGGAAGGAAATGGTGCAAGTTTTGATATGTACGAATTAACTTCTACTGGCTTGAGTCGGATATGGGAAAAGAGTACTACTTCTTCGTGTCTTGAGGCCGACTTTTCTGCCGATGGCAGACAGATTGCGAATGGTCATTCATACTATCAAGGAGACGGTGGATCTGTCAAGGTTTTCTACACTGATACAGGTGTTCTTGTAGACTTCTTTGGGGCACCTGCACCAAATGGATGTGGTGGCAATAATTGCGGACAAGTAAACGGACTAAGTTGGAGTTCTGATGGAATGAAACTAGTAACTACCTATGGTAGAAATGACGAAGGAATACATTTCTGGATTGCTGACATAGACGAGGATAATGATGGCTACAATACTACTGACCAAGGCGATGGAGTCGTTGATGCATTCCCTACAGAAGGCACCCAGTGGGATGACAGTGATGGCGATGGATATGGAGACAATCCTGCCCCTGCTTTCCAACCAGATGAATGCCCTCTTACTTTCGGGGTTTCTACTGAAGATCGTTTTGGATGCCCTGATGGAGACGGGGATGGATGGTCAGATGGAGGAGATTGGGCGCCAAATAATCAAGAACAATGGATTGATAGTGATGGGGATGGATATGGCGATAATTATCTGTATGATGAAGATCAAAATTTCTTCCACCTAAATCAAAGAGGAGATGCCTATCCAAACAATCCATCACAGTGGAATGATACCGATGGAGATGGTTATGGAGATAATTTTGCTAATTCCTCTTGGATTCAAATAAGGCCCAATACATGGCCAGGCGAACTGATTGCAACAGCAACCGAAGTTGACGCTTTTCCTCTAGATAGAACTCAATGGATCGATAGTGATGGAGACTGGTATGGCGATAATCCTCAGAGTGATGTTGGGGATGGTTGTGTTTTAACATTCGGGGATTCTAAGTATGATAGATTTGGTTGTATAGATTCCGATGGAGATGGTTGGTCTGACCCTACTGCAAATTGGGGAGCTGTTGATTCCAGCGGGTATTGTCAGGCTGATGGGTTGCCATTAGACCCAACCCAATGGTGCGATGTAGACCAAGATGGCTATGGTGAAAATTTAACTGGAAATAATCCTGATGAATGTCCAAATGTATATGGTACATCTTCTATCGATAGATTGGGTTGTCTTGATACTGATGGAGACGGATATTCTGACCAAGGCGATCCATTTCCAAATGATAGTACTCAATGGGCGAACAGAGATGGTGACTCCTTAGATTGTGGCGGGGATAATCAATCTGGAAATAATCCCGACATGTTCCCTGATGACCCAACACAATGTAGAGATACTGATGGTGATGGGTATGGAGATAATTCTGCAGGTAATAACGGAGACGCGTTTAAGTTTGAACCCACGCAGTGGAGCGATAGTGACGGAGATGGTTTTGGCGATAACAACCAATCTGGTGCGATAAATGGCGATATGTGTCCACTTCGTGCCGGGTCTTCGCCTAATCCTGCTACAAGAGGTTGTCCTGATACCGACGGTGATGGATTTGTTGACCCTGAAGATGCATTTCCCGAAAATCCATTGCAATGGGCTGACCAAGATGGCGATGGATATGGCGATGAAGTCAATCGCCCAGGAGGAGATGATTGCCTGACAGAGTATGGAACGTCAGTAGAAATGAATAGATTTGGTTGTCCTGACTCTGACGGCGATGGTTGGGCTGATGTCGATGACGTATTTCCTAATGATGGAAATCAATGGGTTGATACCGACAATGACGGATATGGTGATAATTATTACTGGACAAACCTGACAATTATTGATGAGCAAGATCCAAGTCGAGAAATAACCTATAGAGACCAATATGGTGATGCTTTTCCTGAAGAAATTGAACAATGGAATGATACTGATGGGGATGGTTATGGAGACAATATTAGTAGTTATTTCAAGCCTGATTTCTTCCCACTCGACTCAACCCAATGGAGCGATAATGATGGAGATGGTTTTGGAGATAACTTCACATTAGGAGCCTACCAACCTGATGATTGCCCAGACATTGCCGGCACGTCAAGAAAAACTACCAATAATGGCCAATGGGGTTGCATCGACTCAGACGGAGATGGGGCATCTGATTTAGTCGATCCATGCCCTTGGGACCCTGAGGTTTCAGAAGGTAGAGTAGGCTCGGTAGTTTGTAGCATCACTTCAAATCCAAATTCAGAGGATTCTTCAAGCGAATCAAGTAAATCAGATTCTGATTCCAGTAATCAAACACTAATCATTATGTCTGCAGTGATTGTATTCCTACTATCGATAATTATTGTTGCTCAATTTGCAAAAGCTGCTGGTAAAAAGAAATTAATGAGGGCTAGAGAAGCCGAGAAAATGGTTGACTTAGCATTTTCAGAAGAAGAAGACCGAAGATTGGCTTGGATCGATCATTATGTTGCAAGTGGCCAATTAGAAGAAGCAAAAGCCCTGGGATGGATTGAACCGATAACAACCGAAGCACCACAATGGAAGCAGTATGAACTGCAGCAAAAGGCAGAGCAGGATGCTGCGATTCCAACCATGGTAAATCTTGATGATTTGGGCTTGTAAAGATAGTATTGCTGTATTTCTTGTTATTTTCTACACATTTAATGCACCGCTGACCTTTCAAGTAATGACATTATCTCATATCCATGGCGGAGGCGTCGAGAGTCTTGATTGGGCTGGTTTGTTGCCTGTTTATTCTTTCTGCTATTCCACAAACATCTGGTCAAGAAGAGGTTGATTTTAATCAATTAAATCTAACATTTGATAATCAATTTGATGAATGGTATGAAGTGGGCGATACGCTAGACATAAACCCCATATTGACTAATTCTGGAGACCAAATTACTATCCCTAACGACCCTTCTTGTGGAACTTATATCATAATCAATGATCTCGAGATGAACCCCGTTTTTGATAATTCCAACAACTGTCGTGATCAAGAACAGCAATTGATTATCCAACAAATGGAAACAATAGATTTCCAAAGTTGGCAATGGGATTTTACTGACTCAAGTGGAGAGTTAGTTCCTTCCGGAATGTACTCTGTAAATCTAATACATAGCAAGACAGAAATCATGTCAAGCAAAGATATTTACTTTCAGCAAGATGTGGTTTTTGATGATAGCCTTGAATTAATTTTAGACCTAACCACATTAGGGGATTTAGAAGATAGAGATGGACATCACTTAATTGGAGTCACTCTAGCCAACCCTACAAGTAACGAAATAATACTACCTCATGAAGACTCTTGTAGACTTATTTATTCACTAAACGGTGAAGAAAAAATGCTAAATTCGTGCTTTGGTGAAAATTTAAAATTAAATAATTGGGAGCATTCATACATAGATGGAATCTTTATCGAAAAAGGCTCTTTGCTTGAAGGTGATAATTTAATCAAAATTACTACACCTGGAGAAGATTTGATTTCTGAACTAATTATTGAAAATAACAACCCAATCGATGATAATTATGCTCAACTAGATGAACAAATATTGGTAAGTACTAGTCAAAATATTGGTCTTGAGAGTGACCACATTTCCTTCATTTCTTATTCTATAAATTTGGAGAATACCGATGACCAACTGACAGAACTTACGTTTACTGACACCTGTAAATTCCAGATGTATATCATTGATGACCGTGCAAGAAAAATATATGATACAACAGAACAACAGACATGTCAAGATATTCAAACCTCTCATGCTATCGAATCTGGAGAAGTATTAACATTTGATTTACCAGAGTGGTATCTAGAAGATGAAAATAAATGCTATATTGATTCAGGAACTTATACATTCATTTTAGAAATAGTACAGTATTCTGTTACTGCAATTGAACAATTTGAATATTCAGAAGCATATAGAAATCCTGAATGTTCTGAAGATATGATTGGTTTTGAAAGTCAATACACTATCAGCGGCGATGAAATAACTTCTTTTATTTCTCTCACTCCTAGCAACCCTACAATCAAAATAAATGAGCAGTGTATAGTTTCGGTATCTATCAATCCAGTTGGCGAAGACATAGAGTTTGATGATTCGATTAATACTTATTGTGATTATCAATCTGGAAACTATTTTGAATTACCTATTTCCGATGATGGCATTATTGGTTCTCTTGATTTCCAATCCACCATTGATATTCCCCAGTTGATGGAACGAGATTCTATCGAATTAATTCTAATGGCGGAACATTCGCTTGGAGATGAAGGTGTGAAAAGTCATTCATTCACACATATCTATGATTATACTCAAGAGGTTTTTAAAATTCAAAAATGGCAACTCGAAGGCTTATGGACAAATATTGGAACTGGGCAAGTTGAATGTTGGATGATTTCAAATGATGAAAATTCATACTTGCTTGGAGAATCTAGTCAATTACCTTCTTGGAAACCACAAAATAACTGGAAAGGGGATTACTTAGTCTCTGAAAGTAAGACTTCCAATGAACTCTGTCAGGCACAATTTGATTTGGGTGAAATTGAGATTCACTCAGTTTACAGTGAAGAAAAAATAATTATTGAAGAGCAAGTGATAGTTAAAGAAAATGATCAAATTCAACGTGAACAAGTGACTCCAGAAGAAATTGCTCAAACAGCCATAGTAATTGTATCTACAACTTCGATGTTTGCCATTCTCGGGCTATTTGTAGTCAATACTGAATCGCTCAGAATCCCAACAACCGCAGCTGGCCTATGGCTACTAGGACTAATCGGAAAGACACAAGAGACTACTGATGGAAGATTCCAAAGAGGTCGCCTCATGGGGTACTTAACTGCTAATCCAGGATGTCATTTCAGAGCTTTAATGGCTGCATTGGGAATGAGTAATGGTCAAATTACTCACCACCTAAGATTATTAGAACAACAAGAATTAATCTGGAGGTTAAGAGATGGAAGACTGGTTAGATATTATCCATTGAATAATTCCCTATATCCTGGTATGAGCCCTGAGCAACTCCCAATACCCCCTCTATCTCCTGATCCAAATAGCCTACAAGGTAAGATTCTGAGTCTACTTGATGATGAGCACCAATATGGAAAATTCCCTACACAAGCAGAATTAGCCATCAAGTTAGAAAAGAGTCAACAACTGATCTCTCACCACCTGCGTACACTACAGAAATTCGGCTTGGTTGAAAAGAGAAAAATGGGAATTAAAAATAGATATAAGTTGACTAAAGAGGCTTTATTCCTTCTAGAAACGGATATCGAATTCAAAGACTAATTTCTTGTCTGTGAAGGCCGACTTTATCGGTTTTCCAATCAATATGCGTCCAACCTTTTGATTGTAAATCCTGAATTATAAAATCACGATTACACGATTCAGAGATTAAAACACCTACAACTCCACCGCCACCGGCGCCCATTGCTTTCCATGCAGAAATGTCACCTGCAGAAAAATGAGGATCTAGATTTTCTCTAAAGGGGTCATGTAATTCTAAACCTAATTGATCTACACCATTCATAACTAGTTTCAATGAATCGATGACTCCATCCTTAGATTCAGCCGTAATGGCACTTGCCATTGACAAACCCGCATCTCTAATTTTATCCAATGCACTAACTATCTCTTGGTCACCTTGATGGAATCTATGCCAAACTCCCTTGTGTAAATCACCAGATACATGTGTGATTTTACTGTTAAAAAGCAATAGTCGATCTTCTAACCATGTGATAAATTCATCAGATGGATTCAATGATTTATGTTCAACATTTTCCCCATTAAATGTCAAATGACTGATACCACCAATTGCACTGGCCCATTGGTCTTGCCTACCACCTTTATTGCCCAATAAAGCCTCAAATTGATAGGCTAATTCAGCAATCTCTTCTGAATCATGTTCCAAGCCCATAATCGTGCCAATTAAACTTACATTCATACATCCAGAAGTCCCTAAACCTGAACCTGTTGGCATATCTGTAGAATAGGAAAGATTGATTTTTCTTTCATCATCAATTTCCATTATACAATTGGTGTATTGATTTATTGCGATGTTTACTACTTCTCCTGATTTGATATTGCAATAATTAGGAACGTCTGTCCATCCACCAGCCAAATCAATTCTGGCGGGGGCGCGCACAGAGATTCTCTTGGCCATGTACTATCTGAATGATTACCCCCT
>CEVS01003152.1_pt1 | contig 10326 bp, 10 predicted proteins | sample 361571 | NCBI WGS metagenome assembly CEVS01 (sample SAMEA2623850, study PRJEB7988) | marine metagenome | isolation source: saline water (ENVO:00002010), including | reverse complement strand
CCTGCGTGACAGGCAGGCGTGAACTCCAGACTTCACCACGCCCCCAACGACCTAATTAATAATAATACATAAAAAATTCAAGGCCTTAACTATTTTCTATTTATAAATTTTTAATTTTTAATTTGATTACGGCTATTAATATTAGATTCAATGGGTCTAAATAAATTTATAAAATACTTTTTTCGATTTTTACTGCTTCAAGCAACTATTACTTATATTACAATATGGTATTTCGACAGATATCTTATTGGTGAATATGTAAGTGGTTACGATATCATAATAAGAAATCTTCTAGAAGATCGCAGTAGATTTTATGAATTCATTCCATATAATTTTGTAAAAATAGACATTTACTTAGCTTTATTTGTTCTCATTTTTCTGTCAATTTTGTATTCTTCTAATTTTTATAGCTATGTTAATGATTTAACTCTTACTACAAACAAAGGGTTCTTTGATGAGTTCATACCTATTTACCTTGTATGGACTGCATCTTACTTGAGTTTTTTACAAATATTTAGATTTACAGCTGTCTCAAGAGGCTACTTAGTAATATTTACTTTTGTTGTACCATTATTTTTAGTAACATTTAGAAACACTGAAGCAATTTCAAGAATTTTAGGAAGAAATCCTTCAAAAGAAAATTATATTTCATTTAATTTAGACAAAAATTCAATATTTAGAGAATTAAGAATTATTAAATTTAGGAATAATATAAAAGATTATGAAAATATTCACGACTTTTCAAAAATAAAAGAAATTATCGAAATAGAAAATAAGAAAAATGAGCTTAACCTCATTACGATTGTTCTAAAAGATACAACTATATTTTCAAAAGAATTTGAAAAATATATTTTAAATTTAAATAAAAAAGTTCTTATAATTTCAGAATCGGAAATAAAATTTAATTCTATATTTATTTTTAGGTCCGAAAGAATTGCAAACTATAACATAGTTTATTTAAATAACGATATTCAGTATGGTTCTAAATATATTTTAAAAAGAGTGCTTGATTTATCAGTAGCAATCTTAGTTTTGCCAGTATTACTTTTAATATTTGTAATTTCAAATATTTTTGTAATCATAACCAGTGGTAGGCCTTCAATGATAAAACAGAAAAGAATTGGCTTACATGGTAAAGAATTTGAAATGTATAAATTGAGAACAATGGAAATGTCTTCTCATGAAAAAAGAGGTGAGTTAAAAGAGTTTAATCAAAGACATGGGCCACTTTTTAAAATAGAAGATGACCCTCGTTTGATCAAAGGTGCAAAATTCATCAGGAAGTTTAGTATTGATGAAATACCTCAATTTATAAACGTACTAAAAGGAGAAATGTCAATTGTAGGACCAAGGCCACTTTTCCCAGAAGATAATTTCTATTTTGATGAACATTATTTAAGACGATTAAATGTGCTTCCAGGAATTACAGGATTACTACAAATAAATGAACGTAATACTTCAGATTTTGAGATTTGGTTTAAATATGATCTTGAATATATTGAAAATTGGAATTTATTCTTAGATTTAAAAATTATTATGAAAACACCTTTTTCTTTGTTTAAATCAAAGATTTCTGGCAAGTAGTTTGTGGGTCGGGTGGGAATCGAACCCACGACCTTGAGCTTAAAAGGCTCCTGCTCTGCCGATTGAGCTACCGACCCAATTGATTACAAAGAATATTATAAACATTTCTTTTTGTTATAAGGAATATAAACTTTACTCTTCCTCAGAGTTAGGACTTGTTTCAAGAGCTGCAGAAAACTTATTTTTTGTTTCATTAATCAAACTTTTAAGTTCAGAATTTATATTACTAACTATTTCCTTTGATTCTTTTTTTATTTCTTCATCCGTAACAGTAGATTCTACAGTTTGAATTATGTTATTGATAAGTTGTGAGGTATTCTCAATTGTATTTTTAAAAGAATTCTTTAAATCGTCTACCAAATCCTCCTCATCAATACGCGATTTAATTTTCTTAGAAACATTTGCTATATCATTTGATATTTCTGACCATTTTTGCTCATCATTCATATCGTTTATTATATTGCCTAGTACTTAGCTTTGTCGCTAAATCTTAAGTTAGGAGATTTAGTTATCCTTTGTCTAGCCCATCTGGCAGGAGCAATTAAACGAAAAAATGGTGGAAGGAAAGGTCTTGTAAATTTTAATATAAATAAATTAAAATTTACTAAAAATGATTTTACGTTAGAACTATTAATGCCATATATATCTTTAAACTCTTTTGGTAATGTATTAAAAGCAGTAAAAGATATAAATGGCCAAATTGGTTTGATATGTTTAGGTACTGGACCACCTCCAATTATGTTATAGACATCCATTGCTACATCTGTTTTGACTAAATAATTTTTCTCTTTTGATTTTTCAGTAACCCAATCTTTAAGTTCATTATGTGTTTTTGGTATTATGCTTCTATCTACTAAAACGAGTTCAGCAGCGAAAGTATTTTCCTCATGGTATTTATTTTTTTCTTCTTCGGTCAATTTTTTTACTGTTTTTTCATAAAAATAAATAGAGGAAATTTGTAAACATGCATGAACCCATAAAAGTTGCTCGTGATCTAGTGCATCATAGTAACCACCAGTTATCTCATCTTCTCCTTTAATAACTTCGTGCAACTTGTTAATTCTGTGCGCACTATCATCAGCTTCCGCCTTAGTACCAAATGTTACCGAATTTTGCAGAGACAATGTCCTTATGAGCCTCTTCCATGGGTCTCTTTGATAAAAAGATGTCTGCCTAGCACCAGCCGCTATTAAAGGGTGTGCAGCATGCATTAATAATGCTCGAGCACCACCAAATAACACAGTAATTTCTTTATTGACCTTCCACATCATTGAATCAGGTCCAAAATATCCAGGATCAGCTGTCATGTATTTATTTTATCTTAAGCTCTTGTTATTAATAATTAAAATATATCAAGTAGTAGTTAAATTTCATATAAAATTGTACTGTGCATAAAAAAACAAAGATTATCTGTGGTGAATCTGAAATAATTCCTGACTTTGAAGCCATAGGAAATAATCCTAATTTTGTTTTTGAAAATGATCCAAATTTTGAAACTTTACAATTATTTGACATTGATGGAAATATAGTAAATGTCAATTCCTGGCTTGAATGCGCAAATTATGTAAATGGGGGTTGGACTAATAATATTTCTGATTTCACAAACGGCGAACAATTTTTGTTCTTTCTTTTAATTGCCACTTCTATGACTATTGCTTTCTTGCAAGTAAAATATAATTTTTTAAAAAAGATTTAGGTGGATTAATTATGCTCAAATTAAATACTCTAAAAGTCTTGGTTTTAATTTCAATAATTTTTTTATCTATGGGGTTCATAAGTGGTTCTGGAGAAGAGTTAACTGATTTAAGTCCTGAAAACTCAAATTTCTATCAGGAAAATTTATGTAATTACACAATCTTTGACTTAATGGATGTTCACTCAACAAATATATCAGTTGAATTTCGTAATGATCCTTCCGGTTCCGTTGAGTGCTTTGGAAAAAATAGTTGGTTTGAATATATACCTCCAAAACCAATAGAAAATGAGCCATATCTTTTTGAAGAGGAAAAAATAAAGATATGGCTTTCAACAAATTCAAGCATTGATATTTTGGTTCAAGGTCTTTTTTGGTTAATTTTATTTTCTTTCATACCAAAAATGAAAGAAAAAAAATTTCATAAAAAGTATATTTTAATTTTACTTAATACTGTCTTGTTTTATATACATTTAGTTGGTGAAAAAGAATATTATAAATATTTTTCAAGAGACTTCGATACTGAAATACTAAGCAGAGAGTTTAATGGTAATTTATATTATGAAAATTATTATTTGTATTTATATTTATTATCGATTGCCTTTATCTCTTTTGTTGCGCTTTATCTCTTAGAATCAAGGTTCTTTAACCTAATAAACTACACCCCTTTTATTTTTCTATTTTATGGAACCTTCACAGGATTGAATTTAAATATATATTTAATAATTATCAGTTTGCTTGGTTTACACAGTGTAATTTATAAAGGAATAAACAAAAAAATAACACTTACATATTTTGTTTTTTCCATATTTTGGATAATTAACTTAAATCAAAAAGATATTAATTTTGATGTTGATAAACTCCGAGGTTTTGTTAATTCATCTCAATCGCTTGTTTCATTGATTTATTGGACATTAATATTCTATTTTTTAATTAGCGGCATCGTTTATCTTGTTCAAGAAAGCAAAGAATTCTTTAACTTAAATATGTTCAAAAGAAATTTAATTATTTCTGGCAGTTTTATTTTTATATTTGGAAATTTAGCAGCATTAAGTAAGTTCTTTAACTACTTCTCATTTTATTTTTTGGGTCTTAATAAGTTTGGAATGCGATCAATTGAAAGTATCAGTGGTAATACTTGGAGAGGGATAGCCCCAAGTGCAGAAGGCATGGGAGAGTTTTTTGCTTTTATATTATTATTTGTATTATTTATTTCATACGAAAAAAAATCAAAGTTAAATTTGATTGAATATATAGGCCTTGTATTAATTATTTTTGGTTTAATTAGATCTAATAATTTTGCTGCAATATCATCATTGGTTTTCCTTTTCATTTTTTATGTGATTTACACAAAATTTAAAGGCATAAAATTGTTTTTTATTTTTTCATTTTTATTTCTAGTTATTGCTTCTTTTTCTTATTCATTTATTTTTGAGGAATTTTCCTATGATAATCTAAGTAACAGGATATTGTATGAAGCAGTGTCTGCTTCAGACATTGCATATAATCAAGAAACAAATCAATATGGATGGGACCAGGCAAGACAGGCAAACTATCAATATATTTTAGAAATACCTAAAGAAAGTTCTAATTTATCGAGCTCTCTCAGATTTGCACTGGAGCAATATACTTATAACAATATAGAAAATTTGCCAAGTATTATATCAATTATAAATATTGGTTCATATTTTATAAACAGAGCTGAAAAATGGGGTATTTTTCTTTCAAAATATAATCCTGATTCTTTTGAATTACTTTTTGGGTATGGTCCTCAGCAGTTTACTGAATATTATTTTGATCATCCTACAGAATTTAATTACGGGCTCTTTTTACCACATTCGTCTATTTTGAATTATCTTTTGTTTTTTGGTATTTTTGGATTATTGATACTAACTAGAATTGTTTATTCCCAAATAAGAGATAAAAAAATAAATTTATATACTAAATTTTTAATAATTTACTTTGTTCTTAATTTTATAAAAAGTGACTCTCTATTTTACCTTCCTAATCTTGTCTTATTTGTAATTATTCTTAGTTCATTGATTACTAAAGAAAATTATGAATAAGTTAATTTATATAACATATCAGGTTTTTCCTAATATTAAAGCGAATACACTTCAGACAGTTAGGATGCTTGAGCATTTCGTAATTAATAATATCGATACAGAGCTAATATTTCCTGACCGAGATAAATCGCGCCTTAAAAAAGAAAATATATTTGACTTTTATGATGTTGACAATAAATTCCTTATCAGCAAGCATAAACATTTTCTACCCTTTGGCAGATTTGGTTGGCTAAATAACAGCTTCAGCTTTCTGATTAGTTCTTTTTTATGGTCAATGTACATAGTAAATAAAACGATGCGCAAAGTTGAAAATGATACAACCTTAATGACGCGAACACATTGGATTTTGTTTTTTTTAGCCAAGTACAAAAATAATATTATTTATGAATGCCACAAGTTTTCAAAAATTGATAAATTTGTATTTAATAAAATAAGCGATACAAAAAATATTATTGTCATTTTCACAAATAAAGAACTTATGAATGCTTTTGATCTTTCCAAAAATATAAAAAATAACTCTATTGTTCTCGAAAGTAGTTTTGAAGAAAAATATTTTGAGAATAACCAAAACCCAAAACTAAATAACAGTGTCATATTTGCTGGAAATTTAATCCGTTTTGAACAAGAACGTAATCTTAATTTTTTATTGGAAGCATTTAAAGATAAACGACTTGATAATTATAAATTAAAGATTATTGGTGGCCCAGATTACATCGCAAAAAAGATAAAAAGAGATAATTTAAGCAAAAATATTGAAATTCTAGGAAGGCTTTCACACAAGAATACAATAAAAGAAATTCAAAAATCTGAAATAGGTATTTTGATTAATTCACCCGACAAACATTCTAAATTACATACATCTCCAATTAAATATTTTGAGTATATTAGAGGAGGTTTAAAAGTTTTGGCAGTTGATTTTTCTGCTCATAAACAACTTCCTAGTTTTAATAATTTATACTTTTACAAACACGATGACAGAGAAGATTTTATAAAGAACTTGATAAATACAGGAAAAAATAAATTTATTAGCAGCAATGAGATAGTAAATTATTCATACAAATCTAGGGTAAATAAGTTATTAAACCATATAGCACGCCTGGAGGGACTCGAACCCCCAACCCTCTGATCCGAAGTCAGATGCTCTATCCAGTTGAGCCACAGGCGCAAGATTTTGTTCTTATCTAAATTTAACACTTATATAATAGTTGCAATAATGAAAACTACTAAAGTCCTTCAAACGAATATAAGTGAGACAAATATAAGTGAAGTCTCAAGGATATTGAATACATCAAATGGAAATCGAGTAGCGATTTGTAATGCAAATACACTAGTTAGGAGCATCAGGGATAGAAAAATTAGAAATTCAGTTAACAACTTTACAGTTAAAACACCTGATGGGTTTCCTGTTGCAAAAGCTCTCTCTTTTTTAACTAAGCAAAAATTTTCAAGAGTAGATGGATATAAAGTCTTTTTACAAACAATTGAGGATGGCTTAGATGCTGGTAGAAAACATTACTTTTTTGGTAATAATGAAAATATAACTCAGTTAATGATTGAAAAATTATATATCATGTTTCCTGAAATAAAAATTAATGGTCACCTCTGTCCAAAATTTTTAGATGCTGATGAGCTTGTGGAAAAATACAAAGATGATATCAAAAAAATTGATGCAGATATATTCTGGGTCTCTTTAGGGTTCCCTAAACAAGAACTATTTATAGATAAGCTTTGTAATGAAATTGAAACCTCGGCTAATTTTGTTGGAATAGGGGCAGTCTTTGAGTGGGTGGCGGGTAAAAAAAAGAAAGCTCCGGAATGGATGGCTAATTTAGGGTTTGAGTGGGTATTGAGATTATTGCAAGATCCGAAAAGACTTTATAAAAGATATTTAATAGACAATACTTTATTTATACTTTACTTCTTGAGACAAGTGTTCTTTCGAAGATAAACACTAAAATAAAGACTAGAAATAAAGTCCAATGAATAATGTTTTTAATGATTTAATAGAATCCTTATCAGAGGAATTCAAAAAGTTTATGTTAGATGATGTAGTACGTTTAAATCTATCAAAATTACCTGAATATGATCTACAAATTAATAACTTAGTAAAATATAATAAATTTGAATTTTTCGAAGAATTACAAGAAAATATAGTCAATAAAATTAATGAGTCAGAAATTTTTCAAACTGTTGATGAAAATGAATTAGGGTTTCTTAATTTATGTTTAGACCATGCATTTCTCATAAAAAAAATTACTAATACTCAAAATGATTTTAAGAATAACAAGAGTCATAAAATTCTTTTTGACTATGGTGGTCCGAATATTGGTAAACCCCTGCATGTAGGACATATGCGTACCCTAAATATAGGGAGGAGTTTGTATAATATTCATTCTTTTATCGGTAATAATGTAATAAGTGATATTCATCTTGGAGATTGGGGGATGCCAATAGCTCAGATAATTACATACTTAGAATATAAAGATTTAGATGTAAGCGCCTTAGAACCAAGCCAACTAGAAGTGATCTATCCGAAAGCAAGTGCGAGTTACAAAGATAATTTAGAATTTAAAAATCGAGCACAAGAGATAAACAAACTTTTAAATAATAATGATGAACATCTATTAAAAATTTGGGGAGCTATCAAAAATATATCTATAGCTAGCCTTAAAGAAGATTTCAAAATCTTGGATCACAGCTTTGATTACTGGCTTGGTGAAAGTGACGTTAATGATTTAATACCAAGCATGATTGATGATTTAATCAAAAACAAAAAAGTTAAAGAAGACAGCGGTGCTTTAATAAGTGTTCAAGATACAGAACCGAAAATTTTAATAACTAAATCTGACGGATCATATTTATATATAACCACAGACCTCGCAACTGTTTTATATAGACAAAAGAATATAGGTTACGATAAAGCACTTTATATTGTTGATAATCGTCAATCACTTCACTTTAAGCAACTGTTTGACTCAATAAAGTTTTTTAACTTTAATAAGATCGACCATGACCACGTCTCCTATGGGACATTAAATGATAGTGAAGGTAATCCTTTTAAAACGAGAGACGGTGGGACAAAACCTCTTAGTGAACTATTTGATGAAACCTATGGTTATATTGAGAACATAAACGGTTCTTTAGACCAAGCAACAATCTCTATATTGACAAATTCCGTTCTGACATACAGTGACTTAATCACTAATAGAAAAACTGATTATAAATTTGACCTAAAGAAGTTCACTAATGTTAATGGAAAGACAGGTATTTATGTACAGTATTCGCAGGTTAGAGCTAAAAAACTGTTAGAGAATATAACCCTTAAAAATGATCGGTTTAGTACCTTGGTTTTAAATGAAAAAGATAAACAATTGCTTTCAAAACTTTTTTTATTTGGATACTTTCTAGAACAAGCTGCTTCACTTAATGAGCCACATCATCTTGCAAGCTATCTATATGAAATCTCTAACCTATTTAATCAATTTTATGAAAATGAAAAGCTTTCAGAAATAGTCGATTCTGATCATTTATCTTCAAAATTATTTATTACAAAACTGTTCTTAACTACAAGCAGTAATGTTATGTCATGCCTCGGAATAACACCTGTTGAAAAAATGTAGTTACAAGAATACTTGTGTTGAAAGTATCCAAATAATTAATATCAAACTGTAAGAGTATTGATTAACTACATATAAGTTTTTTCCAAAATTATGAAAAATAAATAAGACTAATGGTATTGCAATAAATCCTGAAAACGACACTGCTCTCGCTATTGATAGGTATTCATTAACAAATACATTTTGATTTCTAAGCAATAGTTGTAAAATTACTAAAAAAAATAGAGAAACAAATATTACAGAAATTATATTTGTAAGTAAATTTCTAAAAGATCTGTTCTCTATGAAATACTCATTAAAAAATTCAACTGGTATAAATAAAATAAATAACGAAATAAAAAACGTAATTAGCGACCAAAAAAGTCCTTGCCCGCTCCAGTTTACAAATACTTGACTAACAAACCTAGAAGATTCGAGGAATAAATAAACAGAAAAACCTAGTAGAGATGTTCCTAGTGCAAAACAATATAAACCAATTACCGAGAAAACCTGGTTCCGATTAAGAGATATATTGTTTTTATTGAGTTTGCGAACTTGGTATTGCATAAAGACATATTAACTCTTTTTATATTAAAATATAAAGTAATTATGGAATTAATAGATACACCTAATCCGAATGCTAAAAAAATTTTAGTTGATCATAGCTATGAGATTGCTACATACATTAATAAGGAAAGCAGAGAAATTGGAGGAGTAGCTAAATTATTAATTGAAGTTAATGGAATTGACTCTGTTTTTACTGGCCCTGGATTCTTAACTATAACTAAAAAGGGGGACGCTGAGTGGGGAAATATTAATAAAGATATATTAAATAAGTTTGATACAATATAGCTATGGAAACCTTTAATCCTGACCCAAAGCCGGGAAGAATTGTACTGCCTTTAGTATTGATTGGAATGATTGCTACAACATATACCTTTATCAACAGAGTTGCAACAAATAACAACCTAGAAATTATTGCTGAAGAAACACCTACTGAAACAATTTCTGACGAAACTGAAGTTCAAGATACCTCAACAACAACTACTACCACAACACTTCCTGACAATTATGTTGCATATCTTGAAGAAATTACTGCTGAAAAAATTCAAGCAACGGAGTTAGGAAAAGAAGTACTCGAGGCAAATGAAAACTGGGATGCCCAATCTGTTTCGTATCAGGAAGCAAAGGATGAGTTTAGAGCTTTTATTGAAACAGCGGAAAACTTTGTTACAACAGTATCTGAACCTGGTCCACCAAATGAATTTGCTAATTTAGTTACGAGCCATGAAGAGCTCAAAACGCTTGTTAATTTAGTATCTGCAGATACAGTAGAGTTGCTTGCTGGTCTTGAGTCTTCTGATACTGGTGAACAAAGAGCAGCAGC
>CEVS01140136.1_pt1 | contig 10327 bp, 16 predicted proteins | sample 361571 | NCBI WGS metagenome assembly CEVS01 (sample SAMEA2623850, study PRJEB7988) | marine metagenome | isolation source: saline water (ENVO:00002010), including | reverse complement strand
TTAGAGTTTATGTAATCTTCTAAATTTTTACGATTGTTTACCGTGTTGTTATTTACCATTTATATACATGGAGATTTAAAAATATTTTCCCAATTTATATAAATGAATAATAATAATAAATTTTTTTTTAATTATAGTTTTAATAGAAATTTATTCATAAGAGAATATGAACTAAGAAATAGTTATAAGGAAAAATTAAAAAATTTAAAAAAATTAGAAAGTGATTTGAACAATGCGAAAAATAACAACGAGAAACTAAATATTAAAAGGAAAATAGAAAAAACGAAAATAAATTTAAAAAATATTTCAAACAAAACAACTCTTAAAAAAACCCAAAACGTTCAAAATATTTATAAATTAGCATTAAAACAACCAGTACAAAGACCAGTAAAAATAAGAAAACGTGAACTCACTGAAAATCAGAGGGAAAGGAAGAGAGAAAGAGATAGGCAGCGCTTGAGGAAAATGACGCCTCAACAAAAAGAGAGGAAGAAACAACAAGTTAGGGAATCAAGGGAGAAAAGAACTGAAGAACAGAAGGAAAGAAATAAAAAACGTCAACGTGAATGGTATCTTAGAAATAAAGAAAGAAAGAGAGCAGTCAAGAAATAATTAATTATATCTCACATACGGAACATGTTCTATATAATTAAATTTTAGTACCCTAAAAGTAATACGTATTGAGGTGTTACGAGAAGTAAGTTTACGATACTATCCGTAAATCCATCGTATAATTCCGTTTGGTGTATAGTATTTGCAACAAAGTAAAAGTATATGGATAAAATGTAATGTATTTTATTTATACTATACAAACTGATCGTAGACGCAAATATACCTATATACCCACACGCGTTTATTTTCATTCTATCGTCTTTGTTTCTTAAGGGTTCACTTTTACGTATGAGTGAAATAGAAAGTGCGTGAAATAATATATTTAGAAAACTTATTTTATATTCTTGTGCGTAAAAAAGTATAGATAATCCAACGTGTAAAAGACTTTTATATTTTTTGTATATTAATTCACTTTTATACGTATTCGCGTTATACGCGTTATAAACATGGTATGAAAATTTTAAGGGGCAATGGACCACGCATGCAACAGAAGCGTAACTTATAGGAAAAAAGGATGAAACTAAAACGGGTAAAAGGGACGTTGTTGCCGATAACAATTCTATACCACGTGTATAGAACATTTTATGTTATATACACGTCGTATCTTTAAATCTATGTTACTAATATATGTGGATGTTATTGTGTAGACCAATAGTTATCCCTATAAAAAACGTAGATGATACCATGGTGAGTACGGACATGTGTAGAATAGTAACTGTATCTCCTACAAATGATTCAAGTAGGTATGTTATAGATATAGTTGAAGATGCGCCTGAAATAAAAATAACACCCCCAGACTCTTCTAAATAATTTTATCGTAATATTCTTTGGAAAGTTCACACCCGGAAAACTCACGTTCGGTGTTTCTACACGCCATAGCTGTTGTTCCACCACCAAGAAACGTATCTACGACGAGGTCACCTTTGTTAGAGTGTTTCTCTATGAGTGATTGAAATAGACCAACGTTTTTTTGCGTCGGGTGGAATCTATTCTTACCGCCTTGGATTGGGAAAGTGTATATACCGTTATCGTATTTACTATTAAACGTCGGTTTACCTTTCTTAACACCGAGTAAAGCTATTTCACGACAGTTTGTTAGGTAATTCGTACCCGAGTTTATGGGTTGTGGATTGGTTTTAATCCATTCTATGAACCGAATTTGTTTAAACTTATGTTTTTCCATGAGTTCCTTGAGATGTGATATTTTCCATAAATCAAAGAATATTATACACGTACCACCGTCGCGAAGTTTTTGGTAATACAGTTTTATAAACTCGTCGAGTGTATCCATTGTAAAGTTTTCGTCCCATTCACCATAATTCGTCTTAACGCTATACTTAGTACCGTATATGGTACCATATTTCATATAATTTTCCTTAGCGTTTGGTGTTGTTTTAGCGGTATCATTTTCGTCGACATATTTTAACCATTCAGATTCAGTCTTTTCTAAGTTTTTACCCGACTCTATAGCGTTATGTAACACATTCATACCCGTCTCGTGTGAAATAATATATGGTGGATCTGTAAGTATGAGATCGACCGAATTATTATCGAGTCGTTTTAAAAAATCACGACCTTCGCAATTTTCTATATTCATATGATGTATATAACACCCATATTTTTAAATACTTAAAAAAATAAAACGAGTTTTAATAAATGATAAAGACAGCTCTTTCTCTTTTTTCAGGTTGTGGTGGTGATACAGTTGGTATGACCAATGCGGGTTTAGATGTTTCGTGGTATTCAGAACTTAAAAAAGTATTTATAGAAAGTCATGATCTTAATTTCGATGCGTGTAAATTGTTAGGAGACGATATAAATAAGATTTCCGATGAAGATTTTGAAAAATTACAAGGTAAAATTGATATCATATTCGGTGGGTTTCCGTGTCAAAGTTTTTCGAATGCGGGTAAAAAAGATCCAAATGATACCAGAGGTCAACTTTATTTACAATTTGTTCGTGCGGCTAAACTAATTAAACCTAAATTTATCATAGGTGAAAATGTTAAGGGTTTACAAACTAGAAAAACACAAACGGGTGAAAATTTTATAGATGTTATCATAAAAGCGTTCAATGATATTGGGTACACGTGTACTTATAAAGTTTTAAAATCTGAAGAGTATGGTGTTCCACAAAAACGTGAACGTCTTTTTATAGTCGGATGTCTCGACGAAAACTTTAAATTTAATTGGCCCGAACCTGTTAATGAACGCACTTCACTCGAAGATATAGTAAAATTTGACATGGATGGTGCTTTAGAAGTTCCTAAAGAACTCATGGATGAAGCTGGTGTACCCGAAAGTGCCATGGTACTTGGTGAAGGTGAACCGTATGGTAAAGTTCACCCTTATTTGTTATCACAGGAAAAAGTTAGGGGAGTTGTATACAAAGAAAAATATATTAGTAAGTATCAATTTTCATACGCAAAAAGAAAATCACCGGTACATTGTGAAATTGTAGATATTACAAAACCTAGTAAAACTATAATATGTGCGTACGATCACCAACCTCGGTTATACGTACCTCTAAAAACGAGTAAAGGATATTTTATAAGACCTTTTACAGTTAACGAACTTCAACAAATTCAGGGGTTTCCACGTGATTATAAATTATCTGGTAATCACAAAGATAAAGTTGTTCAAATTGGTAACGCAATTCCTCCAAAACTAGTTCAGAGTATAATAGAAAAGATCAAATTTTAATAGACCAGTTAGGTCTTGGTCGCGATTTCACTATACCGAAATCACTCGCTTGTTTAAACATTTGACCATAATCTGCGAGTTCAATATCGCCCATTTTTACAGCATTTTTCTGTATATGAATCATTATGTCATACAACTGTCTGTAACTTTCGGCACTTCGATTATTGTTTAACATTTTATACGAACACTCTATCGCATTAGCAAATAATGACTTTTGTTCTTCTTCTATATAATGGTCATTATTTGTAATTTTTTTAAGCATGAAACTTGAGTGTTTAATTTCTACGTCTCTTTCTTTAACATTAATAAACACGTAGTAATAATCATCGTCCTTTTTTGGTATAGTATCATTCAAAATGTATTTACCAGATGTACTTTTTTTACATTCGTACGTAATCGAATGACTGACAGATGGAAATAACACGTCTTGTATATCCTTTGGTTTCTGAGAAGCTGCTAAAGAACCAATCTTTCCACCCATGAGATGAATTATATTGATTATATCCCTAATATAAGATTGTTCTCCATTTTGTGTATTCGATCCAGTGTTTAGATCGTCCCACTTCAAGTTTTCCTTGACGTGTTTAGTTAATTGTTGATTGATTTTGTTAATTGTTAAAGTCATTTTTATTTATTTTTTTATTCCTTTTTTGTTCACTTAGGTATAAAGAAACGATGATATATGTATATAAATGATACGCGACTATGCGGAACACGTATACAAAGTACTTGGTCCCGGTTATAGCGAGCGCGTGTATCACAATGCGATGGAAGTTGTCTTGCGGAAAAACGGGGTACACTACGAAACGGAGAGAATAGTTCCTATAGAATTTGAAGGACATACTATAGGGAATCTTCGCGCCGATTTAATTTTAAATAACAAAACCGTGGTCGAACTGAAATCGGTTAAAAATGTGACCGATGTTATGGTAACACAGGCACAAAACTATCTACGTTTGACGGGGTTCCCTGAAGGGTACCTTGTAAACTTTCCACCGTGTCCGGATTCTTCTCCGGAAATTCGTTACATTGATTCATCATGTACATAAATGGAATCATTTGGTATATTTTTTTCCATTCACTTTTGGATTCTTCGTAATACGACTTAGGATCCTTAAGTCCTTCGTTAATAATTTCGTTTATCTTTTCTGTGTAGAACTTGATTTCTTCTAAACAGAAATTGTAATACGGATCGTTCATTATCTATTCTAAAACGCGTTTCTTTAATTATTACTTTTTAAATGATTTCTTACCTCTTCTGGTGTAGGTAAGACACTTTTCTTAGGATTTGGTTGTTTTGATAGCTGTTTCTCAAATTCGGGCCAGGTAGCTGGTTTTTTACGACCAAGTTTTGGCATGCGTGGTCTATCATTATTTTTGATAGCTTGTTGACGTCTAGCTTCTCTATTCTCAATAGCATTCGAATTCGAACCCATTTATTATACGCGTTTATTTTTTTCTTTGCTTTAATGCTTTTTTTCCAGCATTATTTACAGCTTTTCTCTTACTTTGTTTATTTGGCGAACCGTGTTTGAGAACCGCGAAATGTTTTAACATGTTACTTAAACTTTTAAAATTAACACCTTGTCTGAGTGGATTTTCACGGTTCGAATTGGTTCCTTGTTTTGGTATAGGCGAACCTGGTAAATAATTATTAACCATCTCGTTCGCGTTTAATATTTCATTCGTATTCTTTTGTAAATTTTTAGACTTTTGATTACGTTTCGTAAAAGCCATTTAATATACCCTGATATTTTTTTATATGGTCGCTATGTATTCCCATTGGAGATCGTTACATATCTTATTCCATATAAGATCCTGTTGATACAACTTTTCCTTAGACTTTAGAAGTGGGAAATACTTTAGGTACTTATCTTCACTCAAAAGTTCGCAAAATTTATAAAGAACGTACGAGTAACTTAAAAAGTTTTTACGTTCACTCGGACAATTATCATCGAACGGTTTTTGTATATCCTTGAACATTATACGTAACCGTTCTTCGAGTTCTTGTGGCATTTTAGGAGGTGATATACCACTAAGTATATTTGTAATATACGGTACGTGTTCGTAGTACTTATTAAGTTTTAGTTTTTTTAAGAGACCTCTAACTCGTGCGTGTGTAACTTCGTCGAGTGCCTTGATCTTAATCTTTTTTAGTTCGTTTTGTAACTGTTCTATAACTTCAGTTGGTATGTTAGTGGTTTCTTGTGCCTGAAACTGTGATAACCATTCGTTAAAATGATTTTCCCGTTTATACGAATAATTTATAATTTTCTCAGACGTTTCCTGTTCTTCTCTATACGTTAACTCTTCACTAATTAAACACGCTATTATCAATCCGCAATTTTCACAAACAAGATCACTCGTATCAGTAAAATGGTACACGCGACTCTCGTGGCATTCAGGACACGTTTCTGATTTTTTCATAAGAGGTCTATCCACATTCATGTTTTCAACTTCAGCGAGGTAATCGTTGAATATATCCTTTCTTTGTAACCCAGACGTTTCTTTACAATTAAAAATGTTATCTGTAGATACTTCCTTTTTATTATCATCTACATACTGATTCATATAAGGTAAACATTTCATTATATACTCGGACATTTCAGTCTCGTATTTAGATTTATTACCAGGGTCATCTTCTATACTTTTTTTCCACGTTTCGATCTTGTTGTTATATCGGCTTAAAAAATTACCTTCCATATAATAACTAAATATAATGATTATTAATCTTTTAACTACTGTTATAATTTGGGTATACGATCGTATAAAATTTTTAACAGCAAAACCAGATTATCTGATTATAGATCGTTCATTAGAATATGATATAGATAACAGTATAATACCAGAAGAGCTAGATGGATTTTGGGAAGACGAATGTAATAACGAATGGGATGGAGAAACTAAGAATTTTTATAAAAATTTAACCAATATAGATTATAAAAATACAAGTATACCAAATAATGTTACCAAAATGATTATACGTATAAAATATTGGTACAACGATAAAATGTATAAATTTTTAACGAATGACTTAAATCATGACTGGCCACCAAAACAGGATAGTGGTGTCGTTTTTAACATGCCTATTGTAAGAGCACAACTTTTAGATTCCGATGATAAACCTGTAAAGGATGTATTAAACAAAATAAAAAGATACGCTGGTCCAAGAGGAGATTTTTACGGTGACAAAACTACAAAAATACGTGACATGTTATATTACGACGATGAAACTCTTAAACTTGATTATCCAACTATCAAATTGAAGAGTGCATTAGGTATGATTAAATATGTAGATACGGTAAACGGGTGTATTATTGATCTTCGGATACCTTAGTTGCGAGATAAAATTTTAGTTCACCTAAATTAGCAACATTATATTTAAGTATAAGAAACCTGTTTTTCTCTTCTTGCATTATTTGTACATTTGCACACATACTCGTCGCTTTAGTAAATATGTTCATGTACCGAAGTGAATAAATACCAGTTATATTTTGACTCTCTTCCGTACATTCAATTATAGTTTCTTGATCTGCAAAATCACCCGCACAATGTAATCTTAAATTCTTATCGTACCTCGATATTTCTATATCATTACCTATGTTATACATATCTCTACATATTCTTTGAAAATCTGAAGATAACATTGGAGTTATCGTGGTCATGTTTATTTGAGGAACTTCTATTTGATTTTCATTAATATCTAGAAGTTTTAGTGAAAATTTAGTAGACGTTTTTTTTACTTCACTGTATATCTCTATATCCATAAACTCTTTCGAATTTATAGATATTGTAAGAACGTCGTTATTTGATATAGATTTTAATAATTTAAATGTATTAGATACATTCACACCAGCTATAATTTCACTGTCACAATTATATTTTTCAAAGTTATCACCCGATAAATACATATCAACAAGAGTTGTTCTTGCTGTATCCAATGTTACTATATACATACCATCTGGTTTAAAGTATATATTAACATCGTTAAGTATGTCCTTTAAGACTTCAAAAGTTGATTTTATTGCAGTAGCCTGTACTGTAACTAACTTCATTTCTATGAAATCTAATTAATTCTTTAATCCTGTTTACTCTGTGAATTATACGCATCGTTTACACTTCTGTTTATTTTATCTTCTAATTCTGCAGTCATAGGTGGTTGTAATGATGTACCATAATCATCTATACCAAACATTTCATCGGTTCCTTCACCGTCTAACGTCGTCATTGAACACGAACCAAATCCGACCATTTCGAGTTCCTTAACAGGTAATAACGATTCGAGCCAATTTTTTATTTCGTTACCAACAAGAAATTTTCCATTCTTTGTTAACATTGTTGGTACTCTACTTATTTTGCTTTTAAATTGTGGTGGTACCCCCAGTTTATTAATATTATGATACGAAACAATTTTTTTAAGATTTTCATGTTTTTGAATATAATTAATAATATCTAAACTATGATTACACTGTGGACTATATATCAAGAGAGACATTTTGAAATAATATAGTAAAATAATTACGCCATTAAACCACAATTAAAATAAAAATTAATATTAATATGAACAAAGTTGTTTTAATTGTATTGATACTATGCGTTATATTATCGATGGTCAGGGTAGAGAAGTTTAGTAACTCTCCCTCGGCTGATATAAATGATGAAGATATAGACATGTCAATGTACAAAAAGATGGAAGATGTAGATATTACAAAAGATCTCATGCAGGAAATGGTTTTACGTACAAACGAGGAAGTTTCTAAACGAACTGGTCTTTGTACGTATATAATTGAAACTATTTCCGCTGATATGTACGAAGCTGTTGCGCCCGAAATTAAAAAAGACGGTGATATTAAACTCCCTGAAACAAAAGCTATTCCACAAATAGGTAGTAAAATATGTAAGGCAATGTTTATGGTAGTGAAATACGGTAATAGTGGGTACGATTTTGGTTTCATAGTATCATCTGTAATTCGTGTACTTAATACGGGTCCAAGGTACGAAACTATAAATCTCGATGAAATCGCCAAAGATACAGAAAAGGAACTCAAACAAAGTATAGACAGTCGTATAGAAAAACGTGACTCATTAAACGAAATAGAACAAAATCGTCTTACACGTGATATAAAAAAATATACACAAATTCAAACCAATAAACAAAAATATGTCGGTGATAAACCAAAAGTTGCTGTATTAACATTAAGAAGTCAACCCTTGAATATAAAAAAACCGAATAACGAAAGTATATTTACTTCGAATATACCACACAGTGAATTTGTAGATTATTCACTCGTCAGACAAAGTGAAATAGAATATTTGAAAAATAATAGTAATTTGCTCGTCGAAAAAGAAATATTAGATTCACAATCAATGTACGGTAATAAAGATAAAATCGTTACCAAACCAAGTGAATAAAAAATATATTGTATACACTAATAATCATAAAAACATACCTGTTTTTTTATGATTATTTTTTTTTTTGAAAAAACCCAGTTTGAAATTTCTCGAAAAACGGGTCCTAAAGTGACCGTAAGGGGGTACAGAAAATATTTTCTATTTTTTTTGGAAAAACCCAGTTTGAAATTTCTCGAAAAATGGGTCCTAAAGTGACCGTAAGGGGGTACAGAAAATAATTAGCGGTAAAAAAATAAATATAGTTTAGATATATTTTATCCATAAACGGCTATTTTTATTTTCTGTACCCCTTTAAGGTCACTTCTCAGTATGTTTTTTTATATAATTTCTCTCATGTATGAACTCACTTTCAACAAAAAAGTATCTCCCATGACAAAACCAACTCAAAATTTTTTTTAAAAAGGCCTTAAAGTGACCGTAAGGGGGTACAGAAAATAATTAGGGGTAAAAAAATAAACATAGTTTATATTTAATTTAATGGTCAGGGGCTATATTTTTAAATTGAGTAATATTTTAATAAAATATTTAAAATCATATTGTAATGATCAGTATCGATGAGATATCTCGTATAGCTGAAAAACGTAAAAAATTAAGAAAAGATACGTACATAAAATTACACGAACAAATATCAAAAAAAATACGCCAATCAGTTGAATTGGGTCATAAATATGTGTTTGTGCAAATACCATCATTTGTTATGGGTTACCCACATTTCGACAGGACAAAGGCTACGCAATATATAGTAAGACAGTTTCAGTTAGGTGGTTTTTACGTCCAGTATGTCGGTGAATTTGAAATATGTATATCATGGAGACCGAAGAAAACGAATAAACAAAAAGAAGAAAAACCAGAAGAAGATTTTGAAGATTTCCCAACACTTGTTAACTTGAAAAAGACAGCAAATAAATACAGGGGGGCGCGATAATAATGTCCCATAAAAAAACCCACTTTATCATAAATGGATAACCTTAATATATTAGTAGAAGCAAAACGCGAATACCTCGGGCAGCTTTGTATACTGATGTGTCCGGTTATGATAGAGACGTTTGAAGAAATGTACGAAGAGGCTTATAAATTATCAAAGGGGAGAAAAGTTCTCGTAATGTACCAGAAATTATTAAAAGAAGTTCCAAATTGGAGTGATGCCATGTCCAAACAACATAGTGATAATATTGCTAACAGATGCGCATGGTTCAATGATTTATTAGCGGCTGTATTCGTGAGTTGCGTTAAAATTTTATCAGCTGTTCGATTGAGTAAAGATAATAAAAAGATTTCCCTTAAACTTCCAACGAATGAAGTTTTTATTCAAATGTGTCATAATAAAGTTGCGGAATCCTTATACAACGATCCCTATGTATACCACGATTCTCAAAATGAACACGCACGAAATGATAAATTATTTGAACGGTTTTCTGTATGTATCGAGAATTCTGTGAAGGAACTTATACCAGTTCAGCAAATATTACAAACTTACATGTCGCAACAACAAGAAGGACAAGACCTCGATTTAGGTGAGGCAGAAGTTGGTGATTCTGAAGATCCAGATATCATTGAAGATAATGGTATGGAAGAGACGAGTAATGACCCATTTAGTGGT
>CEVS01038690.1_pt1 | contig 10334 bp, 11 predicted proteins | sample 361571 | NCBI WGS metagenome assembly CEVS01 (sample SAMEA2623850, study PRJEB7988) | marine metagenome | isolation source: saline water (ENVO:00002010), including | reverse complement strand
TAATTCCCCTTCTTTAACTCCTCTTATTCTTGGATCATCATCTTTTATTTCTTGATCTGTTGCAGCTCTAAGTGTCCCATCTTCATTAACAATTAATTTACAATTAATATCATCTCTCTCAGCAATCTGATCATAATCTTCGGGATAATAAAGAGAGTAGGTTGCGACCATATTCTGCACTTCTATTTCAACATCTTTAAGATCCCATGTATCAATTCCTGCAGCCTTTAAATCTTCAGTCATTCTCTTAATTCCTGTATGAATATTATCTTCATTTTTGCCACCTGTACATACAGCTCTTCCAGAGCGGAACATAAGTATGGCAAGTTTAGGGTCTACGACACGGTAAACTACCCCGGGAAATTGTTCAGGTTCATATTCACAGTTCAACTGTATGGCAATATCTGGCAAATCTAGTTCTTCGGCAACCCTTGTAGATGCTACTACATTTACAACAGTCAAGCGTTCTTCATCACTAAGCATATCACGCCCCACATAATCTTACTTATAAAGGATATTTTGATTAGTACTTAAATGAAAAATATATTTTTTTAAAAAAAATACTCTAAATCAATCTAATGCCTTTTGAAACTAGTTTTGAAATCATTGGTTTACCTCCGGCAATTTCTATTTGTTCCGATACTCTTTGAGGATTTCTCGATAATGCAACCATACAACCTCCTCCGCCTGCACCGGTCATTTTTGCGCCAAGTGAGTAAGGCTTAGTTGCTTCAACCAACCTATCCAGAGAATCACTACTAACGCCTAGGATTCTAAGTTGTTCATGGCATTCATTCATCGCCATTCCTACAGCTTCAAAATTACCTGTAGATAAAGCATCCAAGCCTTTGTGAGTAATTTCTCTGATATTAGTCATTACATTCTTCTTATCTGGTTCACTAGATAATAAATCAGCCACACCTGCAACCATCTTTCCTGTAGGAGATCCTTCTCCAGTGAATCCTAGTATTAACCATATATCTTCAACTTCTTCGGGTAATTTTGCCCTGCATACAGACCAATTTCTTTTACCCTCAGGCGTAACCAATTCTGCGTCGAAAACATGCTTCGTACCTGTTAAAATATCTCCTGAAACAACAATGCAACCGCCCAAAGCACTTGTTGCAGTATCAGTCGGACTAGCACGACCTTCTTGTGCAGCCGCTTCAGCAGAATGACCTATTTTTGCTAATTTTATTATATCTAATTTTTCTTTTGGTTTAATCAATTTATGTAATGCAGCACCCATTGCATTAGATAATGCTGCAGAAGATCCTAAGCCAGCAGCAGAGAATAATTGACTTTCTATTTTTATTTTCAATGGCTCTCCTTTGTATCCAAATAAATCATATAAAATATGTGAAATATGAGGGTGTTTGGATCGGTCAAACTTTTTCCCATTAATAATCCAATCATCAAATTTTTCAATTGAAACATTAACTCCTTGCTCAATGGCAATGGCTACTGCGGGATGGCCATAAACAACTGCATGTTCTCCAAAAAGTATGCATTTGCCAGGCGCGAATGCTTCAACCATAGTAAGCCGCAAGGCGTAGGAGCAGATTATCATTAGGGAATATTGTGTTTGTATACTTATGAAGCGATTATTTGAAGTCCGATACACTCCACGGTCAAATATTAGTAACTCTATCTGAGGAGAATTGAATATGGAACATCCACTTTTAATTGATTATGGACCAGTTCCTGGTTGGATTATATTAATTATTTTAGGCAGCATATCTTCTAGCTTCTTCTTATTCCAACTCAATAAAGCGATACGTTTAGTCATGCTCGGCTCTCCTGATGATAGATTCGATTCATGGGGAGTAAGAATAAAAGAGGTTTTAGTTGGTTGGTTAGGGCAAAAAAAAGTTCTCAGAGACAGAATAGCTGGCACAATGCATGTTCTAATGTTTTGGGGATTCTTAATGTTGGCATCCGACATGCTTGATCTTGCCACTGCAAATTTCTTCTCAAATAACATACTTCCGGAAATATTTAATGGGCCTTGGAATGGAATGGTTGAGTTAGGTTATTTTTCTGCATTTTTAGGAGCTTCAGCAGCACTAATTAGGAGAGTAGTTTTCACGCCTGAGAAACTTAAGGGTAAATCTCAATTCGAAGGTAATTTTATTTTAATCTTAATATTGACCATTACATCAACCTCTTTCATTATTGAATCAAAAGAGAATCCTTCTGCATGGGAGCCTATTGGAGTTTGGGTAGAAACATTAGGAATCTCAAATTCTTTCGCCATAGCGTCATATTGGGCACATATGCTTGCAATTTTTACATTCTTGATATTAATTCCTCTTTCAAAGCATATGCATTTGGTAATGGCATTCCCAAATGTATTCTTCCATGATATAGAGCCTCTGGGTAAAATGAGGCCTTTAGCAGTAGATGAAACTGGACAGGCTATTTCTTTGGATGATTTAGACATCGACTCATTTGGTGTTAGTAGCTATGGACAGTATACATGGCGTCAACTAATAGATGGTTGGTCATGTACTTCATGTGCAAGGTGTCAAGATGTATGCCCTGCCTATGCTTCTGGGAAAAGCCTGAATCCAATGCAAGTTATTCATGATGTAAGAGACTATGCGAATGAGAATGCACCAATATTACTCAGCGGTGGTCAACCAGAAGAAACTATGATGCAGCGAATTACTGAAGACGCTGTTTGGGCATGTACTACTTGTAACGCGTGTGTAGATGTATGTCCGCTATACATAGAACATGTTCCAAAACTCACTGACTTAAGGAGAAATGCAGTTATGGAAACTATGGAGTATCCTGAAGTACTCAATGTAGCAATGGGTAATCTTGAAGCAGCATCAAATCCTTATGGATTCGGCAGTCACGAAAGAGCAGATTGGGCCTCAGATTTGGATGTTAAAGTAGGTCAGCCTGCAGAATATATTTACTTTGTAGGGTGTGCTGCTAGTTTTGATGAACGCAACCAGAAAGTGGCTCGAGCAACAATATCTCTAATGAAACAAGCAGGACTAGATGTAGGAATACTTGGTATGCAAGAAGGATGCTCTGGAGATCCTGCTAGAAGAGCAGGAAATGAGTATTTATTCCAAATGTTAGCGGAAACAAATATTTCAACATTTCAAGAATTAGGAGTAAAGAGAATAGTTGCATCATGCCCTCATTGTTTTCATACATTAGGAAAAGAGTATGGAGATTACGGAGCCGATGAATTAGAAGTATTCCACCACACTGAAATAATGGCTAAATTACAAGATGAAGGAAAATTACCAGAATTGGATAAAAACGGTAAGAGTATTACATATCATGATCCATGTTATTTAGGTAGAATGGGAGACATTGTCGAAGAACCAAGGGCGGTTCTAGGAGGCGTCGATGTAGAAGTCGAGAGACATGGCAAAGACTCATTTTGTTGTGGTGCCGGAGGTGCTCAAATGTGGATGGAGGAGGATGCCGATAAGAGAGTTAACAAGATAAGGGCTGAAGAAATAGCTGCAACGGGTTGCGATACAGTTGCCATAGGTTGCCCTTTCTGCTCTATAATGGTAAAAGACGGCTTAGATTCCGTCGGTTCGGAGATGGATGTGAAAGATGTAGCAGAATTACTATGGGAACAAATTGTCGCTAAAGATGAAGAAATACAAAAAAATATTGATGTCAAAGCATGAGTAGCATCTTAAACTGAAGTCCCTTCCAAAAATCATGGATAATGAATTCAAATTTTTAAATCAGAGTATGCCGAAACTAACAATCATTGTTGGTTCTTTACTTATATTAGAAGGAATCTTGTTTTATTTTGTCACTGGAATGACTAGTTTCACTTCATTAATACCTTCATTTTTTGGTTTACCTTTAGTATTAGTAGGATACATGGCCCAAATTCAACCAGAAAAAAATCATTTTTGGATGCACATTGCGGTTAGTTTCGGACTCTTAACATTTCTTGGAGGGGGGATGGCAATAAAGGGAGTAATAGATTCAGATTTCTCTGCATCAACCTTGGCTCAATTAATCATGCTAGCAGTTGGAGGAATATACACATATTCCTGCGTACAGTCTTTCATCCACACAAGGAAATCAAGAAACTCTCAAGATGCTTAGAATTCGTCATTATGCGATAGTCAGAAAATATGAATTTAGTTTGAAGTAATATATGAAGATGCTAAAAATATGCCTATTCCATATGCCAAAATAGTTGCAGTTATCCCTGTTAACATAGAATTTTCAAAAGACCAGCCTTGGCGAAGTAAGTATGGAAGTAAAATAAATAGTAACGTTGAAGGTAAAATCAGCCATAATATACTTTCAGCAAAATCTGCTACTTGAGCCGTATCTTTAGTGTCTTCATACAACCAAGTTAATGATAATACACTAATTATTGGAATGGAAGTTATCAATGCACCAAAAACTGCTGTTTTTTTTGCAACCTCACTTGCTATTACTACCACTGCCCCACTAAAAATTCCCTTTGCCATTAACTCAAGCCAATTCATACTCTGTGAATAGGTAGTACCTAACTCAAGTTTTCGCTTAACTATATCTAAATTTGATAATATTTGATGTTTTTAAAAAATATTTTTACACTATCTAATTAATTAATCTAGAGAGAATTTAAGTCTGTCAACATTTCCAGAAAGGCATGCATAATGAACTTGATAGGCCGCTTGTAGGGGTTACTTGTGGCATTAGAGAGTCAAATTTTGCAAAATGGACTATGGATGCAGCAATTTTACCCTCAACATATACCTCAGCGATTGAACGCGCTGGAGGAATCCCTCTACTCATTCCTCCTTCTGATTTCTCCACTTCTATTTTAGATAAGATTAATGCGATTGTTATAGCAGGAGGCCCTGACATCGATCCTTCTGAATACGGTCAAGAACCATACTCATCCAAAGCTTCATATTATCCCAAACAAGACTCATCAGAGAGTGCTTTAATCCAGGGGGCATTAGATAGGGATATGCCAATGCTGTGCGTGTGCAGAGGCATGCAACTTTTATCTATAATTCATGGAGGAAAACTGTATCAACATTTAGACGATACTCCTGGTTTCGAGGGTCATGGAAGTTATGATGGCCAGTCAAGTGAACACATTGTAAATACAATTGATGGTTCAAAAATTTCTTCATTAATGGGCTCTCAAATGATTGTCAATTCCACACATCATCAAGGAGTTTCTGATGCCGGTTCTTTGATAGTTACTGCACATGCAGATCACGATGGATTAATCGAAGCAGTCGAAAGACCAGACCTAAAATTCTGTATAGGAGTACAGTGGCATCCAGAAAGAATGGGTAAAAATCATGATATTTTATACTCTGAATTGATTAAATCAGCGCGAAGTTGATGTTACATAAGTCATGGGAGAGATGAAACAATGGCCTTGAGAATCTATGATACTCGTTCTCGTAAGAAAAAAAACTTCACTCCCCTTTTAGAAGGTGAAGTTAGTATTTATGTTTGTGGAATCACTCCATATTCTCCTAGCCATCTCGGACACGCTAGACAGGCTATTTCTTTTGATATAATTACAAGGTGGTTTAGGAAATTAGGTTTTAAAGTTACATATATAACAAATTTCACAGACATAGATGATAAAATAATTAAAGTTGCTTTGGAAGAAAATATAGACTTCCAAGAAGTATCAAAAAGAAACATAGAGAATTATTTTGATGTCATGGACAAACTGAATGTTTTACGTGCTGATGAATATTCCAAAGTAACCGAAACAATCCCAGAAATAATAGATATGATTTCAATACTAATGAATAAAAAACATGCTTATATTGCTGAAGATGGCGTATATTTTGAGATAGATACTGCACCTGATAAATATGGGCAATTAACTGGACAAACTCTTGATATGGTTAGGTCCGGAGCAGGAGGAAGAGTTGGCCAAACTGGTGGGGGAAAACGAGATCATAGAGATTTTGCTCTCTGGAAAAATGCGAAGAGTGGAGAGCCTTATTGGCCAAGTCCATGGGGTAATGGTAGGCCTGGTTGGCACATTGAATGTTCAGCAATGTCTTTGAAACACCTCGGTGAAACTTTTGATATTCATGGAGGCGGAAGGGATTTGATGTTCCCACATCATGAAGCCGAAATATTCCAGTCTGAATGTTGTTTAGATAGAGAAAATGTTGTAAAATATTGGCTTCATAATGGGATGATCAATGTTGATGGCGAAAAAATGAGTAAATCTTTAGGTAATTTCACAACAATTTCTGAAACCTTTGTTTCAGTCAAACCTTTAGCTCTTAGATATGCTTTACTTAATGCACCATATAGACAACCTATCGAATTCAATCAATCTATGTTAGAAGAATCTCAAATGCACTATAATAGATTATTGAATACCTATTTAGAAGCAGCCGATATCGCCACTTCAGGAGTCTGGACAAAAAATATTTTCCTAAATTCTGTCACTGAACGTTTTACCCAAGGAATGAATGATGACTTCAACACTAGAATAGCCTTTGTTGAAGTCCAATCAGTTATCAAGAAACTCCAAGAATTGATATCTAGTGGAAATAAAGAAGATTCTATTTCTGCTTATTTGGGATGGTTGGATGAGTTTGCAGGAGATGTACTCGGTCTTATTCCAAGGGCTGATGAATTGAATACATTGGCAGAAGAAATAGATAAAAAAAGAAACGATATATCAGTAGTGGTAGAAGAATTATTAATGCAGAGGCAGAAAGCAAGAGAAGAAAAAAACTGGGAATATGCGGATGAAATAAGAGGTAAGTTAAATTCCATGAACGTTATTGTTGAAGATAGCCCTCAAGGGCCAAAATGGAAGATAGAAGATTAATCAAGACTCAATATAATCGAAAATCTCAGAATAATCTGGTTCAATTCCAGGGTTTTCTGCAATCCAAATATACCCAATTGAACCATCTTCTTCAATTATGAATATAGATCGCTGACTCGCTGTATAACCAGGTGCTCCAAAATTTTCAATCTCAATCCCAAATGATTTAGTTACTATTCTTTCTACATCACACAGCAAGGGGAACTCAATACCATTTTTTTCAGCAAAGAATTTATTCGCAAAAACATTATCTGCAGATATTCCAAATATTATTGCATTAGAATTAGAAAGTTTTGACATTGAGTCAGAAAATGTGCACATCTCAGTGGTACAAACTCCAGTAAAGGCAGCCGGATAAAATGCTAGAATTACTCTATTTCCTAGGTGTTCACTAAGTGTTGTCATCGATCTATCATATGCCATCAAAGTGAAATCAGGTGCTTTATCTCCTACATTTAACATAGTTGTCGCAAATGGTGTCACATTTCAATTATTTGCAACATTTCTTCAATCTAAAAAATTATATTTTAATATCAACATATCTTTTATGCTGAAAAAGGACCAAAGATTATCTATAATAATATTAGTGGATGGGTATGGCTGATGATGCTGTCAACGCACTGTTACCAGTTGCAGCAGTAGTTCATATTGCTCTAGGAGTAATGGCATTAATATTAGTCCAAAGATCTCTCGAAAAAGAGTGGAATGAACGATTCGCTGGCTACCTTATTTCTTGGATGATGATAGTTCTTGGTTTGAAGTACACATTTGCAACATTTATTGATTTAAAAATTGAAGATTTCACAGGTCAAGACTACCTAGAAGGGGCTTTCACTGAAATATATTATTCATCATATAAATATGGTGAGATGGCCATGGAATCAATTTTCTTCTGTTTGGCCTGTGTTTTACCTCTCGTTTATCCTTATCCAATACTTCAAAAGGATAATGTGTTAAAAGTTACAACAGCAATTATAATCCTTCTAGGAGTAATTATTGTTCCTTTAGATATATTCACGGAATTTGCCAATAGGGATATGAAATCAGTGATAAACTGGGTATGCTATTTTATTTGGTTACCAATATACCTAAGATTCCTTATTGGTGAAGTAAAATATGATGAAGAAAGAGCGAGAGAGATTTCAGCCGTATCTTTACTGTTATTACTAGGGCTCAAAGTTCAGTTTTTGATATTCTGGTTACAGAATCTAACAGGGATAAGCAAAGTATATCAAGCAAGATGGATAGTTGAAGATGGAGTATTTTTAGGTACTGTCTCACAAACTGAGATTAGTACAACTATATTCGCATCTTTTGGTATGATTTTATCCGGTCTGGCATTTCTCATACTATTCTTTGGAGAATTATGGCGTGCATACTACAAAGGCATTAATGGATTATCAGTTTCAATGAGCGTAATATTTATTGTAGGAGTTATATGGTTCTTATTGACAGTTGTAGTTATGGACACTGCTACTTCATGTGTTGAGACTATCTGTGAACAATTCACTCAAACTTTCATAGATTGGTTCGCATTTACATACCAGGTAGCTGTATATCTTTTAGCTCCATTAATATTTATGTTTATACTTTTAAACTACAACATTGTCGATACTGACTCTAAATACAGCAAATCTATCACGAGAATAATGGTATTACTGCTTTTACTTGTTGCAACTTCAAGTCTGATTGAGATGATACAAATTGTTCTTCCAATACCTGAAATGGTAACTTCTGCATTATTCGCCGCAGGAGTAGTTCTTTTCATTGGGTGGGAAGAGAAAATAATGGATAAAATGATTACGGACCAATCTAATTCAGTAGAGGCTATAGGCACAATATTGAACATAAACAATCCAAATATTGATAATAAAGAATACTTAGTTTTTTCAATGGTAACTGTGGCTTTAATTATTTACGGTCTTCTTTTAGCCGTATTATTTGATTCAATGGGGATCCACGAGTAGGTGAAATCAATGTCTGAAGAAAAAAAGATAGAAGATTTCAATGGAGATTTAAGGCAGGTATTTGACGAAATTTTTTCTCTGAGAGAATCAAATGTGATAACTACCATATTTATTTCATTATTATTTTTATTAGGTAGTTTAAATGCTCTCGATTGGAATAAAAATTATTATGATGATGCTATTGATGCAACTACGGCAGAGGATTGGATAATAGAATTTGAAATAGAAACTCTAACTGCTGAACACACAGAAGTATGGCAAGATGGAGAAGTGAAAGTCATTGATTTCTTTATGGAAGATTTTCTAGTACCCGATGATAGTTACATTGGGGCAATCAATGTAACTGTAACTCCAGAAGATCCCGGTGCTACTATTGTTGATCCTTTAGTTCAATGCGATGCTGTAGCTAGTGACATTGAAGTTAATGAATTAACTGCACAATGGAGTTATGAAGGAAATAATCTTTCGGGGCAAGACAGTAGCTGCAATTCTATAGACATGTACCTCCAAATTTATCCTGGATTTACAGGTGAAAATCTTAAATCTGATGCCCCAAATGAGTTTCAGGCACTTATGCCTTGGACAATTGAGGGTTGGGGAGAGGGAGCACTGGAGGTCAAAGTAGAACTAGATGTAAATTCCGTCGATCAATTAGGTCCAATCTCACAAGATGAAGACGAAGAAATTACAATTTTAGTAGAAGTTATCATATTTACTACAAATGCAGTTTTAAATAATTAAAAAATAAAATAAGGTGAAAAAGAATGACAGAAATATCTAAGAAAAACCCCCAAATATTGTTGATAAAAGGCCCAATAAAAGACGCAGGAGAGACCTCTCTGTTAGAAATAAGAGGTGATTCTAAAGTTGAGATGGAAATACCATGTTCCGAGATTACCGTAAGTGTAGAAAGAAGAATACAAAGAACTATTTTACACGGAGGAGAAGGTGATGATTTAGAAGATCAAGGGGCTGAATCAGCTATTTATAATATTGAAGCACACATTGGAGTGGATGCATATACTACAGTAATGGGTCTTTTTAGAGGCGGTCAACCTACTATCGAAGAGCCATTTGAAGGCGGACAAGTCAAAGTTGCATTCAAACATATTCATTATAGTGCAGCTAAAAGATTATTAAAACTTCAATTGATTGAAGATATAATTTAATTATGATCTAAAATTAGACTTTCTGCGCTTATTTTTAGGTCTTGATCGATTTCTACTTTTATTTCCCTCTGATAATTTAGAGTCTTTTTTTGAATTATTTCTATCCTTCTTCCTTCCTTTACTATCGACACCTCTTCTCTTGGATTTGTTCCTTCTATCGGGTCTATCTTTTTGTCTTTCTCTGGAAGAAAATTTTCGCTTATTTTTTGATATACGATTCCGACCTCTACTACGGCCTCTTCTACTTTTCCTGTCACTACGGTCTCCTTTTTCAGGAGGGACTAATTCAAATTCATTTTCACTTAGTACTTCTATTTGAGGGAGTGTAAATCTGTACTTTATCCCAACTTCTTTTTGTATTCTTGAATAAATTCTCTCTTTCGA
>CEVS01057116.1_pt1 | contig 10336 bp, 20 predicted proteins | sample 361571 | NCBI WGS metagenome assembly CEVS01 (sample SAMEA2623850, study PRJEB7988) | marine metagenome | isolation source: saline water (ENVO:00002010), including | reverse complement strand
GAACAGGGAGTAAAAACACAGAGGGATTTTTGGCAAAATTTTTCAGAGCCTTCAAACAAAGGCATGATTCCAGTTAATAAACAAAGATTTTGGAACTTTAATAACTGGGAGTTTTTCACCAATGAGCAAAAAGCCATTGAAAGAGCCAAAGAAATTTGTTGGCCTGATGATGCGGTAGTTGATGTTGGCCTGAACCTGCAAGAGAAAGGAGTTGGCCCCACAACTGTTGAAATGAGAAGAAAACTAAGCATTAAAGACCCATATCCAACGACAGGAGTAGAAATTATTCACAAATGGGGCGTTATGAATCCTCAAACAAATAAATGGACTCGCCAAACTTATGTAGTGAGAGTCAAAGCCAATGTGCCAAAAACAGAAGGTTTTAGAAATTGGAGCGTTGATTCAGGCCCCAACACCCACTCCAATGAATGATAACCATTCAATATCAAACATATCTGCTGGTTCAAACACCCAATCGTGTCGGTTGCCTCTTGTAACTTTTTTACAATTTATTCCTGTTTGTTTGCTTTTGGTGATTTCCTCTTTAGGCAACCATCCTTTTAGTGTCAATTCCGACTGTTCTCGGTTGATTTGAGCATACAAATAAATGTCAAACTTCTCTTTTTGAATCCACATCACATCACTAAATGTTGTCTTTAAGTCAATACTGCGCCCATGAATTACAAAGTCAGGGTCATTCCAGCCCTGTTTGTTAAATTTTACCCACTTGAAATCAACACCCTGTTCTTCCAAGTAATCATTCAAGACCATTTCTCCTAATAATCCCACATAATTGGTATCGCATTTGAATTTATTGTAGGTTTTTTGAGCATCAAATTCTTGCTGTTGCTTTTTCGCAGCCAATAGTTGTTCTAAACTAATGGGAAGTTTTAATTCTTTCATTTAATCCAACCTTATTTCTCGCCACTCAACTTTTCCAGCCTTAACTAAATCTCTAATACGGCGTTGTTTAGTAGTTAGTCCTGATTTCCCTGATTTAACATCTAACATTACTACCACTCCTTCGGACAGATTTTTCTCTTTATCATCATACCAATTGAATACTAAATAATCAATAGGTTGTCCTAAAAAACTCCAATCTTTTGAATCCCATTTCGGGTCAATATCAGGATGTTCTAAAAAAGGACACCATTTTTCTAATAACTGCCCTCTTTGAGTATGGGCTGACGCAGCCCTGCCCTTTTGCTTTTTCATTTCTCCCGTCATAACCAAGAAGTCCTTTTGCAGCACTTCTATTTCACCCTCTAAGTTAAGGTTGGTATTTCTAAGCATCTGGATTTCACCCAAATAATCGTTCAACATGGCCTCCATTGTATCCGAAGATTGCGTCATTTGTAATTCCACAATCTTCAAATCTGCTTCGTGTATTGCTTGCAGGTATTCTTTAATCTTAAGCCAAAGCCACAAAATGACTCCACCTAATGCTGCAAAAGCAATTTCTACCCACATAGGTTATCTGTGTGTTGCTACCTATTTAATACTTGATTCTAAAATACGGTGCAAACATTGTCCACCGAATTATACCAATAAATACTTCCAGAAGTGTGCAGAAAATTTTCATCATAATCATACACCGCATTAGCGATTGTTTTAATGCCATAAGTAGAATTTGCCGAAGCGATGCTATGGTATGAACCCAAGTTAGAAAAAGTAGTTTGAGAATCACTTCCCACACAATCACGAGGAGTGGACCATTTTTCATGTGGTTTCCAAGAGCGCAAGTGGTATTGTTCGGTCACACCATATTGTTTCCAACAATCTTCTCCATAATCAAGTATAATCAAGGATTTATTACCCATCTAAATACCTCATTGTGGTGCAGTTGGACTATCGGGATTGATGTTCAGGGTGGCGCAAATCTCTTTGTAGCGATTACGAATAGTAACTTCGGTCACGCCCGCAGCCATGGCTACATCTCTTTGGGTGCGAGTTATGCCTTGAATGCGAGTAGCCAAATAAACCGCAGCCGCAGCCAAACCTGTTGGACCACGACCTGTGCCTAATGCACTCACCTGTTCATATCCCAAAATACGAGAAGCCAATGCTTGTGTCGGCGCATCCAATTGTAGTTGAGAACTGAAACGAGGCACATATTCCGCAGGTGGTGTTGGCAAGATACGAATTCCCAAATCCTTCATCACTCGCTTATAGGTGCGACCTATTTCCTTACGACCTGTGCGAGAATGTTGTCCAATCTCATCCAAAGTGCGACTCATGCTGTTAAGTCGGCAAGAAGCGTGAATACAGGCTGCCACTACGCCCTCAATACTACGACCACGAACCAACTTGCGTTCCACGGCTCGCTTGTAAATCCTTGCTGCATTTTCACGAACAGGGCGAGGCAAGGACATTTGTGAGCCTAATCTGTCCAATTCATTCAATGCAGTTACCAAATTTCTCTCTTTGGCATCACGAATACGGGTTCTTTGATGTTGTCGGCGCAATCGGTTATACTTACGGCGTTGTGAGGAACTCAAGCGTTGCCCAGTTCCATCTCGGATAGCAGGAGCCATTTCAGTAGTTAATCCTCCATCATGATAAAGGTCAGACTTAGGCATTCCCCATCGTTCCCCATCTGCGCCCGAACCATCGGCAAATACTCGGTTATCTTTGCCCAAATCAACTGCCCATTCTGTCATAACCAAACCACAGTCATTACAATGTGGTTCATCAGCATGAAAGTTAATATCCTTTGAGCCACAATCTCCACAAGTATAAGCATCATACATATTCGGGTCATCTGCTTTTGTTTCTTCTACCATATTTATCTCTCCGTTGTTCCTTTAATTTAACGATTACCTATTTAAGCATTTACTTATCTTTAAGTAGGTCTTGACGCAAGACACTCAAAAATCCCCAGCCTGTATCTTTGGGTTTCTTAACCCAACGAATTCTCCAGTTTTTAGATTCGGCCCAATACATCACATAATCTGCTTCTAATTGTTGAACCTTAGTTATTTTGAAGTCCAAATCTTTAACCTCTGTTTTGAAGGCTACTCGGTTCCAATCACCTTTTTCGGCATTCCATCGCTTCCACGCAGTTTGGCTATCATCAAACAAACGGAAAATATCTATTCGTTTCACCTTTTGCCCTTTCTTAAAGGCGACCATCTTCGGCGTTTTCTTAGCCTTGGTTGTTTTCTTTGCTTTCTTTTTTGCCATTATCGTTTCCCCCACATTATTTGATAAGCGTCAGGTAGCATTTTAGCCATCCATAAACTCACGGTTGCGTAAAACATTGGTAAAATTACCTCAAGCAATCTAATTCACCTGTTTATTATATGCAATTAGGTGTTGTTGCTCTTTCTTAACCTCACGATAAGAACCTTCTATTGAATACCAGTTATCTGCATCTTCATAATTATGTTCTTCCACATACGACTCCACATAAAATGCAGGAATAATCAAATGAGGCCACTTGTTTCCATTTCGCTGTTTTCGGCGTAGTAGCGAATAGCGAATTTTAGGATACATCCTTTCTAATTGCCTTACTGCTGCACTCACTTTAATGCGTGTCATTCCGTTGTCTGTGTATTGGTTATCAGCCAAACACTTGTTGAAATATCGTTCTGCTTTTTCTTCCATTTTATTCATTGTGGTTCTCTCCTGTATTAGCCTAATCTGTCCAACCTATATAAACTCTGTGGTTAGTCCAAATAGACTTTGTATTCAGCCCCGATTATAAAGAAATCTCCAGGCTCCTGCGTGGTAGCGTCATCGCTGCCTGTGCTTTGTATTTCTACCGTTATATTTCCTGTGATATTCGTTAAGTTAATGTAAAACCACTCTTGCGAATGATTTAATTGCACTTCAAAGAAAGTTTCATTACCTTGGCTTAAGGTATAATTAACATAACCTTGTTCCCAGAGCAAAGGTTCATGAAAATAAGCCTTTACTTCCAAAGTGATATTAAAGTTAAAACCCATTTCGCTCGTAGTATTGTTATTACTTAGGGTGGACATATTACCCACACTCATAGGTGCGAGATTCCAAAATTGATAAGAATGATTATCCCATCCTTGATGCATCATCACAGGCGCATCATCAATAGGTTCGGAAATTGTTGTGTTATCATCACCCATGCAACCAGCCATTGTAATAAGCAAGGTTATCATTAAAGCCATTGTTTTACTCATTCTAAATCACCATCATTGGGTCGCAACACACGGAATGGAGCAGAACGGTGGTAGTTTTTATCCCTACGACCAATCAACTTCACAGGATGGCTACGATTTCTCGCAATTGTTCCAATAATTTCATCGCCTAATTCTCGGAAACGGTTATCGCTTCTCAATACAAATGTAACTCGGCGTGGACTTGGTGGATAACGACCACCACGACCTGATGACTTTAACATATCTGCTATTTCAGTTGAAATCATGGCTCTATCTGCCAGCATTTCAAAGACTACTTCAACCCATAAATTTGCTCTTATTGCCATGATACCACCTATTCAATCAAATCTCCGTATTTATTTTTCAGCAAGAGATACTCCAACGCTTTGATATGTTTGCAGTTCTCTCTGCGACCACGAATGCGGAAATCTTGACAGTTGCAGGTGTATCTATCTCCCCAATTAACTACTTGATATTGCTTATCGCTGCTTTGACTTTGCACAATCCACACATCTTCTGATTTGCGAACTACGCCATTGGCTAATGCTATTGTTCTTGCTCTTTGATTCCGACTCATCACTCTCTCCTCAATAAAGGAGTAGTGCGATAACCTATTTAACCTTTGACTTCAAACCCCAAAATCATCACAGTAAAGCCATTTCTACCACGAAGATGTTCACAAACAAGATTACGGCTAATACCGAAAGAAGCCATTTGCCCGCATTTTTAGATTCCTTTTTAGTTTCAGGAGGTTCATAAGTTTCCCATCCAGCCATAGTTTTACTACCACCTTTTACTATTAAAATCTTCCTTAACGATTTGAATAATACCAACCCACAAATGCACCAGCCATGGCTCCAATCGGCACAGCCAGGTTTGTTTTATCAGAAGATTCTGAACTTTCTGCCAATCCTATAACTCCACAACCTACTCTTTTTCCTGCATTTCCAGTTTTTAAGGATTCAGCATCTCCGCCTAATCCTAAATCATCACGGTCTGCATGAACAATAATCATACGACCTATAATACAGTTTCTTTTTCCCATGTCTAAAGACAGGGTATTGGTGCTAAGTCTTCCTTTTGATACCATATTTTCAGATACGATATTTCCTAAATCTCCTAAATGTCTTACTTTTGAATCTAAACCACCGTGGTTTGTGCCATCAGGGTTAAAGTGAGCGCAAGCCGAATCGCACCCATCGGTTAAATCTCCATAAGTGTGAATGTGAAATCCATGTTCGCCATCAGTTAGTCCTGTAATATCATAATCAATATGCAAAGTATTACCTTCTTGTGTAAAACGAACTACACCTGCGACTCCATTATCATTCGGAGCGAGAACAGATACAGCCTTACTCATAATTACACCTCTAATTTTTTCTAAATTTTCCCAACATCTCGTTGATAACCTTTTGTCGCCAAGTTCCCTTAGTCGGTTGAAGTTTTTGTAAATGTTCAATCACTTTTTGAGGCGGAAACGAATTTCCAATTGATTTATTTTCTATCATCCAATTCCACTCCTGTTTCATTCTTCCACCCTGCCAAAATACATTCCACAGGAATTGCATATCAAGGATTCCATATCTACATCACATCTGCGTGTGCAAGGTCCACCATATTGTATATATTCACTCATGTTATCACCTATGACATTACTACGACTCGGCGAATATCCCACCAAATCACTTCATCTCCACCTATGCGTTCAAAACCTTTCATTATTTCATCAAAATGTTCTTCCGCTTCTTCACGAGTTCTAAATATAATCTCTGAAATGTCAGGAACTAAGGATTCGGTCATCCACATCAACAAATATCCGCTCATTCCCATTCACCTGTAAATTCTGAAGAAAAACCACCATCTGCGGTTGGGTCAGCCAAGTTCACTTGAGTAGATTCATTTATCTTTTCTTGCCAATTATCTAAGCCCTTTGCTAAATCTCCTAAAAAGTTTGATAGCATTTCTTTCAGAGCATCTCTAACTTGGCCCATTTCCGCAATTTTGGATAGTGCTCTGCGGTTAGTGCTGCGTTGTCGTCCTCTAACTTGTTCAAAAAAGGCATCCCATCCAATTGAGTTAGCCTCTTGAAAGTCAAAATCGTTTGCTACCACAGCCATTTGAAAATCCAATAATAGTTCACAGATAGATTCTTCTTCCATGATACCTTCCATAACCATAATTTCTTTTACCCATTCCATCACACCATCAGGAAGTTGGTCTTCCGCAGGTTCGGTGCAAAGCAGTTGGGCATCTCCTTCTTCATCTTGGCCCAATAAATAGGCTCCAGCAATAAATGGAGTTTCAGTAACTTCGGGAATCAAACCAATTACAGGAACAATAGTGGCTTCTCTCCAATTAGTAATGTTTCCTTCTTTTGCGGTTTCTCGGATTTGTTCTTCTAATCCGTTTTGCATCATTTCCATAAATTGACTCTTCATTGGCTCCATATATCTCTCTCCTCAAGTCATTCTATTTTGTATTACCTATTTAAGCATTGATTTAGGAAAACAAGGACGCTCCTACCAAAGTAGTAGTTCCTGCTACTTTAGCACCCATCAATTTCTTATTAGTATTCAAAGTTCCCATTACATATAATCCGATAATTATTGCATCAATAACTAAGATAGTCATGATAGTGTTTGGTATTCCAAATGTGTTTCCTTTCATATCTTCACCCTAAAGTATCTGTATAAACCCACTACGGTTATTTTGGTTATAGGCGGCTGAACCTAAAGTTAAGAGCAAGTATTGGTATTGTTCGTATCTTCGGCGACCTGACCCTGACCTTTGACGACTTTTTCTACTGGCCTTGCCATAAAATCTTGCTCTAAATCTAACTCCTGGTCTGATACGAGAGGCAAAGTCATCGGCTGCTACTCCATAAAGATTAACAAATCCAATGGTGCAGTTTGGATTTTCAGGAAATCCTACAGGAAATCTCAAAATTGAATAAGTTATGTCAATAGGGCCTACTTCTGTAAATTGGTCTGACCTTCCACAGCCTGGACATCGGTTACCGTAACCTGCTGCACTCTGTCTAACGCTTCTAACCCAATTAACTCCACAATTTGTGCAAGTTAATCTCATTTCTTGCCCTTGGCCTTGCGATTGCTGCGGGCCATTGACATATCGGAAGTCAGATGCATCTCTTCCATCAGTCACAATATATTCTAATTCAGGAAGTAACCCACCAAAATGATTTCTACGAGGATTCCAAGAATTTCTTTCATCTCTTTTACTGGCTCTTAATTGATTTACCCATTCAGTTGCCGCACCCCAAGTTCCACAAGAGGGGTTTTCAAAATCATATGGTGTTCCTGCATAAGAAGTTAGACGAGAAGTTGGCCTAACCACTTGAGATGGCCCTTCCGAAATACGATTTATACCTCTGGTAGCATTAGGTTGGATGTAATTTACAATAACAGTAGATTGTAACATCTCCTTCATTACATCATACTGCATAGGTATAATTTGAACTTCCAACTATTTGAATACTTACAAAATTTTCCAATGCTGTCGGGCGATTCCAATTGATTTAACTCCTTCAAATGTCATGTTCTCATAATGCTGCAAAAAGTCATCCCACAGAACATAGTAAGAATTTCCTCCAATCTTAGCACAAGGATTCATTTTTAGACCACTTTTATAGCCAATCACAGCCATTCGCTTAAATTCTTGGACACTCATCACATAAAACCCATTGTGAAGTTTAACATTTTTGAGCCATTCTTGGTGAAAATCCACGCTGCTACGAGTTTTTGCTCTTTTAGAACTCTTGCCTTCCATTTCTTGAGGTTCATTTCGTAGGTCATGACCACAACTTGTGCATTTAACATAAGTTTCTCCATTTTCATCTTTAGTATATTCTAAATCAAAACAAAAGTCTTGATATTTTAGGCTCCATTTGAGTTTAGGCTCTCCCCACTTAGCATCCCATTCAGTTAGTTCTGAACATTGTGGGCAGAAAGCGGTAGTCGGAACATAATTTTTATTGCGTCCACGCTGTTGTTCATATCCTTGGGTTTCCGCCACAGCCTCATATTTTTCCATCCCTGAAGCAGCCTCGCCAGGAACCACCGTAACCTCTTCCATAACCTATCATTAAGTAATCACTTATTTAACTATTCGTCCAACATCCACTCTATTTCCCTCAAGTATAAATCATACAAAGCAAAACACAGCAAGCAAGGTTGCTTTTCACAAGTGCAGACTTGGCGATAGGTTCGCATAATAATCATCTGGCATAGTTTCTATCAACTGCTCTTTTCTGACGGATTTTATCTCGGCGAGTTGTTTTTCGGTATTTATCTAAACATTTCAAAGATATTTCAAACGGAATTCCTACAATATCAGGATTAAGAAAGTATTTGCGATGTGTATGTGCTGCATAACCATCTGTGGCCTTGCCATCTTCGTGCAACACTAAATTTTTCGCTGCTAATGTTCGGATTCTCATAGATGATTTATGATAATTCATTGGAGTTCCATGCATTTCTCCTAATTTAGCAATCTCACGAGCAGATAAAGTCTTGCCTTGATTGATTTTAAGGATATTTAGGATAGTATAGTATTTTCTAATGCCTTGCGCTTGTATAGAACATTCAACTCCACAAAATGACCCTTGATTCATGCGTTGGCCGTAGCGATACTCATAAGCAGTTCCACACCAATTACAATTTCTTTCCAAAATTGGCCTCTTGCCTGTAATAATTTTGGTTTCTCGGAGTAAATAACAATACTCGGAACAAAATGGAGGATACATACTTTCTCGGTATCTATCTGAACAAGAATAATGACCGCATTCTCTCATAAAATTACTATTAACTATTACCTATTTAATTTTAGGCCATTTATTTAGAGGACAATCTTGAGATTCCATTTGCGCCTTCATCTTCATGTTACAGCCGCAGATATTACAAAAACTTCCAAACAATTTTCTTGTTAATTCAGGACAGGCACGACAAATAGCCATTCTTTCATCATACATTTTGAGTTTAGACATTGCACCACTACCTATGTTTAGCCCATCATGTTATTTAACTCTTCTTCACTATTAAATGTTGCGAAATAGAATTCATCCATACTTATGCTGCCATATCTGATATTGGCTATATTAGAAAAACCATATTGGTAAATTCTCTGCGCTAATATCTGGTTTTCTTCCACACTCCTTTCATTATTAAAAATAATCTCATAACCTGTATATTGTCCACTAAGGCTGTCATCCCTCTTAACCCACGGTTGCGTAAATTCAGGGATGGGTTGGACAGAGGTTAAGGATAACTTGTATTTATATTCTAAGTCGGCGTGTTTTTTATCATCATAAATTTCCACAGGATTATCGTCATTATCGTGTTCCATCTCTTTTTCGGTAAGAAAGGCTCTAAAATCAGTCATCATCAAATCAAAACCACATTGTATGGCCCATACTTTGAAGATTTTATCTCCATTTAACGAGGTAGCGTTGGTATAAGTGTCATTATATCCATAATCTACACCTACTGTCCAATAACCCATCGGCTGTTGGCGATAGAAATTTATAATGGGTAGCAAGTCCTCCATATTCTTAATAGTAGGCTTTTGGTATATTAAGTTTCCTCAAAGATAAGTTGAAATAGTCGTGGAGCCGAACATATATCATGGTAAAGTTCAAATTCTTGTCCACTACTGCTGATGTCGGAACTGATGTCATGAGTTCAGCAGCAGGTAAAGGTCTAATTGATGCTGCGATTAAGTCAGGTAAAATTACTGATGATGCAGCCTCTATCTCTAAATTCAAGGCTGAAAAGATTGCTGAAATCAACAAAGGTGTATTAGACAAAATAAATGGATTTACCAGACAACTGGATAATGCTTCTCCATCTAAACTAATTGGCATGGGCAAAACAATACGAGAACAATCGGCCAAATATGCTGATGATTTAGCCAATAAAATGGGCGACCCTGAATTGGCAACCACAATAAGCAAGGCCCTCAATAGCAAAGTTGATGATATTTACAAAACATCTATGAAGAAAAGTCAAAGAAGTTTAATCGGGAAGACGGCGGATGATGTAGGCACAGCAGGAATAAAAGGCGCAGATGACATCCCTTCAGGCCCATTTAATAAATTCGCTAATGGAACATGGGGTGTTGCCAAAAATAATACTGGAAAACTTGTCTTAGCAGGAGTGGGTTTTTACATTTGGTCAACTGGATTA
>CEVS01198548.1_pt1 | contig 10349 bp, 5 predicted proteins | sample 361571 | NCBI WGS metagenome assembly CEVS01 (sample SAMEA2623850, study PRJEB7988) | marine metagenome | isolation source: saline water (ENVO:00002010), including | reverse complement strand
TTACTACAGCATCTAGCATATACAATGCAAAGGCTCTATCGTTCTCACTCATAGTATAGTTATACTTACTTCTAGTAGTTTCTTCTATCTCCATAAATACACTTAGCATATGTATAGTCTTTTTAGGTACTTCAGTTGATACAGTTGACATTCTTTGTTCAGCAAGTATCTGTCCTATTTCATCTGCTGCTACTTTAACTTCCCTTGCATTCCATTTAGTTTGTTTATCTTCATCGCCCTTGTATCGGAATCTTGCAGAGGTTTCTCTCCATTGTTTGTATAGTTTAGAATTACTTGGTTTATTGGTGTCCTTTAACAATTTTTGCTTTTTCTTAAGATCGAAACCATCGGAAATTAATTTCTTATGTACCTCTTCTAGTCTGTTATATTCGGCGGGTAAGTCGCCTTCACCTTGAATCGACATTGGCATGAATGCAGCCGATACGTCTAGTGATGCACCATCTAGTAGTTGGTGAATGTGATTTCTCAATGTGTCCATCAATGCTAACACAACTGGTTTTGGCCAGTATGGAGGTGCAGTAGGTCTGAAACCTGCTATGTCCTTTTGATACGAAACTAAAAATGTTGGATCCATTGACTGAGCATATTTGACAATATCCATGTCTCTAGTTTTCCTCTCAAAGATGCTCTGTAGTGCTTCCATTGTTTCTTCTGGTGTAGTACCGTCTCTCATTATATCAGACTGGCTTTTTACCATTTCCCACATCAAGTCGTTTTCTGGTTCGAAACTTTGTTTAATTGTAGTCCAGATAGTTTGTCTTTTTGTGATTGTTCTACTGTTCTGCGCGTCTTTGGCGTTTTGTGGATACTTCTCAACTATTTTTGCAATATGCTTTATTAGTTTTTCATTCATAACTGCTAGCCCTAAACTACTACGCAAAAACAATGGATGGGCAATCAAACCGTAATCCATTCCATCGTAGAACTCTTCGGCTCTAGTTGGAACCATAGAAATTAATTTCTGCCATTTGGGGCCGTCTTTTGATTTCTCTAGTTGTTTATTGGTCACTTCAATGTAATCTTGATGTTGCATGGCTTTCAATAATCCAGCATTAGACATTGAAACCACTAGGAACGGTGTTAATACATCGTCAACAAATTCTCTCATATTATCTCGGTTATCTAAATCATACATGTTTACAATTCTTGATTTTTCTATAATGTAAGATGCTGCCCTGTTGTCTGTCGGATCGAACTTGCCTAGTTCGGATGGTATTCCGAATTGCTCAGAAATAAACCCTCTAGTTGCTTCTTGTGGAGAAACAACACCTCTAAATCTATCATTAATACTTGTAGCAAAGAATGGTCTACCTGGGTTCTTTTTGACTGCCATTGCGTTAGCATATGTTTGTAGTAGTGCGGCGATTTTAGGGTCTGTGCCTAATTCTTTGTTTTCTGTTGTGTAAAGAAGTTTAGTAACTGTATTCAATGCGCTAAACATTCCATTTTGTGCAGCCAATCTTTCAACCATCGAAGGGTCGATATCTTTTGCTAATAGTTTAGTAACTTTGTTGCCTAGTCTCTTATTTGACTTGTAAGAAGGGTATCCCCAGTTTTCTTGGGGTACTGGGTAAGGATTACTTCTTGCACCAGTGAGTACTAACACTTCGTCGTATGTTCTGCTTGTTAAATCACTAAGTGTAAGTGGTGTACCGTCGACTGACTGTATTTTGTAGTCAGATGTTGAACTGTGTGGGTTTGACTTTGCTACGCTTGACTTTACCCACTGGTGGGCCTTAAGTAGCGAACCACCTGCTAAATCTCTTGGTACCTTTACTCTCATTCGAATCACTTCTTACCGATTTTGTTACGCATATCTTTGTAGTAAGGGCTACGTGCTTTTTCTACATTTGGTATAATAAATCGGTTGTAAGTATCTTTCGATGGCGAATGTTTTGGAACTCCATAGTGGTCTATGAAATCTTGGTACGCCGCGATAAATGCTTTGTTTGCTTTTTCCTTCTTTGGCATTAAAGTTCTATACTTCAAAGTTGGATGATTTACTATTTTGAAAGTAGATACAGGAAATTTAATCCTGTATGGTGCTTCTTCGCCTGTTTTCTTGTGTGTTCCCATCATTAACAATTGAACACCTTGCATATCTTTGGCGTGCTTACTGACACCTCTAGTCCAATATGATTGGCCTTTTTTCGACTTACCGGAACCATGTCGTGTTCCGCCAGCCATACCAGAAACAGGTTCTCTTTTCTTAATATCTAATTGTGTTGTTGGCCATAATTCGACAAAGTGATATTTACCCCTACCGACACCACTTGGGTTCTTCTTTGCTTTCTTAGCAGGGTTTTTCTTACCAAGTCCTCTTCTGATTCCTTGTGCTTTTTTACCAGCATTGTCATTTTTACCGGATCTTAGATAATCTTCGTTGTACTTGATTATCTTCCACTTGCCGCCACCACCTTTCTTTTTACCTTGTTGATTCTTGTTTTTGTTGCCGCCACCTTTGCCGCCGGAAACTGCTACAGCAACATACAGTGGTGTTGGGTCATACTGACTTGCTGCAATTACTATTGTAGGATAGTCGGCGATACGGTCTTTACTAATTTTCAACTTATTGTTTTCATCCAAGTGAGTTGATTCGATATTAAGAGCATAAGCGCCAACCTTCTCGTTGCTTAGTTTCTTACCACTACCATTACTAGTCATTTCGGTCATTATCTCTCTGTTTTGTAGATTGAACTCCATAAACGTTGTACCGCTAGCCACTGCTGCGCTACTTTGACCTGATGCCATTGCTATGTCAACTGCTCTTGCTCTGTAATTATATGGTGGTGCTTGTAGTGTCATTAACAAAGTTCTAACATTTATTGTATCACCAACTTCGTAATCAGCAACTGCTGCACGCATTAATTGTGAAGATAGTATTCCGGTTTGTTCATTGGTCGTAGTTCTAAATGCGTATGCATCGCCTTCTGTCGCTAATGCTCTTTGCATTTCTAATACCATTTCTACCTCTGCTGTTTCTAAAGGAATGTATCTGCTTTTGAACTCAGCGTAAACTTCGTTTCCTTCGTCTGGGTGAAGTTGATAGAGTGTGTAATAGTTGTATTGCTTTACTGGCATTGAGCGCAGTATGTCGAAAACAAGTTTATGCATCACTTGTTGCTGTGTAGCACCGTATCCTTGTTGTGAAAGTAATTCTCTACCTCTAGTCAATACATCGTAAGCAATTTGACCTTTTGCTATTGCTTCTTGATTATCTGCGCCAGGAAGTAGTCTTCCCATTAAGTTGTGGTGACTTGGGTCACTCTCCCATTCGTGTGCAAATAACGCATTAGAAGAACGTTGTGCGTGTGAAACACCAGCAGCAAATTCTGCACCTATGTCAACTGTGTTCATATTTTTAATGTAAGCATACCAATCTTGAGCACTAGCAATGAATAACAATGGGTCATCTCTTACAGACATTTCATTTGTAATTCCGCCTGCTGCGATACTGCTTCCTGCTTTTCTAGCAACTTTGTCAAGTAATGCAACACCTGATCCGATTCTTCCTCTAACGGTTGTTTCACCTTGTATTGCACTCTGCAATCTAAGGTTTCTCCATGTTATTTTGGATGTTTTCTTAGGAGGATTTGATTTTTGACCGTACTCTGGGTGGTCGTTATCGAGACCAGTGTCGTTGTCTGCATACTCTTCCGTCGCCTTTGATACATTGTTGTTGTATACTACGCCTACCATCTGCTCGCCGCTTGGGTTGTGTCTTGCACCAAAGAGTGTATACTCTTTTGTTTTTTCTAAAGTTTGGACATCTTTGTCATTAACTTCTACTACTTCACCGTTATTTCTTATAAAATTCATTTTGTTCACCTACTTGATAATGCTACCAGACCAACCACACCTGCGATGAGAAGAATGGATCCGCCACCCAATACTAGGCCAGCAGAGTTTGCTCCTTTTCTAATGTCCGACTGTTCTACGATTGTGTGCGACGCTGCTGTTGCATCAGTGGCTGGTACTTGCCCGAGATAATTTACTCTGCGGTCTAAATCCATTGCCATTACTCCGCCGTCGGGTTCGAACCCATATGCTATTGCTGATTCGTGTGCTTCTTCAAATGTTTGCCCTTGATTCATAAAATACTGCATTGAACGAATGTGTGCCGGATTTGTTCTTTCTGGATGTTTGTTAGCGATTTCTTCTGCTGATACCATTGCACCGAACCCGTCGAATGAAAAGTTTCTTTTGTTTGTTCTTCTATGTGTTGAACCAAATATGCCTGCAACAGCAGAAACTGTTTCACTAACACTACCTTCCATATCATTTAGTATTCTAAATTGGTCTTGTAATGCACCAATATGTGCTTTCAACAACTCTTGGTCACTAACCAACCTTCTGTTGGTTTTGATTTCTCGCATCATTGCTTTGATTGAAGATACTTGTGCATTTACTGCTTTAACTTCCGCAGGCTTCATTGCTTTGCGTAATTGTGAAAAAGATACCATATAGCGTCTTAGTTGCTCATTAAAATCATTGTAAATCATATCTTGCTTTGTTTTTAAAGCATTTTTACTAACTTTCTCTAAGTGTGATTCTACTTTGCGCAATTCCTTCATTGATGCTTTTTCTGCGTTAACTGCGCTTTGTGCAGAGGGGTCTCTGCTGTGTCTAAATCTAACTTGGTCGACAACTGTTGAAAACATTCCATCCATAACTTGCTGTTGTTGTTTGGGCAACATATTCATCAAGTCTGCGTTTTTTACTGCGATTCTGTCTACTTCTCTAGCAACAGATGTGATTGTTCTATCCCAGTTGGCATCTTGCACTGGTGGCTTTGTCGCGTGTGCTGATGCAATTCCGTTTAAGGTAGCACTTTGGTTTCTGGAAACTTCCAGCACTTTTTGCTCAATTGTTTTCAAGTATAATCTTTTTTCTGACTCTAACATTGATTCAGTCATTGTTTGATTTAATGAACTTCCTTGTGCCAATGTAATGAACTCTACTCCTAATTTCGAAACAGGATCCATTGCGGCTGTTCCTCTTAAGTGGGTTAATGAATATGCATCGATAATTTCTTTAGACTTCTCCTTGAAGTCGTAAATAACTCTATCAGCAAAGTCAGGACTGACTACCATCGTCTATCCGCACTAGGTGGTTTGTTAAGAGTGTGTTGCTTCAAACTAACTCTTACTTGGAATTAAATCTGTAGCCTTTTTGAGTCCTATCTCTGTTGCTTTTCTTATTTTTATCGCTTGTACAGAAGAGACTGATGCGAACATAAGAGCCGAACCTGCTAGACCCAATCCTGCTACCAATGCGCCTGCTCCGAGACCTGCACCTGCTAATGTGAATCCATCTCCCACTCCATCTAGTAATCCGTCGCCCCCAATGTTGGGAATTGATACCCCTAAGTTGGTTGCACTACCCAAGTCACTAACGCCATCTAAGTTACTCATCGCCATATAACCCATCTCTTCTCCAGCAACGTCTGCAGCGTATGGTACCATGGACATCCCGATATCTCCGGTGTAACGTGGGCTTGCAGAACCTATTGCACCCCACTTAGCGGTGACGTCTGTTATTGTAAATCCGGATGCATCGGTAAAGCCACGGAATCCTGCTACACCAGAACTAGGTAAACTAATGTTTGCAGTTTGCGCGTCTTGCGACTCTGCATCGGTTTGTTGTGTCACCATTGTTATTCCTTGTCTAGCAGCCTCTTGGCGATATGCTTCATAATCTACACCCGGTATCTGATACCCTGCTTCAAGCAGCATTCTTCCTGTAACGTAATCTTTATTCCAGAATCTAAAGTAAGCCTTGAATGATGTATCGGTAAATCTTACATTGCCGTATTTGTTCATTAACTCATTATACATCCAATTCTTAAAAGTTCTTTCTGTAAATATTTCTTGCTCATCTTCGGTGTATTGACCTTCGTCGATTCCGCCTTCTTGTGTTTGTTGGTCGAAGAGGCCACCTTCATTACTTACATCTGTTGTTCCATCTGTGACTACTGGGTTGCCGTCTTCGTCTAACTCAACAGTATCTAGTTGACGTTGAATTTGTTTGTCTAGACTAATTACTGAACTATTTACTTCTCCGAATGGTGTCTGGTAAACCAATCTTATATCTCTTGTTCCAATATATCCTGGTTTGTCTGCTGTTGGTCCAACTGGTTTGTAATTATCATTAACATCTACTTCTGTACTATACTTCAAAACGGGCCCCATATGATGTTGTGGTACGCTAAATATTGCAATTGTAAATGGGTAACTAAATGTTCCATAGTCCGTATTGATTGTGTATCGCAATGGATTGTTTGGGTCTCTTACACCGTATGTACCTGGCTTATCGTTTGCGCCAACGTTTGGTAATGCAGCGAAAGTTGCCACGCTTAATTCGTTACCCATTGTCTTTCGCCATGCTTCTCTAATTGCTTCCATTCCAACTGGCTCTTGTATCAAGCCCTTTTCTATATTAACTAAATCGTCGGTAGTGATTGTTTTTATTGGCGGTAAATAATCTGACGTATAATTACCCGCAGCAGAACCATCGTTTGGTCTGCCTTCTGGATTTAATTCAAAGGAACGAAATGGCATTGATGCGCTATCCATCTTTTTTGTTTCTGTTGTAATTATTATTCTTTCAGAGGCGTGAGGTAAATTAATTACTGGTTCGTTTTCACCTAACTTGGCATCAACTGATGGACTTGCCATGTCATAAGTTAGCATACAGTGACCGATTGCGAAAGCAGTACTTCCAACGTCCAAGTTTCCTTTTGGGAAATATGCGTTAGTTAATCTTCCACTACCAAGATATGCTTTTTTGTATGGGTCGGTTACAGATATCGCTGCACCTGACATACCAGAACGAGTTGTAGTATCGAAACAAAACCAATCTGTTGCTTTAAATAAATCTGGGTCGTTAGAAAATAACGTAGAAAACAAAGGGTTGGATAATACTTGGTCGAGCCAAGATCTGCTCTGAGAAATAAGATACGGTCTATGTCTGTTACCTGGGGGTAAATTAGGTGAAATCATTGGTACCAAATTTATTTTCCTTCTTCCAGCATATGTTTTTCCACCATATTCTGCTTCATACAATTCGGAGTCTAATTCGTCTGAACTAGTTGGTGCCAACCTTCCAATCAAACCATACTTGTCTGAATTTTTTAGTATTTTACCGTCACCAGTTGTTAGAGGATTTTTGGCTTTACTTATGTTGGGCATTGGGTAGCACTCCCCTGTGTTTGTTATACTATAGTCTGGCATATTATTTGCTGCATAATACGCTAGTAATTCTTTGTCTAACACTTCATCCAATTGCCTTGGAAACCTGTAAACAACCATTGTTTTGCCTTGATCTGAATCGCAATCAGGTATACTTGGTGGGTGTGTAGAAAACGAACTAAAGGCACCGTCTTCTCCAAGCCACTCCATTTTAACAGCGTAATTTACTTTACTTTTTTCTGGAGCAATAATAGTTTCAAAATTGCCAACCTTCAGTGCTTGGCGAAACTCTCTGTCAAGAGTCTTTGCTCTTGGCTTACTATTAGGAAAAGACCTCTTAGTAAATACTGTGGGTACATTTTTGTACCCTTTCTTATTGACCTCTTCAAAATCTCCTTTGTCGAATTTGTGAGTGCCCTGAACAACAATTTGCTTATCGAATCCACCATCTGGTACATTTATCTTGTTTCCTGTAGCAAGTGCTTCCTCTACGAAAAAGAAACTCTTTGGATTCATTGGCATGTCTAATGCCTTTCTCCAAATAGGTTTTACTTCTGTATCTAATACGAAGTTCCGACCATTATTTGCGAAATTATTATCAACAAAGTTTCCTAAGATATTTCTTTTCCTAACATTTACACACTTTGTAAACATCTGAATAACTGTTGCCATTGGTATTCCTGCTGGAATTCCTCCATCAAGTTCCGAAGCGGTTAGCACTCTGAATCCAAGAAAAACACCTTCTGTGTTGTAAGAAGCAATATAGTGACTCAGTGACATCGCATATCCACCAAAAGAGTCTACAATTGGTCGAGGGTATGTTCCTCCATCCTCCACCCCATTTGCTTGTGGTGTAGAGAATCCATGTGTGTTCCAATCATGTGTTGACAAATTACCGTCCCAATATTGTCTTGATCTGTTGGTTGGTACAGGCTGCCCTGCTGCTATCGCTTGCCCTACATTTGGTAAAAAGTATTCTCCTGTTTCGTAGTCTACGTTTGGAATTTGGGGGTTATACGCATCTGCTTTTTCTTGCATGGCTTGTTCGTACGCATCAACTGACTGTTGTGTTTCTGTGCCACCGGTATCTGGGTCACCACCGAGCATATCCCATATGTCATTATCACTCATTGAGAAGTCTCTCATTAGTATATTATACGCCTCGGTATAAGTAATTAATTTGTTTGAGTATGACCAAATCGTTGCGTCTACTGTTGACGTATCTGCTTGCTGTGTACCGCCACCGTTTTCATCATCGCCATTACCTAAAGAACGGTAACCACCAAATGGGCCCGTATCGAACACATCACGATTTCTCTGATAACGATGTCGCATTGTCATTGAATCACAGTAGCCTTCGCATAGCGCCTCTCGTTTTAACGAATGCGCTTCCTACGTTTTCTACCTGATTCATGGTTGGTTTAGGTGCTTCTGACATGATGTCTAAAGTGTCTACTGGTGCATAGAGATTAATGTCCATGCCACTTTTCATGTTTCTTAGTGTCATTTCCCTTGTTGCAGATATTTCACGTTGATCGTAAATTTGTTTTGCCGCATCTTTAGTCCATGCGTGCATACCACTTATTGTACGTGTTCTTCTATTGCCTGCGAGATTGGTTGATTGTCTACCGTTTATTCCAACTCCTGGATCATAGTGACCTGCAATATTTTGGCGAATTGCCATTCCTTGTACCGATTCTGCTGTTGGTGTGGTTGTCGAAACTGTTCCTCCTGGTAGTGGTACACGTTGTCCATTAGGTATTTGCATTACATTATAGATAGGTAATAGATGAGCATATATCTCTCTTCTATCTCCTACAGTCATATTCTTACTATTATATAGGTTCTCTAATCTATTTACTACACTAGGGTATCCTTGGTTTCTTATCTTTGTTGCTTCGCTTTCAGAAACGTCCTGTGGCATACCTCGTGACATCAAATGCGTCACTGTTGCGTTATATGTGTAAGGAATGATAATTGTTGGAACGTTTGGTGCTAATGCTGGTTGAAGTATTTGGTAGTCATTCCATTCTGTGGATTCTGATATGTAGTAAAACAATCCTGGCGTTACACCTGCGTAAGATGGATCTTGTGCAATTGATTGTCTTGCTGCATTAGTTGGTCCGAGTGAGTTACTATTTTTTGTCAGAAGATACAAGCCGCCAAGTAATAATCCACCCGCCATGTAGGGCCCGTAGTTTTTTTTAGCCATTTATTCCACTCTTCCTATGATAGATAGCGCAAAGATTGACCCAACAAGGCCAACTAAGAACCAACTATTCTTATCGTTCAACATTCCATATCACTTTCTCAGATGATACATTACTCCAGCAACTACTGCTAGTGGTATCCAGTTCTGAGTAACGAATGACTGCACGCCGAATAATCCTGGTGTTCCCCAGTGTGCTGGTTTGTTGTCCATAGATGATGTCATCATTGTTTCTTCACCAGGTGCTGAACCAATGCCGAATATTCCTGGGCCTGGTAGTGAACGAACTCCATCATTACCGTACCATGCGCTTGACATACCATCACCCATTTCATTTCCGTGGTGTCCCTTCATTGATCCTTTGTGAGCACTACCTAGTCCAAAGAAACCTTTGGATGTTGGTGTTGGTACTCTTGAACCATATCCTGCGTGACTGTTTTCAAATATTGTTGGCTTAATGTTATCCAAGTAATCTGGGCTTTTAGGTAGTTTACCTATTCTTCGTTGTAGTGATATATTCATTGCTGGCATTCTTAATCATCTCATTTGTAGTATCGGTTAAACAGTGTCACCGTCATGACTCCCACTATGGCACCGCTTAATAGGGTTCCCCAAAATTCGTTGCTTGTCCATGATATGTCACCAACGTTGGAGTAACCACTCATTCTATTGTAAGTAGGGGCTTGTAGTATCCTGTAAGCAGAGTTGTCTTTTGGTATTGGCATAAAATTACTTCCTATTGAATAGTTTGACTAACGGATGCTTTGAAAGCATATCTCCAAACTTACTTCCTTGTGGCTTTAGTGTTCTAACAACACTAGCACTACCTAGTCCACTAATTGTATTACGTGTAATCGGTGAGCGTATTGTTTTTGCATCGGCCATCAACGGATATACTTTTGATATGGGTACACTTTGTCCTAACTTGA
>CEVS01012320.1_pt1 | contig 10377 bp, 14 predicted proteins | sample 361571 | NCBI WGS metagenome assembly CEVS01 (sample SAMEA2623850, study PRJEB7988) | marine metagenome | isolation source: saline water (ENVO:00002010), including | reverse complement strand
GTCGGGAAAATAAATCCCCACTCTCCATTTGTTGCCTTTCCATATAACTCACCATTGAGAAAATTTCCTATTCTGACAAGACCTAATCCTATAGGCATTGAAAGAGCAACTCCATCCATGAGCCTTAAGAACTCTATTTTTTTTCTTTTACAAAATAATAATAAGCTAAGGATTACGCCCACAAGCCCACCATGGAAGCTCAAGCCACCTTGCCATATGTAAAAAAGTGAAAGTGGGTCTGAAATCAGCTGGTTAGTTCCGTAAAAAAACATATAACCAATTCTTCCGCCACACATTGCTCCAAAGAAAAGCCCATACAAAAATACCATGTCATTAACATCATCATTACTAAGCCCAATCTCAGTAATTATTTTATTTCGAGATAAAAATAGATATATAAACACTGCTGATAACAACCATGTCACTGCATAGTATTGAATTTTCAATGACCCGATTTCTATAATCGATGGGTTATTAAAAAATTCTGAGAGCTCTATGATCATAATATAAACATGTAAATTGAGACTATAAAAAACCAAACAGCTAATAATTTATTTAACGTATTTTGAGAAAGATAATGAGCCAAATCAGCGCCGAACTTTGCAGCAAATATGCTTGTCATTGATACTCCTAAAACCGCAGGCCCATAAACATAACCAAAACTATATCTAGGCATATCAGATAAACCAATCCCAGCCACAACGTAACCAATAGTACCAAAAATTGCTATCGGTATACCGCATGCTGCTGAAGTACCAATTGCTGTTGTTAATTTAAGACCTGAGGATTTGAAATATGGTACCGAAAATACACCACCCCCAATACCTAAAATAGATGAAAAGAATCCTATAAGAGAACCTGCAAACAATGATCTTTTATTATTGTGCTCGATTTTTCCTGATAAAAAATTTAAATTAAATAGGATCTTTATACCCATTAAAAAAATAAATAGAGCAATGGCAAATTTTAAAACGACTCCTTTTATTTGAACTGCAAACAATGCTCCTGCTAGGGCACCAAAGGTTATTCCAAATGCGACAGGTTTAAAGTGAACAAAATTAATAGAATTTTTATCATTGTGAGCTTTTGCTGAAGATAAGCCTGTAAAAATTATACAAGCTATTGCTGAGCCTATAGCCATATGAACAACGATGTCCAAACTAAAACCAAGATTAATAAAGGTACCAATTAGAACTGGAACAATAACCAAGCCACCACCAATACCAAATAAACCAGCTAGTAATCCAGCAATTACTCCTAGGGCAGCAAAAATTAGTATTTCATCAAACATTATTGAATTCTTCACAAAAAGAATATTTTAGTTGATTTAGTGCTTCAAAATAGACTTTTTCTTTAAAAGAAACAATAACATTTAGAGGGTACCAATACGATACCCATTTAAAGTCATCAAATTCATTATCAGGATCATTTTCAAATGAAACTTGCACGTCATTTTGTAATTTAAATAGAAACCATTTTTGTTTTTGCCCTTTAAAATTTTTATTGAGAATATTTCTTCTTCTACTTTTAGTTGGAACATCATATTTCAGCCATTCTTCAAGCGATTTGATTAGTTTTACATCTTTTGATTTAATGCCCACTTCTTCAAAAAGCTCTCTTTTTGCTGCTTTTAGAGAAGACTCGTTCAAATCTATTCCGCCTTGCGGAAATTGCCAGCTGTTCATTCCCTTTCTTTTACATAAGAGAACTCTTCCTTGCTTATCTGCAATAACCAATCCCACATTTAGTCTATAGCCTTTTTCTTTCATTTAATTGTTATGATTTATTTTCGTTAATGCTTTTATTAATCATATACACGAATATTAAACTGAGAAAAACTAGCATTAGACTAGGATTTGAAGCCATAATCCATTGACCTTCACTGGTAAAGTTATAGATTTTTGTTGATAAAGTATCAAACCCTACTGGTCTTAATAGTAAAGTTGCCGGCTGTTCTTTGACTGATTCGATAAAGACAATCATCAAACCAAGATAGGTTGCTGATTTCATGTGCGGTAAGTAAAAATATTTAAATGCTCTCATCGAATCTTTGGAATATGTTGAAAGAGCTTTTTCAGATGAATCCTTAATATTCACAAGTGATGCTGAAAGATAATTATAGGCAGGCGTCATAAATCTTAATGATAAGCAAAGTACTAGCCCAACTATTCCAAAAGACGTAATAGAAACTCCAAAGAAGTATCCAATAGACACCAAAAGTCCTGCCGAAATTACAGAACCTGGAATCGCATATCCTGATGTAGAGACTGAAATTATTAGACGTAATTTTTTATCATTTCTGTAGGCTAGCGCAAGAGCAATTCCAAAAAACACAGTGATCATGGAAACAATAACTCCCAATGCCAAAGAATTAAAGACTAGATGTATATTTTCAATACTCAAAAAATTGTTTTCTGCATAACTCCAAATTAGCAACTGACCAAGAGGTATCAAAAAAACAATTGTAAATATAGTAGAGCAATACAAAGTTGCTAGAAAACTTTTATATGGAACAAGTTTTATTCCTTCGAATACTTCAGAAGTTTTTTGAGCAAGAGTATTCTGCTTACCTTCATAAAACTTAGCTATAAAAATAATAATAAAGACAAATACTAAAAGATAGCCTGCCAATCTTGCAGCAGAAAAATAGCTTTGATAACCAAACCAGGCATTATAAATACCCACTGTAAATGTTTCTATTCTCAAGGTTGAAACACCACCAAAATCAGCAATTGTTTCAAAAACTACCAAAGTCATACCTGCAACAATAACCGGAAATAGTGATGGAATAATTACTTTAAATATTGAAGCGGTATTATTATTTCCTAGAGATTTTGCAGCTCTAAATAAATCTAAACCTACCGAAGCAAGCTTTACTCTTAAAAGTAAATAAATATATGGGAATAGTGCCATTGATAAGATAATTGATGCACCAAACAAATTTTTAATTGATGGAAGTGTAATATCAAAATCTCTTAAATATGTAGAAATTGGGCTGGAGTACTCAAATATACCCACATATATGAAAGCATAAACATATGCTGGAAATGCAATAGATAGACTTAAACCCCAACTAAAGAATTTTTTGCCTGGGAAGTCATAAAAAGTTACAAGTATTGCAAGAGGCACTGCAATTAAAGCAGAAATAAATGCTGTTAGGAAAGACAAAATAAAAGTATTTTTAAAAAGCCCTAACAAATAATCATTTGTTAAGTACTCAATCTGTGTCCCCTTAAAAAAAGCTAAAAAAATAAACGAAATAAAGAAAAAGAGCGCTATAACCATCCATGGCAATGAAAGATATTTCCAGATTCTTAGGTTTTGCATTAGCTTTCATCTTCCAGACTTTCAGCACCTTTCTCCAATTTGTTTCCCAATACGTTTATTCTTGTTTGGAGGCTTTGAACGTCTTTAACTGCTCCATCTAATCTTTTAAGAACTGAGTTTGTATTTGCATCAAAATTAGAGAATTCTTTTTGAATTCCTCTTACAACAGACGCAACCTTGCTCGCAGTTTCATTTAGTTTTAAATAATGATGACCTGTTCTTACCATATCTAGAAAAGCAGCAAGTGTATTTGGGCCCATAATAAGCGTGTTTTTTTCAGTAAAACTTTCTTCCCTAAGGCCTTCTATTTGATTTATTAAATCTATCAACTTTTCAGATGGTATATATAAGATAACGTAATTTGAAGTTATGTTCCTCAAAAGATATTTGCTTGAGATGTCTGTAGCATCACTAAGCACTTCTGTTCGAAGATTCCCTAGTATTTTTTTTCTTTCAGTGCTGGTTTTAGCATCTTGATAGTTTTGATACTGCCCTGCATAGAATTTTGAATCTATGGGAACAATTATTCCTTCAGCAGTCGTGACCGCACAATCAACTAAATCTCTTGATTCTGGATTTATTTGATGTTGCAGATCAAAGCTGTTGCTAGGCATTATATCTCTTACTATAGACTCAAGATTCCATTCCCCTAATCTACCAGTTGTTACATTACCACCTAGGAATCTATTAAGCTCATTGAGTGGAGTAGTCACTGATGCTAAATCAAGCTCAATTTTATTAATATCATTTGAAACCTCAATTAGTTTACTTTGAATATTCTCATTTCCACCTTTGTTTATAGATTCACCATTTTTAATATTAAATAATAGATAAATTAAAATACCTAGAATAAGAACCAATGATATAAATATTAAGTAATTGATCATGATGTTAGTATAAAATGTGACTAATATTATGCATCAAGAAATTATAACAAGGTTTAACTCTTTAAAAGAAAAGCAGTTATCTATTGACATCACAAGGGGCAAGCCAGATTCAGATCAATTAGATCTATCAAATGCATTGATAGATATTTCAATTCCTAATGAATCTGAGGATGGAGCTGATCTTAGAAATTATGGGGAAACTTTCGGTATTCTAGAGGCAAGAAAACTTGGCTCTGAACTTTTAAATGCACCCATAGATAATGTTCTTGCATTTGAGCATTCAAGCCTACTACTCACATATCAAACTGTATTAGCAAACTTTCTATTTGCTGAGCCAAAGCCTTGGAAAGACATAAAGAATCCAAAGTTTATTTGTCCTGTTCCTGGTTTTGATAGACATTTTATGATGTTAGATGATTTTGGAATTGAAGCCATCCCAGTCCCTTTGCATGATGATGGGGTCGATATAGAAGAGTTTAGCAACATACTGAAAAGCAAAGAAGATATCGTAGGTATGCTTTGCGTGCCAAGACATTCAAACCCATCTGGCGAAATATATTCTGATGAGAACTTATTAGAATTATTTAGAATCGGATCTCAGTTTTCAGATAAATTTCTATTCCTGTTTGATCATGCATACCTAATACATGATTTCTTGCCTTCAAAAGAACAAAGACCATTATGGAAATTAGCGGTTGAAGCAGGAGTAGAAGACCAAACAGTGGTTACGACTTCTTTTTCAAAAGTAACATTTGGAGGAGGGGGTATTTCATTTTATGCCTCTTCAGGAGGATCTTTAGATTTAATAAAAAAAGTAAGAACTACTATGATTATTTGTCCTGACAAATTAAATCAAAAGAGACATGTTGAGTTCTTTAAAGATATAGATTCGGTTAAAGCTCACATGCAAAAGCATGCAGAATTAATAAGGCCTAAGTTTGAGATGGCTTACTCTTACCTTGAGAAACTTCCTGATGAGTGTGGGAATTTTTCAAGACCAACAGGCGGATATTTCATTACATATTGCACTAATAAGCCAATCGCCACCAAAGTAGTAGAACTTTGTAAAAGATTAGGAGTTTTAATCACTCCTGCTGGCTCAACATTTCCGCATAATAATGATCCTAAAAACAGTGTTATTAGACTTGCTCCTACTTATGTTTCAAAAGATGATTTAGCAGATGCAATGGAAGTGTTTACGATCGCTGTAGAAATTGCTCACCACAATCTTGAAGTTTAATTTTTAGTCTTTCCATGTGGAACATATGACACTCCATTAAAGTGCGAAAAGATTTTCATAATATCAGGATGATTTGCTGGTATTCCAGAATTATCAATGTTTAAATTTTGCTCAGAAACATAGGCAATATAAAAAATTTCTTCGTTCTCGGCGAAGAGATGATAAAAAGGTTGATCTTTTCTAGGTCTGAAGTCTTTAGGAATTGCGTTATACCACTCTTCAGTATTATTAAAAGTTGGATCCAAGTCAAAGATAACGCCTTTAAAGTTTAAGAATTTATGTTTGACAACATCTCCAATTGAAAACTTTGCTTCTATGAGCTCTTGCATTATATTTATACATTAAACTATTAAAGGAAAAATGTCATGAATGAAAAATTGCTTGTATTAACAACCTACGATATAAAAAATGCAGAAGTTATTGAGCATTTGGGAATTGTTCAAGGCAGTACTGTTAGAGCAAGAAATTTTGGCTCTGATATATTTGCCAATTTAAAAAATTTAGTTGGTGGAGAGTTAGTTGGTTATACCAAACTACTAACATCAACAAGAGAACAGGCATATGAGCGAATGGTTGAAGATGCTCAATCTAAAGGTGCTGACGCTGTTTTAGGATTTAGATATCAAACATCAACTGTTGCGAATGGAGCTGCTGAAATTCTAGCCTATGGAACAGGCGTAAAAATTAATAAGGAATAAATATGAATAAAACTGAGAAGGTTGCTTTAAGAGAATCAGTAATTGTAGTACTGATGGGAGCTGTTATTAACTTTCCTTTGCAGACATATCTGCTTTGGTTAACTATAGATAATTGGCAGTGGTCAGACCCAATAAAGATTTCAATATTTATTCAGATGATAATCACTGTGGTAGCTCTACTAAGGGTGTATGCAATAAGAATGAGATTTCAAAGAGGTAAATTTTAATTATCTTTTTCTTTCTTTTTCTTCTTGCTAGCTTTCATTCTCATCATCATTCGTTTATTTATCATGTCTTTGCACCAGACATCATAAACTGTTGAATAATTTGCTGCTAAATCTGCAAGCACTGCTGCCTCTGCCCATTTTTTTTCATTCTCTGGGTTCATCTCTATCTCTTTCCAGACAAAATCAGCTGCTGAGAGCAGACCTTCAATACCATCTTTAGTTTCCTTGCATTCTTTATAGCTAAGAAGATGATTTGGATGATTTTGCATTCTTTCTTTAGTATTTTTATCAGATTTATTGTGATCATCAGCAACCATCATTACTGAAAAAAACACCATTGGCATGATCAATATTTTATTCATTTTTTCCCCAAAATTTTAACCTAAACCTAAGATTACATCTTTTTTGGAAAAGTGTAAAAAAAACTTTACTTTTATATTTAAGTATTCATAATGCGCCGATATTCATACTAATGAACATAATTCTGAATGTTTATTAGTATGGGTATGTTAGAAATAATCCAAATTTTGAGTGTTTTTTTTGGTACATTAGTAGCCGCGCCTCTTGTTGTCTCAAAGAAAGCAAAAAAAAGAATGGTGGGGCTATCTGCAGTTATTGCTGGTAGTTTTTTTGCAATAATTGTTCAACTATATCTAGGTTTATATTACTTTGTTTTTGCAAATGCATTTTGGCTTCTTAATGCTTGTAATGGAATAAAAAAAATAATCAAAGCAAAGAAAAAGGAAGTCAGAAATTTTTAAAAATCTTTGTGATCAAAGAAGTGTATTCCAGTTTTACAACCCATCGATCTCTTTACAACTGATTCAGAAAGTTTTTCTACCGGTATGCTTCTAAATTTTTCTATAGAACCATGTAAGAAAGGATCTACAATCCGAGATACCGTATCAGCAAAAACTATATCAAGCCTCTTTTTGTTTCCCATAAGATGCCCAGGCCTAAAAATATTGGTGCTATCAAATTCTAGATTAATTATTTCTTCTTCAAGCATCCCTTTAGTTTTTAGATAATAGTTCCAAGAATTTGCGTCAGCACCTACCGCTGATATAAGTGAGATACCTCTGGCACCAACACTTTTAGCCTTTTTTGCTATTTCCAACTGGTATGTAAAATCTACCTGAAAAAAATTTTCTTTGAGAGTAGAGCTCATAAAACCCATTACATTTTGAAAATACAAAGGATAACCAAGGGAAAGATAGACATGATCTATATTAGGAAAAGTAATTGTCTTTAGCTCATCAAAATCAATAATTAGTTCTCTAGCATTATCAGGTAAATTAGGTATGGATCTTCTCGCAAGGGCAATAGTGGTTGCGTCTTGAGCACCTAATGCTTTAAGAATCTCGTTACCCAAAAACCCAGTTGATCCCGCTATTAGTTGCATTTTTATTTACTTGTATACATGTTTACTTCAGAGACAAGTTGTTCAATTGATTTTGATCCATCTACAGTTAATTGAGAAAACTTTTCATAAAGTGGCTTCCTCTCTAAGTAAACATCTGAAACTGATATGCCATCAGGCACAGCAAGACCTCGTTTTTGACCAATGCCAATTCTTTTCACAATTTCATCAAGAGGTGTATCTATATAGATTATTTTTGAAAAAGACATAAGGTGATGCATAGATATACTTGAGTATATTGCGCTACCACCTGTTGATATAATTTTCGTTGTTTTATCAAGACCAAGAATAGCTTTTTCTTCTGCAGATCTTACAAATTTATATCCAAACTCTTTTTTAACATCTTCTAACGTCATTTTATATTCACTTTCAATAAGATGGTCTGTATCAACAAAACTTAGACCATGCTTTTCTGAGATAGCTTTACCTAATGTAGATTTCCCACATCCGGCCATACCTATAAAACTTATATTATCCATTTTTAGCAAACTCCTCATTGGCCTTAATAAGTTCATGAGTTATTTCTTTTTCAAAAGCACTATGACCAGAGGATGGCGCAACTATTAATTCAGCTTCAGGCCAATTTTTAGATAATTCCCACGCAGTCTCCATTGGGCAAACAATATCATATCTACCCTGTATTATCTTAGCTGGTATGTGACGAATTTTATCAACAGAAGACCGTGAGATTAGTTGATTCTCATTTTCAAGAAAACCTTTATTTACAAAATAATGATTTTCAATAAGCGCAAATGCTAAAGCGAATTTAGATTCTGAATATGATGAAATCATATCAGGTTTATGGCTGAGAGTACTTACAGAACCTTCCCATTTAGACCAAGCTATTGCTGCCTCCATTTTCTTTTTATCATCATCTCCTGTAAAAATTTTATAGTATGCATCCATTAAATCATGTCTATCTTCTTCTTTAATAGGTTCTAAAAATCCCTCCCAGGCTTCTGGAAAAATTCTGCTAGCTCCATCTTGGTAAAACCACTTTAGCTCTTTATCTCTCAACATAAAGATACCTCTTAGAACTAATTCTGAAACTGAATTAGGATATGTTTGAGCATAAGCTAATGACAGTGTGCTTCCCCAAGAACCACCAAAAACAAGCCATCTTTTAATTCCTAGTTTTTCCTTAAGTCTCTCAATATCATCAACTAAATCCCAAGTTGTATTTTGTTCTAGACAAGCATGAGGCTTACTCCTTCCACAGCCACGTTGATCAAATATTACAATCCTAAATAATTCTGGATTAAAAAAACCTCGAACTTTCGAACTACCGCCACCACCTGGGCCACCATGAAGAAAAACAGCAGGCTTGCCATCAGGATTTCCACATTCTTCATAGTAAATTTTATGCTGACCAGCTTCTAAGTAACCTGATGCATAAGGCTCAATATTTTCAAAAAGTGCATACATTTGACTTAAGATACAAGCATTTTTTCGGTAACTTCCCATAACTTAGATGCCTCTTCAGTATCTACAGCCCAGTCAGCTACACCAAAATATCTTTGAAGAGATTCATCCACCTCATTTTTTCTTTTTGCAACATCACAGTCTTCACAAAACACTCCACCTATGTCATCTAGGTTTGAGCTCGTAGCACACCAAAGACTAGTTGATGCTCCTTGACTAGTTGTCTTAAAGAAATTTTTTGCCATTTCAGATGGCGATCCATTTTCATCCATCCATCCTAAAGCAATCATTTCTTCTTTTTGAAGATGACGCTGCAAAGGAGTGATGATACCACCTGGATGAACAGAATAACCTGATACACCTTTACCAATCATTCTTCTATGAAACTCAATTGCAATTAATGACGATGCTGTTTTAGATTGACCATATGCCATCCATTTGTCGTAAGGATTATTTTGAAAGTGAATATCATCCCATAGTATTCCGGTAAGTGAATGTGCTGAGGATGAAAGGCTGACAAATCTTGCACCATCATTTTCAGCCATTGTGTCCATTAATTCTCTAGTAAGTAAGAAATGACCTATATGATTTATGGCAAATTGACTCTCCCATTCATTTCCTATTCTAGTTTCAGGACAAGCCATAATTCCAGCATTGTTTATCAGTAGGTCTAGTTTTTCAAAGTTATCTTTAAAATCTTCTGTAAATTTTTTAACAGAATTTAAATCACCTAGATCCATTTCCACAATGTTTTCTTTCGAAACTATACCTTCAAGATTTTGTGCAGCAATTTCTATCCTTTTGGCAGGAATGATTACCTTTGCTCCTATGTCAACTAGTGCTCGCGTAGTTTCAAGACCAATACCTGAATAACCACCAGTAACAATAGCTATTTTTTCATTAAGATCTAATCCTTTTGTAATTTCATCAGCATTTGTTTTTGCGTGAAATCCTGATTTTATGGGTGTTTGTTGTTTTGATATCATAAGTGTATTGTAACCTTGTTTAAGATACATAAAAATGAAAGTAATAATTTTGGGTGCTTGTGGCGGCATGGGGAGATTCGTTGCGAAATCTGTTTCATCATTTGAAGAAGTTGATGATCTAGCCATTGCAGATTTAAATTTAAAAGACGCTGAATTATTCGCTTCTCAGC
>CEVS01037650.1_pt1 | contig 10382 bp, 8 predicted proteins | sample 361571 | NCBI WGS metagenome assembly CEVS01 (sample SAMEA2623850, study PRJEB7988) | marine metagenome | isolation source: saline water (ENVO:00002010), including | reverse complement strand
TGGCGACGCGTCATGTCTGCTGTTCCAGCCTCTCTCTTTCCTTTTGGAGTCCATAGTGTCTCGTCCTCGGCCAATCTAGCTGTAGTCCATCTTGTAAGCACAAATAACCAGTCTGACAAGCGATTTACGTACTGTAGGGATAATGGTCGCATTTCATCTTTGATTCCAACCATCGACCTTTCGAGTCTTCTTGTTACTGTTCTGGCCAAATGCAATGTAGCAACCGGTCCAGAACCTGTTGGAAGAATGAAACTTTCAAGGGGATCTAGTTCCTCTATCCATGCATCCATTTCTTCACACAATCTATCTGAATCCTCTTGGTCAATCAATTGCATATACTCGGGAATCTGGTCAGGAGGGCATGCTAATTCTGCACCTAAGTCGAAAAGCTCACTTTGCAATCTCCCGATTGCAGAAGTACAGACATCCTTTACACGCCTAACTGTAATCCTAGTTCCACCATCAGCATGAGTATCCGATAGTCGGTTGGTTTCCATTAGAACCATGCCAAGTAAAGCATTGACTTCGTCACATGTACCAACGATCTCAATACGAGCGTTGCTCTTTGCTACACGGCTACCGTCTACGAGCGAAGTTTCTCCTTCGTCTCCGCCCCCAGTATGCACCTTGGTGATTCGGACCATGCCCCTCCGACATCATGCTTCAACAAGAGGTCTGCGGCCGTTGATACCAGTATCAAGCGGATGCCACCACTCAATATCTTCCTCCCCTTGGCACCATGAATAGTGGACGAGGTGACCGTCAACAACACCATGCCACTCTAGATGACCTGGGTCAAATCCTGCGATTCTTACACCCATATCTTCCAGTACATCGCCGATCTCTTGCCATTCTTTGACAAGAGACCCTAATTGGTCTGCAACTTCAACAACATGATTGTGGTGCGGAGGTAATTGTTCGACTAGAACCTCAAGTTCCTCAGTTAAGTCGTGGGCCTGATCTTGTAATGACTGAAGAGAAATTAGAATTTTCTTGGCCAGAGGCAATTCATTTCTGGCTTCTTCAATAGTTACAACTCTCGAACCGTCTGGCAAAGCAAGCAATGCCATTTCGTCCAACAACTCACTGATGTCCATAGGTTGTCCTGCGAGGGGCGGTGGATTCCATTCGTTTTGCACGAACGGCACACTCAAACTGAGGCTTCTTCAAGCCTGTGGTGTAATTTGGTCTGAAGTTACGATTTCATGGGTTGAAACCTGGAAGCGATTTACAACCTTGCGTCCAACAGCAAATGCTACGAATGCCCAAACAACAAGCTCGATTCCAATTATGACCCACGCATATGGGCCGATTGAACCTAACAATTGGTTTGCTTCGTATGGAGCCCCATTGAATGCCATATACAAACTCTGAGAGAACAAAGATGCGCCGAACCAAATGAATACTGCGTACCAGCACATAGTCGAAAAAGACCAATCTTCTCTGTTAACTATCTCTCCCATAATATTAGATATGTTTCTATCCTAATAAATGAAACCCCGTTTTGTTTCACAATAGACAATATTCGACTGTAATTTTATTCTTCTTCGGAGGAAGAGCGTAATTTAGCAAGTGGCAATTCGATTGCTTCAATCCATTCGTCTGCCACTGCATCTTCTCCACCAGATTCTGCCAGCCTCTTGCTCCAATATTCTGATTTGGATTTATTTCCAATGAATGAATTGATTCTTTCCAAAGCCAGCCAAGCCATCGGGTTAAGGTGCTCTTCTTCTAAATCCCAAGATTTTTCAAAACATTCTAGTGCACCGTGAGGTCCTGAAATCTGTCCTCTTTGCAATGCCACTAATCCGGCTTTGGACCATGCTAATGGGAGACGGCCAATCAGCAGTCCGCGGAAAACTAGCCATGTTTGACCACCGCCGATTAAGACGATTGTTGCAAACGCAGCATATTCTTCGAAGACAGTTAATGAGTCCCATTGATCTGCCATAATTGCAGTGGCTGATACCGAGAATAGAACTCCTGCAAATGGCGCGACTATTACCTCGTCACGAGTTACAAGCATATTGTGAACACCTCTAATTAATCCCAGAGATCCGTATGCAAGCAAAACAAACAGATGAACATGGACGTCAGTCGGTCGTGGACCTGTTTCTCCAATCAACAATAAAAGTGCGAGAATAAGTAATACTATTCCATACCTTTTCGAAGGACCAGGGAATGGTTGTCGCCTACTCATGAAAATTAGAGTGGCCGCTATTGCGAACTCCAAGAGAAGGAACCACCAGTTCTCCATGGGCAACGGGTGATGAGGGTTATTCTTGGTCTTTTGTCATATTTTGTGATATGAACTACCACGAGAAATCTCATGCGCCCTGTATAATTGTTCCATCAATAATACTGTGGCAAGCTCATGAGGAAACGTCATCTTAGATAGTGAGATTGAGTGAATACCGTGGCCCTTGGGAAAACCATCTGCAGGACCTATGGCGAGGTGTACATCATCTCTAGAAATATTCCATGCATCAAAACGTTTCGAAAATTCTGTTGATGTCATCAACTCCCCACCCTCATCTAACAAAATCGACTCTTGAGGCAGTTTTGACAAATAGTCGGCCGCCGATAGTTTAGAATTATGAATTTCAATACGCACTTTCGACTTCAACCGCGACGTGTAATCTTCAATCAGACCATTCATTTTCGCGTTAGACGGTCGCCCGTGAATGTGAACTACGATTCGCCCCATGCTAATCCCAAGCAGTTCAACCCCAAGACTATTGATGTAAAACTCGAGCAGATGTCATGGGTTGGTGGCCGTTCGCAAAGAAGACGAGGTCTCGTCCCATCCCTGATGCGATCCGAAGAGATACCAGATCGTGGCTTTCTGATCTGCAAGAAATATGCGAAAGAAACTTTGATGCTCCTGAGGAAGCAAGGAGACAGATAAGGCAAATGGCTGGCGAATGGGTTGATGCTAACCAGGAAGGAGTCATGGAAGACTCGTTGCTTGAAGGATTGAACATGAGGGCTTTCAGATTGCTAAATTGCTCTGATGATGAATTTTCTAGATGGCTAGATGACCTGAATTTTTGGAAACCAGGATGGCGTCCTGAAGGAACCAGAGAAACGGATGAATCATGAAGGGGTGGCCTTTCGGCTATTTCATGGCAAATGCTGGTAAGTTGCACATGTTGTATACGTGTCCCTTTTGTTGGAAAGTCCGAGGGCTTCTAGAACACTTAGATATCCCTCATGAAAAGATACAGGTCAATCCAATGAAGGCAAAGAAAACACTTCCTAGCGCACCAGAATGGAAAAAGGTCCCAGTGTGGGTCAATTCAAAGAATGAAATTCATGTTGATTCCACTCCCATCATGAAGCACATTGATTCTGAACATAACGGAGGCAAACTCTGGGCTTCTGACAATGAAGAGCGACGTGATAAATGGATGGAGTGGGTTGATCTACACATGTCAAAGGCAACAATTCCAATCCTCTACGGCAGCCTGTTTTCTGCATTAAGAACAACCACCAGGGTGTCAAAATTCGAGAATTTCGGATTCTTTTCAAAGCGCCTGTACGCTTGGGCTGGATTTCCAATTATGTGGGGAATTATCGCAAAAAAGCGTGTCAAGAAAGATGGTCGAACTCCCAAAAAATTGTGGCATGACCTATTGACAGAATTCACTGGTGAATTCGGTGGCAAAACATTCTTCGGAGGTGAATCTCCAAATTTAGTTGATTTAGCAGCATTTGGATATGTGCGCTCTATTTCCCCCTATCCACAGTTCTCTCAAATCGAGGAACATCAAAATGGTATGGAGTGGTATAGGGCTGTTGAGGCTACACTGAAGGTGTGAAAATGGAAATCGTTGAAGGTCCATTCGGTCTTCGTTTCATCAAAATTGAGGCCACTCAAATTTTCTTAGGGACAGATAAGGGCGCTTGGGTCTATGCTAGCGAGCGCCCACGCCATAGAGTGGATTTACCAGAGTTCATGATTCTTGAATCTCCATTAACAAAGGCCCAGTATGCTGAGATTCTTGGTGAGAAGGAAGATTCTAACGAATTGAAAGACATGATTACAAATCATGATGTCCAAAATATCGCAACAATCCTTTCAGAGCATTTTGAAGATGAAGTAAGGCGACCAACTCAAGCAGAATGGAAAGCCGGGGAATCAATGATTAATTTGCCGTGCGGATGGACAGAATTACTTGCAGATGAAGCTACAGGAAACCATCGTGGAGCGCCTCTAGACGGTAGGCCGCGGATAGGAGAAATGATTGGACCAATGTCGGGTCATAGAGTTTCACAATCAGCACATCCAACTCGCAAAGGCGTATATGCTCAGGTGGCAACTCCTGGTGACAGGCCTCTTCCAAAAGTAGGATTTAGATTGGTTGTATCTCAAAAAAGAGAAGGTGAAGTTCCGCGAGTTCCAGATAACGCAAATTTAGCAACGAATATACGCAGCGAATTGTTTTGGACATCTATTCTGGGCATCATCCCTAGTTTCACCATTCCCATTCTGAGAGGTTTCTCCTCATACGCTGTAGACGGTTGGGCAAATTTGCTATTTGGTGGCCTTTGTGCAGGATTTGTAACAGGTGCTTTTTGGAGACCCAAAAGGCCTACTTGGGGACTGGATTCTGAAGGAAATATAATCCAGATCAAAGACTAGTCCAGTAAGATTCTTGCCTTATTGCATCCAATGAACAAATTGCTGCCATATTCACAATATGTCTGACTCCATCAGCCCTGGCTAGCAATTGCACAGGCTTATCCAAGCCATCCAAAATAGGTCCAGTCATCTCTGCGTCACCCAACTGTTCTAGCAATTTATATGCGATATTTGCTGAAGCAAGGTTTGGACAAATCAAGACGTTGGCAGGACCATCAAAGGACATGAACGGATACTCCGACTGGACTTCAAGATCAAGTGCAGTATCGGCTTGCATTGGACCGTCTATACTTAGATTTGGATCTGCCTTTAAGGCCATTTCAATCGCTTCTTCAATTCGCTCTGATCTTTGTGCACGACTGCTACCAAAGTTAGAGAAGGATAACATCGCAACCTTTGGCTCAAGACCAAATCTTCGAGCGACTTTAGCTGTCTGAACAGCAATATCTGCTAGAGTTTTACTATCGGGATAAACATTTACAGTTGCATCACCCAAAAAGATCAGCCTACCCTTAACGACCATCATGTAGCATCCAATGGCACAATGGCTGTCTTCGTCGCTTCCAATTACCTCTAGGCATGGTCGTAGAACATCAGCATAATTTCTACTAATTCCACCCAAGAATCCGTCAGCATCTCCTTGTTCTACCATCTGAGCTGCGAAATATGGGCGACTCTTTAGCAATCGTTGCGCATCAACTATTGTCATTCCTTTACGGCTGCGGCTTTCCAATAACTTCAAATCATAATCTCCGATTCTTCTATCATCATACCTAGGATTGGTTATTTCACAATCGAATTCAATATTCAACTCTGCCATTTTCTGACGTATACTTTTGACGTTACCCAGCAAAATTGGAACACAAATATCTTGCTCAATACATTGAGCCGCTGCTCGAATTACCTTTTCATGATCACCTTCAGGGAATACAATCTTCTTCTTCCTGCCCTTAACTTGATTGAATACTCCTCTCATTACAGAATAAGACATTCCAAGTCTGGCTTCAAGAGATTCCTTGTATGCCTGCTTGTCGAAATCTTCTGGAGAAATTCCTGCAATTCCTTCATTTACTGCTGCTTCTGCAACATCTGCGGCTTCCCAAATCAATACCCTACGGTCGAAGGGTTTTGGAATGATATAATTGGGCCCGTACTGCATTTCTTCACCTGAGTAAGCATGTGCAATGTAGTCTGGAACCGGTTCTTTTGCAAGTGCTGCTAGTGCCTTAGTAGCAGCCATTTTCATTCCCTGAGTTATGTCTCTGGCTCTCACATCAAGCGCTCCTCTGAAAATATATGGGAACCCTAACACATTGTTGACCTGATTAGAAAAATCTGATCTCCCTGTCGCAATTATTGCATCGTCTCTTACTTCCTTAACTTCGTAAGGCATAATTTCTGGAGTTGGGTTGGCCAATGCAAAAATAATTGGTTTTTCAGCCATCTTAGAAACCATTTCTCCCGTTACCAAACCGCCCCTAGAGAGTCCCAAAAAAACATCTGCACCAACTAATGCATCTGCGAGGTCGCCTTCTTCTCCATCAATTGCAAATGGTGCCTTGAATTCATTGAGTTCTCCTTCAGCCAAGCGAATTTTTGTCATGATTCCTTTTGAGTCGCACATTACAATATTTCCTATTTTCACACCCAGTGCAACATAGTGATTCGCACATGCTATTGCTGAGGCCCCTGCACCTGCAACTACTACCTTGATTTTCGACAAGTCCTTACCTTGTAATTCGACAGCGTTTAACAAAGCAGCACCAGAAATTATTGCCGTTCCGTGTTGATCATCATGCATAACTGGAATATCTGTTGCCTCTGCAATTCTTCTCTCGATTTCAAAACATTCTGGGGCTTTGATATCTTCAAGATTTATTCCTCCAAATGTAGGGGCGATATTGCAAACTGTTTTGATAAATTCTTCAGGGTCTTCAGTGTCGACTTGTATGTCAAAAACATCAATGTCAGCGAACGTCTTCAACAGCAGCCCCTTACCTTCCATAACGGGCTTTGAGGCAAGGGCTCCGATATTGCCCAAACCAAGTACTGCAGTACCATTTGAAATAACAGCAACCAGATTTCCTTTCGAAGTATATCTGTAAGCATCATCAGGGTTTTCAGCAATTTCAAGACAAGGATAAGCTACTCCTGGAGAATATGCAAGGGACAATTCATGAGCTGTTGAATGGGGCTTAGTTGGAACAACTTTGATCTTACCTTTTGGTTCTGCTTCATGGTAATCGAGAGCCTCTTTTTTGATGGTGCTTTCACGCCAATCTTCATCCATAGTATTCTCTCCAAAGTCCCCTCGGAGAGAGGCGGGGTTTGACCTTTGTGTGGACAAAACCACTCAATGGCACAATTTCAGACCAAATCATCGATTCCAACCCCATTTTTGGGATTTTTATGTTAAACATCGGAGCATTCGCTTGATATACCATTGAATTCGGCTAACTACTATGAACAATCTCAACAGGGCCGTAGGCCCTGCAAAATCTAGTGCAAGAGCTGTGTTACTTGTGACGATAATGTTGCTAGCATCTCTAGGTCCGATTTTGTCATCACCCGTGGTGAGTGCGCATGAAGGCGTCAACAGTGTCACATGGCCGATGGAAGGCTCAGAAGATACAGGGTGGGTGCTACTAAATGCAACCGGTGCCAATCCAATAAATGGCACTCAGGCTAGCGATGAATGGAAACTAAACTTTGCCCCAGGAGCAATTTTAGAAAACGTCTCAATGGAAATAAGAGTAGATGGTTCGGATGGAGTTTCTATTCAACAACCGTTGCTAATGTCGCCAGATACCGGTCAAGTAATGTTCGACTGGAGAAACAACGGTTGGCTTGGAGAGACGTTCGGATTCGATGCCTCAAATCCACATCAAGGCCGTCTCGGGCCAAACGCCGATGTTGGGGCAACTGTGACTTTACCGTCTGGAACTGAAATTACCGATTTCATTCTCGAGGCTTTAGCCCCTGCAGATCCCTTTACTTCTTTGCAACCTGTTGAGTTGTATATTCAAGATTATGAAATTCATCCTGTTGATGGGCGCATGTACATGGCTATTGGAACATTCATCCTAATTATGGACGCACAGTCTTCTCCCAATGTGATAGACTTATTCGAAATTGAAAACGCTGATGGCAATGACTACATTTTGGATTTGGAAATGGATTCTGCCAATAACCGAATGCTGATTACCACAGATCAAGGATACATCCACTCTATCGATTTAACAGATACTAGTTGGAATTCAGACCTCCCTGCTGAACCATCTGGTGGAGAGTGGAGCAATACTCACATAGCCAGCAACGGAGACTTGTTCGCGTTCAGTAATTCGGGTGTTTTCAGACTCAATACTGCAGGAACTGGTTGGACACTAGAACAAGCGAGTTCAACCAGTAATTGGCCCTCGGGAACTCCTTGGAAAACATTTGAGCACAGCGGCATAATCTATGTTTCACTGTTGGATGGAGGAGTTGGAAGATGGGATGTTGCGTCAATGTCCCCCTTGTCTCCTTGGTCGACCGCGAACAATCTTCATTCCGATTTTGTCAGCGACTTCGCAGTCGCAGGAAATCAGTTACTAATTGCTTCTTTTAATGCGGGAATTGCACGTAGAGATCTCTCAAGCAATTTCTGGTTGGCAACATGGAATGACGGAAACTGGTTAACCTCGAACGAGGTCCCAGGAATCACAGTTGTGAACAATGAAATACAAATTCTGACTTCCAACACAGTTCACATCTACAACACAAACTCAGGAACATTCTCCAGCTCTATACCTCTTACGGATCTAGGATTGAACGGCGGCGGGACCAATATCTTGCACTGGCCAAATTCTGGTTCACGAAGCCCCACAAATGAAACCGTATTGGTGACAGATGGTAGCGCAATTCTTGCAATGCTTGAGCCGGGGAACTCTCCTCTCTATACAGGAGATTTCGTAATTGGAAGCAGCCCAAGTTCGGGAGACATGGAAGATGCTATGCAATTTAATGGAGTAATCTATGTAGGAAGTGAAAGCTATCTAGATAGGTATTCAATTGGCCAAGCGAGATGGCTTAATTCGATAGACATGGGCGATACTGTCACACAAATTGTCAACGATGGAACCAACGTTTTAGTGTCCACTTTGGGTAGTGGCATACACATAGTTGATGGATTTGGAAATGTAATTGACACATGGGATTCCTCGGATGGCCTCCAATCTGACGATGTTACTGGCCTAGATGCGGATGGAGATTGGGTTGTTGCAATCCATCCTTTCGATGGCGCATCTGTGTTCAACACCACTTCCGCTGGCTCTGTTGTACCATTAGATGAAGCAAACACCGACTTAGATTCAGACAGCCCAACTGGAGTTGCTATCCACAATGGTGTTGCTTACATCGGAACCCAAGAGAACGGTCTTAACAGATACATAATCGCTAACGATACATTCCTCGGCTCATGGGTTTCAACAGGAATAAATGATGTTGATTTCGCCCCAGTGGCAATTCTTGGAACCAATCCCGAAGTCCTACACATTGGTTTACCAGGATATGGGGTTGCAAGAAAGGATCTATCAACTGGTGAAATATTAATCCCATTGACTGCTAAACCAAACAGACCTAATACAGGTTCAACAGAAATACTTCCAACGAACCAAGTATATGCCTTAGAATCCTATTCTGGTAATGCAGTAATGATAATTGGAACTTCAAACGGAGCCATCAGATGGGATGGAAATACTGCAACTGCGCTTCCAAGAGGAAGCAGTTGGAATTTACAGCCAGCCCAATTCTTTGATTTCGCGATAGATTCTGGAATTTCTGGAGGCTCCATTTATGCTGGAACAAACATAGGTGTTTGCAAATATTCGGTTGCAACCCTCGGCCTCAATGACTGTGTTAACGCACAAGACGGGATGCCAAACTGGGGAGTTTCTGCTGTAGGAGTAAACGGCTCCACTATTTTTGGCGGAACAAACAACGGGGTTGGGTTAATTGACAAATCATCTCTCAATGTCTATGACACTTGGGAAGCAGGGGATGAAACCGACAATGCATTGGTCGAAGTTATCGACGATATTGCTTACATCGGATTGAATGGCATAGGTGTTGCTAGATACGATATTCCGAACAACGACTGGTTGCCAACATGGACTGAAAGCAATGTTTTGGATGGAGGAAATGGAGATGTCACAAGCCTCGCAGCCGACATCCGACCAGGTCTAATTTGGATTGGAGGCGCTGATGGATTCCAACTAATCAACGTTACAACCGGTTCTGAAGTGTACGATATCGAGAAAACTGGGAGCCTATATTCTGGTAGCGGAGACCCCTATGATTTGGTAATTTATGGAGATACGATGTACTATCACCAACAGTATTCTTCCGATAGTGTTTACAGAATTGACATTGTAAACTTCACGACAAAACCAATACTTGACGCTGGAGCTCAAGTAGACGAAAATGGAGGAGACGTTTACGGTATGGAACTAATTGGAGATGTTATTTATGTCTCTGTAGCAAGTGGCCAATGGTGGCAAACAGAAGGTAGTGGTGGAATTGCACTTTACAACCTAACAAGTGATTCTTGGCAAGCAGAATTGCTACCAAGCGGAGCAGTGAACAGAGTGACATCTCACGTATCTACAAACGGTATTGAATGGATTTCTTGGGGAGAAGATAAGTTAGAGGCATTTTATGCAAATGGTACCAAACTTGGAGAATGGGATGACCTAGAATT
>CEVS01057687.1_pt1 | contig 10387 bp, 7 predicted proteins | sample 361571 | NCBI WGS metagenome assembly CEVS01 (sample SAMEA2623850, study PRJEB7988) | marine metagenome | isolation source: saline water (ENVO:00002010), including | reverse complement strand
CAATTGATATATATAAATTTCTAAATGAAGGTGATCAATCTTCTAATTTAAGATTAGAAAATAATGACTTAATTGTTGTAGGCCCTTACACAAATCGTGTATCTATTTCTGATGGTGTAAAAACACCAGGAAAATTTGAAATTAAGAATGGTGAAACAGTTTCTGATCTTTTACAATACGCTGGTGGTTTTACTGAAAAGTCTTATTCTAAATCTGTTAGGATTACTAGAATAATTGATAATAAATATAAAATTGTAGATGTTAATAAAGATCAATTTGAATTCTTTCAACTTAAGTCAGGGGATATTATTGAAATAGATAAGGTTATTGAAAAATTTGAAAACAGATTAGTAGTTAAAGGCTCTGTCTTTAAGCCTGGAATCTTTTCTCTCAATGAAAATATGACTGTAAAGGAATTAATTGAAAAGGCAGAAGGTTTAAAACCTGATACTTTTATGGATAGAGCATTTATAACAAGAACAAATAATGATTATTCAACAACTAATATTTCATTTAATATTTTAGATCAAATAAATAAAACCGACTCTCCAATTTATCTTCAAAAGGATGATATTTTAAATGTATTATCAGTAAATGATTTAAAGGATGATAGTTATATCGAAATTTCTGGAGAAATAAATAAGCCTGGAGTATATCCCTTTTCTGTTAATCTAGATTTAGATGATCTAATTCTTTTGGCGGGTGGAGTTAGAAAAAATGCAACCTTAAATAATATTGAAATTTCTAGAATAAAATCATCAAATAATTCTCAAAAAAGTTCAGAAGTTTTTTATGTCAATATTGATGATTTGAAGTCTAATTCTGATTTTTCTCTTATGCCTTTTGATAATGTTGTTATTAGAAAAGATCCAAATATTGAGACAATAAAATTTATAAGAGTTGAAGGTGAAGTTATCTATCCTGGTAAATATGCTATTTCTTCAAAAAAAGAACGAATTTCAGATATAATTAATAGAGCAGGTGGATTAAATGAGTTTGCTTATTTAAAAGGTGCTACAATAATTAGAAAGACAGAGTTTGCTGAGGAATCTTCTGATATTCAAAAACAAATTAAAGATTTAAACAATCTTAAAAATAAACTTTCTTTAGATCCTAAAAATTTAACTGAATCCGAAAAACTTTTAATAAAAAGAATTAATGAAGATCTAGAAAAATTTAAATCTGAAGATAACTCAAATCAAGATTTCTCTAGTTATGTAAAAAAAGAAAGAATTAGTGAAATTGTAAAAAGAAATGCAATGTCTGAAGATGACATTCCTTTGGCTAAATCAGAGTCAATAGGAATTAATTTAGAAAAAATATTAAAAGATTCTGGCTCAAGATCAGATTTATTACTTGAAGATGGAGATATCATTGTAGTTCCAAAGAGGCTAGAGACAATAAGATTAAGAGGAGAGTTATTATACCCAACAACTGTTAGACATCTTCCTGCTAGAGGCCTAAAGTTTTATATAAATTCTGCTGGTGGTTTTGACACAAAAGCTAAAAGAAGTGGCACATATGTAGTATATGCTAATGGCGATGTAGCAAGAACTAAAAAATTATTATTTTTTAATTTGTTTCCTAAGGCTGAACCTGGATGTGAAGTTATAGTTCCTAAAAAATCAGTAAAGAACCCATTAGCTACTTCCCAGATTTTAAATTTTACCACTGGACTTGCTGCTTTAATTTTAGCTATTAATCAGATTAATTAAATGGATAATAAAGAATTTTCTATTTTATTCCTCATGGAATCAATTAAAAACTGGTTAAATTATTTATTATATAATTCAAAAAAAATAATAATTTTATCCTCATCTATTCTGGCAATTTCGTTATTATATAATTATGTAAAATCACCTACTTATTATGCTAGGACTTCATTTGTTTTAGATAGTGAATCTTCCTCAAACTCAATTGGAGATATAGCATCTTTAGCTTCTCTTGCTGGAATTAATGCTTCGAGTTTTATCGATGCTAGCAGTCTTTTTCAAATTGATAATATCCAAGAGCTTTATAGGTCATCATCAATGCTAAAAGAAACTTTATTAACTAGATCCTTATTTGGAAATAAAAATGAATTATTAATTAATAGGTTTGGTCAAGAAGAAAAAATTAACAAAAAATGGAATAATTTAGGAATCGACTTTTCAAATGAATCATTACTAAGTTCAAAGTCCAGATTGCATGACAGTGTATTATTTGAGGCAGTAAAAATTATAAAGGAAAATTACTTAATTGTTGATAAGCCAAGCAGAAAAACAACAATTTTGGAAATTGGATTTGACCACAAGGATGAAATTTTTGCAAAATCATTTAATGAAAACTTGGTGTCTATTGTAAATAACTTCTATTTTAAAACTAAAACTAGGAAAACTGGTGAAAACCTAAAAATTCTACAAAGACAAGCCGATAGTGTAAAAAAGGTTTTAGACAAATCAATTTTAATTCTAGCTGAAAAAGACCAAAGTATACCTAATCCAAATCCTCTGACTAAAGTCTCATTAGTGCCTTATCAAAAAGCTCTAGTAGATGTTCAAGCAAATGGGGCAATTTATCAAGAAGTTGTAACACAATTAGAACTCGCCAAAGTAACTCACAGGAATAAGACCCCATTAATTCAAATTATTGATAAACCAACTCTTCCCTTAGAAAATTCTAGATTAAAATTTTTTGAATGTTTATTTTATGGACTTTTTGGAGGACTATTAATTGCAATTTTTTACTTTTCATTATTGAGGTTTTACGATTCATTGATTAAATAGTTTATTTTTATATAAACTATATTATGTCTTCCTTGACTAAATCTATTTTTTCTAAAAATTTTTTCAATCTTTCTTTAAACCAAGGAATAAATATTTTCGCTACAATAATATATACGCCAATTCTTTTTCAAAGGCTTGGAGATGAAAATTTTGGACTGATTCATTTAGCCTTTTCTATAATTATAATTTTGTCAATTATTGTTAGTTATGGATATAATTTAAACGGACCAATAAAAATTACAGAATCAGAAAACTTAGAGGCCGAAAATTTTATAATAAGGGATATTTTAAATTTAAGAATTTTTAATGCTTTAATAATTTTTCTTATTAGCACACCATTAATTATTTTTTTTAGTTCAGATAATTTTTATAAAATTTTAATTTTTTCATTTATTATTCTTTTAAATGAGGCATTAAGTCCATTATTTTATTTACAAGGGAAGAATAAAATTTTCCCACAAGCCGTAATTAATTTTTTCTCAAAATCTTTGTATATAGTTTTAATATATTTTTTTGTATTAAGTTCTGATGAAGCATATTTAGCAAACTTTTTTTATGGCTTTACAGCATTATTATTTGTTTTTATCTTTTGGTTAAGTCATTTTATAAATCATGGTTTTCCCAAAACCAGATTTTCATTAATAAATTTAAAAAATAGAATAAATGAAAACTTTGTGCTTTTTCTTTCCTCCACTTCTACTCATTTAACATTAAATAGTGCTCTTATTATATTATCTTTTTTTATCAATAATAAAGAATTAGGCAGGTTTACTTTAGCCTATAAAATAGCTTTTCTCATTAGAATGATTCCAGTATTTTTTATACAATCTGGTCTTCAAAAGGCTTCTAATTTATATAAAAAATCTAATTCAGACTTTAACAATTATATTTCAAAATATTTTAATTACGGACTACTATTTACATTTTTTTTAGCTGTACTAATGATATTTTTCGCAGATTTTATTATACAAGTTTTTGCAAATGAAAAAATTGAATATAGCTCCAATATCTTATACATTTTATCTTTTATTCCTTTTTTAGCTATGTTAAATTTTAAAAATATTAATTATATTTTGGTTAATGATTATAAAGCTTTATTAAATAAAGCTACATTTTATACACTATTTTTTATGTTATTATCTTCAACTATTCTTTCATATCATTATGGAGGTTATGGATTAGCAATTGCGTTAATTTTGACAGAAATTTTCTCATTTATAATACACTCAATTCTATTGAAAAATGTTGGATAATACATCAATAGCCATTATAATTATTAATTGGAAAAAGTATGATTTTACAAATAAATGTATTGAATCGGTACTAAACAGTTCATTTAAAAATTTTAAAATTATTTTGATTGATAATGAGTGTCAAGACGGCTTTTCTGAGGAAATAAATAAAAATGATAAAATTCACATAATCAAAAACAAAAATAATGAAGGTTTTGCACGTGCAAATAATCAAGCAATTAAATATTCTATAAAAAATGGATTTGACTATGTTTTACTTTTGAATAATGATACTTTAATTAATAATGATTTACTGGAATTATTAATCAAACATTCAAATACTTTAAATCATAAAATAATACAACCCTTAATTTTAAATTATAACGGAACTAAGATTTGGAATGCAGGTGGAACTATAAATAATTTTTTTGGAACTTTTCAAACCTACAAAAAGGGAGAAAATTTTAAAAATTTCAAAAGTAGTAGGCATTTTACGGATTGGTTTACAGGTTGTTGTGTTTTTATTAAGTCAGAAATTTTCAATGAAGTTGGTTATTTTGATGAAAGATTTTTTGCTTATTATGAAGATGTTGATTTCTCTATTCGTCTTAAAGCAAATGGATACTCAGTGAGCATGATGAATGATTCATATTTACAACACTTTGAGTCAGCTTCATCAAAATCTATTTATCAAAATGAAGGAAATTTATCACCATATGTCCATTATCTAAATATTCGAAATCATATTTTGCTTTTAAAAAAACATTCAAAATCATTTAATATAATTGGAGTTTTTATATACCAGTTAATTAAAATATCATCTTATTTAATATATTTTTTAATTAGATTAAGGTTTAGAAAATTTAAAATGGTTTTAAATGGAGTTATAGATGCTTTAAAAAATTAAAAAATGACATTAATTGGTCTTTTATTTATTATTTTTTATTTTATAATTTTTATATACATAATTGATAAGATATCTAGAGGAAATATTGAATATATAATTATATATATATGCACTTGTCTTCCTATATATACGACTCTTCAAGCTCAAGCATTTAAGATATTTGATAGCGAAATTATTGTTACAATAATTAAGTTCTCTAAAGACCTAATATTTATATATGCTTTTATGGTATTTCTTTTTGGAAAAAACATTCATTTATTTAAAAGATCATTTAAATTTTCATTAGTTGATAAGTTAATTTTATTTTTTACTTTTCTTGTAACTATATATGCTTTAATTCCTTTAGGTGAGGCAGATATTTTTTCAAAATTAATTTATGCAAAAAATTTATATATAATTTCAATAACTTATTTAATTGGAAGGAATATTAAAATTGATAAAGCATTTTTTATTTGTATTAAAAAAATACTTAAGTATTTGATTTTATCACTAACACTTTTTTTATGCTTTGAATTTATTTTATCTACACACTTTCATACAATCATTGATTTTTCAAATTATAATGCCATTGTTAATGAAATTGATCCACAAGGAAACTTTGGTTTGAGTTGGTCTTTTGAATCACAAGGTTCATCACCAAGATATGCAGCTTTTTTCGCAGATCCACTGGAGTTATCAGCCTCATTATTATTATTGACTTCATTATTAATTTTTAATTTTTGGAATAATAAAAGGAATATTAATTACTTTTTACTTTTTATGGTTGCTGCTGCGTTTCTTTTTTCATTTTCAAGAGGGGCTATTATTGCATGTGCTGGAATTATTTTATTTGCATTATTAATAAATAAAAAATATAAAACTTTACTATTTATTTTGGGTTCATTGATTTTTTCAACTTTAAGTTTAGTTTATTTTGGATCAGAAGAAATAAGATATCTTATAATAGATACTTTAACATTTGAAAATACCTCTTCATTAGGACACTTAGTTGAATGGATTGAAGGTGCTTTATCTATTCTAGAAAATCCACTTGGAATTGGTTTAGCCATGAGTGGAAATGCTAGTGGAGTTGATCAAGCAATTAAGGTAGGAGGAGAAAATCAATTTTTGATATTTGGAGTTCAAATGGGTGTTTTGTCAGTTATTTTATACATCTTAATTTTATTTTTTTTAATTAAAAGAAGCTCACATGTTTATTTAAAGACTTTAAATTTGGACAAGCATATATCTTTTATAGTAGCATGCACGAAGTTTGGTTTATTACTTCCATTATTAACGGCTAATGCAGAACTTTACCTTTTTGTATCTTTAGCTACTTGGTTTTTTGCAGGTTATATTGAATCAAGATATACAGAACTAAAATTTGAGAAAAACAAAAGTATATATTGATGTATTTTATTACTTAACTGCATTATCAGGTATTAAAACATATATTGAGGAACTCGTTAGTGGACTTAATAAATATGGGAGGAATGATGTTGAATATATTTTTTCCCATGATATAGAAAAGTTAAAAAATAAACAGTTTTTTATTAATTCTAAATGTAGATTAGTAAGATGGATTTTTCAACTTCGATACCTTATATGGAAACAAATAATATTACCAATAAAATTACTTTCCAATTCTGCAGATATTTTAATTTGTCCTGATTATGTTGCACCGATTTTTTCAAAATGTAAGAAAATTGTAGTTATTCACGACAACCTTTTTTGGAAATACCCTTCTAATTATCCAAAGCTGTGGCGAAATTATTTCATCCGACTCATACAGCTTGGGATATTTCGAAACGCTGAGATAGTAACTACAAGTAAATATTCAAAAAATGGTTTGAAAAATATATTTAAGGATAAAAAAATAACTTACATATATCAAAGTTCTCAAAAGGTATATTACATTGATGATGGAAATAGATCAATGACTTATATTTTACATATTGGAACATTTGAAAAGAGAAAAGACTTAATGACTCTTGTTAAAGCATTTAAATTATTTAAAGATAACACTAACTCAAATCTTAAGTTGGTACTAGCAGGGTCAAAATATATTAATGGTAATAAAGAGGTTTATAAAACAATCAAAAAATATATTTCAAAAAACAATCTATTATCATCAGTAATTATGCCTGGATACATTAATAAAAAACAAGCTGTTTATTATTATAATAATGCTTATTTATATGTTTTTCCATCTATTGATGAAGGATTTGGAATTCCATTGATAGAGGCAATGAGAGCTCAAGTCCCAGTTATATGTTCTGACATTGAAATATTTAAAGAGATAGGGAACGACTCCGTAATTTATTTTAAGAAGCAAGACGAAAATGACTTATGTAATAAGTTGAAGTTAATTTCGGAAGATAAAACAACTATTCAAATAGTTATTTCAAAAGGAAAAAAAAGGGCCAATATGTTTAATCAAGTCAACTTTATTAAAGGATTTGAAAAACTCTATTAAAAAAATATTAATAACACATAGCTCAAATGATAACTATGGTGCTAGTAAAGTTTTAATTTCAATTATTAATATTCTGATTAAAAATGGATTTGATATTTACTTGATATTACCAAATAATGGCCCTTTGAATAAAAATATAACAATAAAAAAAACTAATCTTCAAATTATTAATTTGGGTGTTTTTAGAAAAAAATACTTTACTTTTTTTGGTTTGATAAATCGCCTTTACTTTATCATAAAATCTTCTTTGTACATTAAAAAATTTTTAAAAAAAAATCAAATTGATTTAGTTTATACTAATACATCTACATTAATAAGTCCATCAATTGCAGCGAAATTAGCCGGAACACCATCAATTTATCATGTTCATGAAATACCAAAAAGTAGTTCTATTTATGCAAAATTTATTGCAGTATTTTTAAATAATTTTGCAAGAAATATAATTTGTGTTTCAAAATCAGTTAAAGAATTTTGGATTAATAGTGGAGTGAATAAAAATAAATTAAAAATTATTTATAATGGCTTTAATTTTAAAAACTCTAAATCTAAAAATCTTAAGGATGATAAGATAGTATTTACATGTATTTCAAGGATAATTCCTTATAAAGGTCACTTAATTTTAGTTGAATTATTTGACAAACTTTGTAAAATAAATAATAAGATTTATTTGCAAATAGTTGGAGATACATTACCTGAATATCAAAACTATTTAATTGATTTAAAATTTAAAATTAAAAAAAAAGGTCTTAGTAAAAATATTTCATTTTTAGGTTTTCAAGAGAACACTTTAAAGATACTCTCTAAATCAAGTTTTTTTATTCACACTCCAATTTCACCTGACCCATTACCAACAGTTATTTTTGAAGCAATTATGTCAAGAACACCAGTGATAACTAACGATTTAGGAGGTGCCTATGAAATATTAAATAATGGGATAAATGGTTTAATAATAAATAATGACGATATAAATAAATCTTCGAAACTTATTATTAATTATTTAAAAAATCAAACTCAACAAACTTTAAATGTGGAGAAGGCATTTGAATATGTAAAAAGTAATTTTAATTATAATAAATTTGAAAATAGAATTAATTCAACAATAAATAAATATGTCTGAAATTAAAATGGTTGACCTTAAAAGTCAATATGAAAAAATAAAAAATGAAATAAATAATTGTATAAATCATAGTCTAGAGTCTACCATGTTCATCAACGGTCCAGTTGTTAATGAGTTCTCTGAAAATCTTAAAAAATATTTAGGTGTTAAACATGTGATTCCTTGTGCTAATGGAACAGATGCATTACAAATATCTTTAATGTCTTTGGAACTTTCATATGGTGATGAAGTAATATGCCCTTCATTTACATACATAGCTACTGCTGAGGTAATTGCTTTACTTGGTTTGAAACCAGTTTTATGCGATGTTGATCCAGATACATTTAATATTAAATTAGAACATATAGAAAAACTAGTTACCAATAAAACTAAAGTCGTAATTCCAGTTCATTTATATGGACAATCAGCGGATATGGAAGATTTAATTGATTATTGTAAAGTAAAAAAAATCCATATTATTGAAGATAATGCTCAAGCAATTGGTGCTGATTACACTTTTAGCAATGGAACTAAAAAAAGGACAGGAACTTTAGGAGATATAGGTACCACATCTTTTTTTCCATCTAAAAATCTTGGTTGTTATGGTGATGGTGGAGCAATTTTTACTAACAATGATTTAATAGCATCAAAAATTAAGATGATTGCAAACCATGGTCAAGAAAAAAGATATTATCATAAGTTAGTTGGATGTAATTCTAGACTTGACGCATTACAGGCGGGTATACTTAATGTTAAGCTAAAATATTTAGATACATATAATCTTAATAGAAGAAAAATGGCTGACAAGTATGATGAGGCATTTAAGAATATTATTGATTTAAAAACTCCAATACGTGCAAAATATTCAACTCATGTTTTTCATCAATACACAATTAAAATAAATAGTAACAGAGAAAATTTTATTAAATTTTTAAATAACGTTAATATTCCATCCATGATTTATTATCCATTACCAATTTATAAGCAAGATGCATTTAAAAGCTTTTTTAGAAGTGATTTTAAAATTGATAATGTAGAAGATTTATGTAATAAAGTGATTTCATTGCCAATACATTCTGAAATTGAAAATTCATCACAAGATTATATAATAGAACAGGTTCAAAATTACTTTAAATAGTGTCAAAAATTAATTTATCAATCATTGGAAGCAGAGGATATCCATATGTTTACAGTGGCTATGAGACTTTTGTCAAAGAGCTTTCTGAAAGATTGATACATAAAAATTATTCTGTAAAAATATATTGTCATTCTAAACTATTTAGTGAAAAGCCTAATGCCATAAATGGTATTAAATTGGTGTATACACCATCCATAAATAACAAGTATTTTTCTCAAATATTTAACTCTTTTTTTTCTTTCTTTCATGCTTGCTTTTCTGATGCGGATATTATACTTGTTGTTAATTCTGCAAATGGTATTTTTGGAATCCTAACAAAAATCTTTAGAAAAAAAACTGTTATAAATGTAGATGGATTAGAATGGAAAAGACCAAAGTGGAAGGGTTTTGGGAAATACTATTTTCTTATGTCGACCAAACTTGCTACAATTTTTTATGATCAATTAGTTACAGATTCTGAGGAGATGAAAAAGATTTACCTAAATAAATTCAATAAAAATTCAACATGTATAGCTTATGGTGAAACACCAAAGACTTCAAATAATAAAAAATTAATTGAAAAATTTAAATTAAAAAAGAGAGAATTTTATTTAATAGTTGGTAGATTAATTCCAGATAATAACTGTGACTTAATAATTAAAGAATTTATTAAAACAGAAAGTAAGAAAAAATTAGTTATTGTAGGTGATGTTCCATATTATGACAAATTTGTAAATGATGTTAAAAAAATTAAAGATTCTAGACTATTGTTTACAGGTTATATTAAGGATCAACATTTACTTAATGAAATGTAT
>CEVS01036453.1_pt1 | contig 10424 bp, 10 predicted proteins | sample 361571 | NCBI WGS metagenome assembly CEVS01 (sample SAMEA2623850, study PRJEB7988) | marine metagenome | isolation source: saline water (ENVO:00002010), including | reverse complement strand
TCTCATGGCAAATTGGAGCATATACAAAGCAAAAGAGGATTTAAGTATGCTAGCCTCAGAATTCGATATTTCTGTTGCTTTTTTTGATGGAAGGGGAGGGCCTCCTGCTAGAGGAGGTGGAAGAACTCATGAATTTTATAATTCTTTAGGAAGTGATATTCAAGCAGATGACATTCAGTTAACTATTCAGGGACAAACAATAAGTTCAAATTTTGGAACATTGGAATCCTCGCAATATAACCTTGAACAATTACTTAGTTCAGGTATAAAAAATGAAATATTCATTAATAATTCAAATAATTTAGATACCCAAGATAGAGAAACAATGGAAAATCTTGCATCTAAAAGCCATAAAGCTTATGAGGATTTTAAAGCACATCCCAAGTTTCTTAAATACCTAGAAAACATAACAACATTGCCATATTATGCTAAAACAAATATTGGAAGTCGCCCATCAAAAAGAGGAATAAACAAAGAGCTATCCTTAGACGATCTAAGAGCTATTCCATTTGTTGGGAGTTGGAGCCAATCAAAACAAAATGTTCCTGGTTTCTTTGGAGTTGGAACTGCTTTAAACGAATATAAAAAAAATAATAAATTTAGAGTGGTAAAGAGATTATACAGAAATAATGCATTTTTTAGAACACTTATTGCAAATAGTATGATGAGTTTAACTAAGTCCTTTTTTCCTCTAACAAAATATATTTCTAACGATCCTGAGTATGGTAAATTTTGGAAAATAATCTTTAATGAATTTGAATTGACTAAACAGATGATACTAGAACTTACAGGTTTTAAATATTTGATGCAAAATGAAAAGGCTGGAAAGGCTTCAATTGAAATTAGGGAGGATATAGTAAAACCACTGATTACAATTCAACAGTATTCTTTAATGCAAATTCAAAAAAATAAAAAAGAAAATCATTTGGATGATAAGAGCCTTGCAGTATATGAGAAAATGGTTACTAGATCGTTATTTGGTAACATAAATGCAAGCAGGAATTCAGCTTAGGACAAATAAAATTCAAAACCTTCTTTTATTTTTTTATCAGGGACTTGGATATCTATAACAGGACTTCCTATTTTTTTTAATAAAACAAAATTGGTTTTACCGTGGCTATTTTTTTTATCAAATTTTAAAAATGATAGTATCTGATTAAATTCACTTTCACTGATCTTAACTATATTGAAAATTGAGTTGAAAACTTCTTTAATTTCCTTAGCTTCAGAAATATCTAGTTTACATAAATTAAAAGAAATGTGTGCCTCAATAATCATTCCTATTGCAATTGATTCTCCATGTGTTAGGTTTTTATGTGTTTTCGAATCCATAAAAAAGGATTCAATTGCATGACCAATAGTATGACCAAAGTTTAAAACTTTTCTTTTATGTTTTTCATATGGATCATCCAATACAATTTCATTTTTAATTTTAATTGAATTGAATATTTCATTTATTCCAGGAATCTTCTTTTCCATCAGTAAAGTAGAAATTCCACTCCAATACTTTTTGTCTGATATCAAACCATGTTTGAGCATTTCGGAGTAACCACTTTTTAACTCTTTGATGGGTAGAGATTTTAAAAATAGCAGATCAATTATTACTAGTTTAGGATCGTTAATTACACCAATTTGGTTTTTAAGATTTCCAAAATCAATACCTGTTTTTCCACCAATTGAAGCATCAACCATTGATAGAAGTGTTGTTGGGATATTTATGAAATCAATTCCACGCTTAAAAGTTGAAGCAATAAAACCACCAATATCTGTAATTACTCCCCCTCCAAGATTAATTAGTAAGCTTTTTCTGTCTCCACCAGAATCAGATAGGGTAGCCCATACTTTTTCACAGGATCTAATAGTCTTATTTTCTTCTCCATGTTCAATCTCGATAACTTTGAAATCAAAGGAAGTAGAAATTTTTTTTTCAAAAACAGGGATACATTCCTTATTAGTATTAGAGTCAACCAAAACAAATATTGAAGAATATAATTTTTTTTTGATAATTATATCAAGTCCATTGAAACCATTTTCTTCAAAATTTACTGAGTAATTTTTCGCATTAATTTGATTCATGGTGCAAAAATAAAATTTTATCTTGCAAAAGAGATTACTTTCTTATTTCAATATACTTTTTAATTTTAAAAATTTGAAAAAAATAATTGATTTTAATGACTCGAAGACAGCTTTTGAATTAAAATCTAATAACCAACTGCAGCGTGCTTTCTTTCTGTTTAAATTAATTTCCTATCCTTTCCTTGTAACTATCGGAAAGACATTAGTTTTTTTATCAATTAAATTACGATTACCTGTAGATTTCATAATAAAAAACACTGTTTTTGATCATTTTTGTGCAGGAATTGATGATAATGATTCTATTAAAGTAGTGAATTCATTAGCTTCAATGAAAGTTAGTTCTTACTTGCATTATTCTATAGAAGCCGCTGGATCGGAGAGTGATTATGATAAATGTTTGAAGTCTACTTTACAAACTATAGATATTTCGAAAAATAATCTAAATCTTCCTTTTATAGTTTTTAAACCAACAGGATATGGCTCAACTGATTTATTAGAAAAACAAAGCAAATCAATTCCATTTAATCCATCAGAAAACGAAAAATGGGAAAGAATGATAAATCGTTTCAGAATAACATTTGAAAAAGCAAAATCTTTAAAAATCAAGGTTTTTGTTGATGCAGAGGAGAGCTGGATTCAACCAGCAATTGATGAAATAGTTGAAAAGTTTATGATTGAATATAATAGATCGGAGGCTTTAATTTTTAATACTATTCAAATGTATAGGAAGGAAAGGTTGGAATATCTAAAACAATTAAAAAATAAAGCCGTTAAACTAAAATTTAAGATCGGTATAAAATTGGTTAGAGGTGCATATATGGAAAAGGAGAGAGTTAGAGCTAAAAAAATGAATTATAATAGTCCCATTTGCAATACAAAAAAAGATACAGATGATCAGTACAACAAAGGGATAGAGTTTATGTTTAATAATATTGATTTATTTTCAATTTTTTTAGGCAGTCATAATGAAGAGAGTGTTTCAAAAGCATTGATACTTGCAGAGAAGATGTCAATTTCTAACAATCACCCTAATTTATATTTTGGCCAGCTGTATGGTATGAGTGATAATTTGACATTTACTTTAGCTAAATATGGATATAATTCTGTCAAATATTTACCATATGGACCTGTAAAGGAGGTTATTCCATTTTTAATCAGAAGAGCTGAAGAAAATACTTCTGTTTCAGGTCAAACTAACAGAGAACTTGATTTAATTAAATCTGAGGTAAAAAGAAGAAAAACAATTACTTAATTTTTATGATTTTAATTGTTTTAGAACAATTTTCAAATAGAATTTCTTTGTATTCATTTAATAAATATCCATCTAAACTATATGTTTTGCATGAGTCTTTTGAGGTATCACTTTTAGAGAAATTTACAGACGATTTTTTAATGAATTCTCTAATTTGACCAATATTTAAATGATTATTTGGATCTTTTAAAATATTAATGCCGATTAAATCTTTTTTTAACAATTCATTTTTAACTCTTGCCTCAGGAGTATAATTACAACTTGTTTTTTTACCACTTAAAAAAAAAGATAATATTACAAGACCTATACAAAGACCAAAAAAATAATAACTAAATCTTTTTACGAACGACATTTAATTTATTTTGATTATTCTTTTATTATCATCTATCATGTTTAATTCTATAATAGTATGTTTAAAATTTAACAATTCAGTTATAATTTCAGGCCATTCAATGAAGCATTTATTTCCTGAATCTAAATATTCTTCAATCCCAATATCCAAAGCTTCCTCTAAATTTTTAATTCTATATAAATCAAAATGATAAATTATATCATTTTTTTTGTTTTCGTATGTATTTACTAACGAGAACGTAGGACTCAAAATATTACATTTGAAGTCTAGGTGTTTACATATTGATTTAATTAATGTTGTTTTTCCCGATCCCATTGGGCCTTTAAACAGCACAACTTGATTATTTAACTTCATACATATTTTCTTTGAAATTGAATTTATTTCTGTCAATGAGTATATTGTTTCCACTATTTAATTTGTATGAATTATTTTGGAAGTAAAGTTACAAATGGTATAATCATTTCTTCCATTGAAATCCCTCCATGCTGAAAAGAATCTCTAAAATGATTTGCATAATGATTATAATTATTTTGGTAAACAAAATAATTATCATTTTTACAAAATATAAATGAACTATCAAATGAAATCATAGGTAATTCATAATCCTCAGGATTTTTTATCTCTACTACTTCTTTTTGATTATATGACATACTTCTCCCATATTTATATCTTAAATTTAGACTAATATCTTTTTTACCTCTAATTTCAATTGGATTTTGAACATTGATTGTACCATGATCAGTTGTAATAATTAATTTAAAATTTAGGTCCCTAGCTTTTTTAATGATATCGAGTAGTGGGGAATTCTTAAACCATGATTTTGTTAGTGACCTATATGCTTTATTATCGGGTGCAAGTTCCTTTATAATATCCATTTCAGTTTTAGCATGAGAAATCATATCCACAAAATTATAAACTAAAACATTTAATGAATTTGAATTATAATTAGATAAATTTTGGATAATCTTTTTTGCAGCTACTACTGATTTAATTTTATTGTAGCTATAATTAATTTTTTTATTCAAATTATTAATCTGTGATTTTAGTAGCTCATTTTCATATAAATTTTTACCTCCCTCATCGAAATCATTTTTCCACCATTTTGGATAACTTTTTTCCATTTGACTAACCGTCATTCCTGAAAAAATAGAATTCCTTGAATATTGGGTTGATGTAGGAAGGATGCTAAAATAACATTCTTCTTTGTCAATTTTATAGTACTCTTCTATGATAGGGCTTATTGTCTTCCATTGATCAAGTCTTAAATTATCAATAAGTAAAAGTAATGTTGAATTATGATCATTTAAAAAGGGAATTATTTTTTTTTTAAAAAGTGTATTTGATAAAACAGGTGAATTTGAAGTACTGTTTTTTATCCAATTAGCATAATTATTTTCAATAAACTTTGAAAATCTTATGTTAGCCTCTTTCATTTGAACTTTAAAAATATCTGTCATCCCGTTATCTTCAAGATTTTCTAATTCGAGTTCCCAAAAAATCATTTTTTTGTAAAATGAAACCCAATCCTCTATTGAAGAAACTTTTTGAATTGAATTGGAAATATTAATATACTCCTTTTGATAAGATTCAATAGTTTTTTCTTCAACTAGATTTTTTGTTTTTAAGATTTTTTTTAATGAAATTAAAATTTGATTCGGATTAACAGGTTTGATCAAGTAATCGGTAATTTTTCTTCCTATAGCATCCTCCATAATTTCTTCGGCTTCATTCTTTGTAATCATAACAATAGGAATACTGGAGTCATGTAACTTTAATTTATCTAGTGTTTCGATTCCATTTAATCCTGGCATATTTTCATCAAGTAGTATGATATCAATTTGATTATTCTTCACATATTCCAATGCATCTATACCGTTTGTACAGAAAGAAACTTTATAGCCTTTGTTTTCTAAAAACAATATATGCGGTTTTAAATGACTTATCTCATCGTCAACCCAAAGAATTCTGTTAGAATTCATGTTTAGTTTTTTTTAAATATATAAACCAATTTACGTTTTTATTAGATTTTTTTTAAGTAACTATATTTTAAATTATTATTTCTCGTATAAAAAATAGATTCTTTAGAATTTTGTTAATTTTACGTTCATGAAATTTATTTCTCAAGAAATTGTTAATAATACAAATGGTATTTTAGATTGTACTCTTCAAAATAAAATCGAATAACGCATACTGATGATTTTAAAAACCGTTCCTCAGAAAACAATTGCAAAACCAGTAGACCTTGAAGGAGTAGGTCTTCATACAGGCTCAAAGGTTAAACTATCTTTTATACCAGCACCTGTAGACACAGGTTTTGTTTTTATTAGAAACGACATAAAGGGGAAAAATAAAATTGGAGCTGATGTAAATTATGTTGTAAATACTGATAGAGGAACGAATATTGAAAAGGATGGAATAAAAATTCAAACATCTGAGCACGTACTTGCAGCTCTTGTTGGTCTAGATATCGATAACTGTTTTATTCAAATTAACGGTCCAGAACCACCAATAATGGATGGTTCTTCAAAGTTCTTTGTTGAGGCCCTTGAAGTAGCTGGGATTAAAGAACAAGATTCTCTTCGTGATGAATTTGTTGTTAACGAATTGATTAGTTATAAAGATGAAAAAACAGGTAGTGAAATAACATTAATACCCTCAAATGAATATCAAGTTACCACTATGGTTGATTTTGGAACTAAGGTATTAGGGACTCAAAACGCTTCTTTGGAAAAGTTAGCTAATTTTAAAAATGAAATTTCTACAGCAAGAACTTTTAGTTTTCTTCATGAATTAGAGGGCCTTTTAGATCATGGATTAATTAAAGGTGGAGATCTAAATAATGCTATTGTCTATGTTGACACTCCTCCATCAAAATTATCTATGGATAAGTTGAAAAAAGCCTTTAAAAAAGATAAATTAAGCATAAAGCCAAATGGAATCTTAGATAATTTAACACTACATTACTCAAATGAAGCTGCAAGGCATAAATTACTTGATGTTATTGGTGATCTAGCGTTAGTTGGAACTAGAATTAAAGGTAAAGTAATCGCTAATAAGCCTGGCCACAAAATAAATACTTCCTTTGGTAAAAAACTATTTGATATAATTAAGTCAGAAAAACGATCAAATGTTCCATTTATTGATACAAAAAGAAAACCATTATTAGATACAGTGGGAATAATGAAAATACTTCCACATAGACCCCCTTTTTTATTGGTCGATAAAATTTTTGAATTATCTGAGAATCATGTAATTGCTTTAAAAAATGTAACAATGAATGAGCCTTTTTTTCAAGGTCATTTCCCAGGAGTTCCAGTAATGCCTGGAGTTCTCCAGATTGAAGCTATGGCTCAAGCAGGAGGAGTACTCCTATTAAATACTGTTCCTGATCCAAAAAATTATATCACCTTATTTATGAAAATGGATAAAATTAAATTTAAGATTCCTGTTTTACCGGGTGATACAATGTTATTTAAATTAGAATTAATCACTCCGATAAGAAGGGGTATTTGTCACATGCGTGGATATATATACGTTAATGACAACATAACAACTCAAGGAGAATTAATGGCACAAATTAAAAGAAAAGAAGAATGAATCAACCTCTAGCATACGTTCACCCTGGCGCTAAAATCGCAAAAAATGTTGTCATTGAACCCTTTACTACAATAAGTAATAACGTTATTATTGGGGAAGGAACTTGGATAGGTTCTAATGTAACAATTATGGAAGGTGCGAGAATTGGAAAAAATTGTAATATATTTCCAGGCTCAGTAATTTCTGCTGTTCCCCAAGATTTAAAATTTAATGGCGAAGATACAACTGCTGTAATAGGAAATAATACAACTATCAGAGAGTCAGTAACAATAAATAGGGGAACTAAGGATAGAATGAAAACTAGGATTGGAAAAAATTGTTTGATAATGGCATATTCACACATAGCACATGATTGTATTGTTGGTGATAATTGTATTTTTTCAAATAATAGCACCTTAGCCGGCCATATTACTGTAGGAGAGCACGTTATTCTGGCAGGATTTGTGGCGGTTCATCAGTTTTGTACCATTGGTGATCACGCTTTTGTTGCAGGAGGTTCATTGGTTAGAAAGGATGTTCCTCCATATGTAAAAGCAGCAAGAGAACCACTTTCTTATGTTGGAATTAATTCTGTTGGTTTAAGAAGAAGAGGTTTTTCCTCTGAAAAAATAACTGAGATACAGACTATCTACAGATTATTATTTCAGAAAAAATATAATAATACACAAGCAACTGAAATAATTGAAGCTGAAATGACAGCTACTCCTGAGAGGGACGAAATATTAAATTTTATTCAAAATTCTCAAAGGGGAATAATGAAAGGATATTTTCAAAAAAATTAATTTATGGCAAATACATCTGACATCAGAAAAGGCTTATGTATTAAGTATAATAATGATATATTTAAAATAATTGAGTTTCTTCATGTAAAACCAGGAAAAGGTCCTGCTTTTGTTAGAACAAAATTAAAAAGTGTTTCTTCAGGAAAAGTCATTGATAATACCTTTTCTGCCGGACATAAAATTGATTCGATTCGTGTTGAAACAAATAAATATCAGTTTTTATATAAAGAGGCAGATCAATATCACTTCATGAATACTGATAATTACGAACAAATTGGCATTAACTCCAATATTATCGATTCATCAGAATTATTAAAAGATGGTGAAATTGTTAATATATCCATTAACTCTGAGGATAGTATGCCCCTGGCAGTTGATATGCCTGCGAGTGTAATTTTAGAAATAACTCATACTGAGCCTGGAATAAAAGGAAATACTGCTACTAATGCTACAAAGCCAGCTATAACTGAAACTGGAGCAAAAATTAACGTTCCTTTATTCATTAACGAAGGAGATAAAATTAAAATTGAAACCGAAAAAGGAACTTATATAGAAAGAATCAAAGAATAAAGATATGAGTGTATTAGTAGATAAAAATTCAAAAATTATTGTACAAGGTTTTACAGGAGGAGAAGGGACTTTTCATTCAACTCAGATGATCGATTATGGAACTAATATAGTTGGAGGTGTAACACCGGGTAAAGGCGGACAGTTACATTTAAATAAGCCTGTTTTTGATTCTGTTAGTGAGGCGGTTAATGAAACTTCAGCTGACACATCTGTAATATTTGTTCCACCTCCGTTTGCTGCAGATGCTATAATGGAGTCGGCTGACGCAGGTATTAAAGTTATCATAACTATTACTGAGGGAATTCCAATTTCAGATATGGTTAAAGTTGCACCTTATGTAAAGAAAAAAGGATCAATATTAATAGGTCCAAATTGTCCAGGAGTAATTACACCTGAAGAGGCAAAGGTTGGCATTATGCCTGGTTTTGTTTTTAAAAAGGGATCTGTTGGTGTTATTTCAAAATCTGGTACCCTAACATATGAAGCGGCTGATCAAGTAGTCAGAGCTGGTTTAGGTATAAGTACAGCTATTGGGATTGGGGGAGATCCAATTATTGGAACAACTACTAGAGATGCAGTTGAGTTGTTTATGAAAGATCCTGATACTGAATGTATAGTTATGATAGGTGAAATTGGTGGACAGCTCGAAGCCGACGCCGCACGATGGATAAAAGCGGAGGGGAATACTAAACCTGTAGTTGGATTTATAGCTGGTGAAACTGCACCTAAGGGGAGAACTATGGGGCATGCAGGAGCAATTGTTGGTGGTTCTGAAGATACAGCAGAGGCAAAAAAAAGAATCATGAAGGAGTGTGGCATCCACGTTGTAAATTCACCTGCAAATATTGGAAAAAAAGTTTTTGAAATTTTAAAAAAATGAAATTACTTAAAGATAAAAATGTAGTAATTACAGGTGCTACAAGAGGGATTGGTAAAGGGATAGCTATTGAATTTGCTAAACATGGATGTAATGTTGCTTTTACTTACTCAAAATCTGTAGATCAAGCCAATGATCTTATTAAAGAATTAGAATCATATAAAGTTCAAGCAAGGGGGTACCAGAGCGATGCATCAGTTTTTTTACATGCGGATGGTTTAATAAAATCAGTTTTAATGGATTTTTCTAAAATTGATATTTTAGTTAATAATGCTGGAATAACAAAAGATAATTTGTTAATGAGATTAACTGAACAGGATTTTGATGATGTAATTAATGTGAATTTGAAATCAGTTTTTAATATGACTAAAGCTGTTCAAAAAACTTTTTTAAAGCAGAGATATGGATCTTTGATCCACATTAGCTCTGTTGTTGGAATCAAAGGAAATGCAGGCCAATCAAATTACTCAGCATCAAAAGCTGGAATTATTGGATTTTCTAAATCAATAGCTTTAGAACTTGGTTCAAGAAATATTAGAAGTAATGTGATAGCACCTGGATTCATAGAAACAGAGATGACAGAAAAATTATCGGAAGAAGTAGTGGAAAAATGGAGGAATGCCATACCTTTGAAAAGAGGTGGTACTCCAGAAGATGTAGCAAACCTTTGTGTTTTTCTAGCTTCTGATTTATCTTCTTACATTACAGGTCAAGTTTTAAATGTAGATGGAGGTATGTTAACCTAAAATATATATTAATCAAATAAATAAAATAAATTATTATGCAACGTTTACCTAAAATTGGATTACCTATTCTTGCTATAGGTTTTTTAGCTTTAATTCTAATTTCGAGATCATCTGTTAATATTGGTTATGGAGAAGCCGGAGTTCTTTTTAAAACTTTTGGAGGTGGAGTAGT
>CEVS01198438.1_pt1 | contig 10460 bp, 5 predicted proteins | sample 361571 | NCBI WGS metagenome assembly CEVS01 (sample SAMEA2623850, study PRJEB7988) | marine metagenome | isolation source: saline water (ENVO:00002010), including | reverse complement strand
GCGGGTGAGGATGTCTTGTAATCTGACCTCTGTTGAATACCTCTAAAGCAGATATTCTTAAATTTGGTGTAGGATTAAGAGCGCTTTGAGTCTGAACAGAAAGGGGCGTACCGTCAATAGCGAGATAATCATTGTCTGCATCTAATTTAAAGTCTGTTTCACAGACAAACTCTTCGTATCCTTTGTTAAAACCAGTGTCGAACGGATCGTCTAAGCATTCAACCTCAATGTCTAAATTAAGAGTAAAACCATGACGAAAACCAAGGTTGGGTCTATTGTCTTGCCATTGGTATAAATTACCATAATTAGTTTCTGGCTCAGTTATATATGTAGAATAATTACTTGGCCTGTCTACGTAATCAGCATCACCTCTAAATGAAAAGTCTTTATACTTTACAATCAAATTACCATCTGGATCTTCGAGAGTAATATTACTAATGTTATATCTGGGAGCTGTTTGAGATCCAAAGTTAGTCAACGGTGCAGCCGCACGAATAGACAAGAAGCTATCGTAAGTAGAAATAATTGCAGGATCTACGAAACATTTATAATTATACAAACCCTCTGTGGCTGTGGAATTGATTTGTATATAGTTAGTATTGTCATCTGATATTAATTCACTTAAAGACCCGTGCTTTGTATACTCTCCAGTAAAAACACCTTCGTCGATATTCTGATACAAATTACCTGACTCAAGAAATTTATCAACAAAACCAAGGGAAGAAACATCTCCAGACGGATATAATTTTTGTTCTGCCTTGTTGGAGGTCTGCAAGTCGTTTATAGCGGTTATATGACCACCAAATTTATCAACATACTTATTAGTAAGTTTGCTAATAGACTTTAATCTAGACCTTACTGATGAAAATGGGAAAGTTGTTTTAGCCCTTACCTTGCCATTATTAATACATATAAATCTTTTGGGTCCAAATTCAACATTGTTGCTGGCTCGTACTTTTCCAGAGCCACAAACCCTAGTTTCTGTTTTGTGATTTTTAGAGGCAACCGACTTGATTGCAGCTTCTGCGCAGATTTTTTGTTTAAACGTCTGTAGCCCAGATAGCTGGGCGTTTATTTTAGATGTGCCTTTAATTTTTAATCTGTGATACTTATCACATAAACATCTAATTCCCATATTTTATATCCTATGCATTATAATTTAAAATACTAGTATTCTCAGCAATTGAGTTTGCAGCTGGTTTAAGATTAGCAAATTTTTCGTTTACCTTCTTCATGACTTCGGCCTGCACTTCTGCCGTCAGCGCTTGCAGCATACCTGTACCATTAAGATTTACATTTACTTGGGTTGTGTCTAGCTTCATAACGATACCTTGTGATAGTTTTTCAAAACTTGCTGCTACGCTCGATTGCATTTTTGTTACGTCTTTAACTACGTCTTTAAAAGGATCAACGTCAATGGTAGCGACAGGTGTTACAGGGGTAGACCGAAGCAGATTCTGTCGGGAAGGTGTCGCGTCGGCTGGAAATCTCATCTTAAGCTCTTCATTTTTCGCTTTCGCTTCCATTCTTCTTTTCTCTTCCGCTCCAGCTTGTTCTATAGCATCATCTCTTCTCTTTTCTGCATTAACGATAACAGTCTGGGCTTGAATAACCCGCTCTTTAAGCATCTGTTCTTGAAATGCAGCGGCTTTAATTAAAACGTCAGCAGCTTTGTTAATTTTATTACCAGCGTCCAATAAGGGTCGAGTTGTTTCAGCGCTTTGACGAGCGAGTTGCGTAGCGCTTGATTGATTTAAACCCCTTGCTTCAAAACCAGCCTTTATGACTCTCTCAAGAAGCCCACCAGCTCCACCGATATCTTGCCCTTCAAAAGTATTTTGACCAGTAGCTTGAAGTTCTCTGAGGAAATTAGCAGCTTCGTTTAGAGCGTCACCTCCAAAAGCAGTTGAAGAAGGTAATCCCATAGCTACGCTTTTCAAGGCTCCCTGAGCGGCTTGCTGATTAAAGAAGCTGTCTACATCTCCAGATAGTAAAGCGTCTGCTGATTTTCTTTCTAGCTCTGATCTTTTCTTAATCTGTTGATATTCAAGTTCTCTAATTTGAATTAACTTCCTAGCCTGACTTACTTGCTGGCTTGCTACATCTCGCAATCTCTTTTGGTCAGAAGCGTCTTTAGGACTTAATTCTCCTTGATTTGATAGCTCATTTAATCTTGCTCTCACTTCACCAGCTTGATCACCCAACATTCCAGATGGAGATCCTTGAAAACTGCTAAGGCCGGATATTCCTTGAGTAGTTAAATTTATTTCGTTTTTGAGAGACTTTAATCTGTCATTAATAGTAACTGTAGCGCCATTGTATTTTTGCTGTACCAAGCTAGCTTCTAGGTCAATGTCTAGTCTTTGTTTTTGAGCGGTTATTAATTCTTTTTCAACGGCTAATCTAGTTTTTGTAAGGCCATTAATTATCTTTTGGTTTTCAGCAGCAATCTTCATTGCTGGACCTAGCTCTGCAATAAGCGTATCCGTAACCTGCGTCATAGCGTCTCTAAAGACATCAACGCCTCCTTCTTTGAACCGAGTCTCAGCAGTGCTATCTTTTCCTATATTATCTTCAAAAGTAGTGGCAATCCTATTAGCTAGTTCTGGCCCAAACTCATCAGCGAGTCCCGACTTTAATCCTTCACCTATTTTTGACGAAGCGTTTTGAACATTGCCAATAGACCTTAGATCGCCCATATTATTAGGGTCTAGTGAGTCAATAATAGTTGTCAATGAGGATTGAGCAGCTCTGCCAGCTCTCATTTTATTTTGCACTTTATTAATTTTATCAGTATCTTGACCATAATCTTTAAGTGTCTTACTAACACTTTGTAAAGATTTTTCAAAGTCGCTATTGGATATGCCTTGAGCGGCTGTAGAAACAGCAGTTTTTAAAACTTCAAAAGAAGACGAGATGGTGTTACCACTGCCAGATATTCCTTCAAGATAACTTTTAAGAGCAACGTTGCTGGCGGCTGTAGCTGATTTAAATTGGTCTAATCCAAAATTTAATAATTTAAATCTCTCTCGTAGTAGATCTACTTCTTTATTAATGTTTAAGAAACTTTGAAGTAGCTTCTGAGCATCTTGTGGAGAAGCACGTTTAATAACACCTGCGAGCTGTTCTCCTATATCGCCTGTCGAGAGAAGTCCATCAACAAGTTTATTAATAGCTCCCTTGGATTGACCTCTAACACCACGAAGTTCTTGTTCTAAATCTGTCTTTCTTTCTGCTAAACGCTCTTTATTGACAGAATCCGCTCTTTTGTCTAGTATGTCCTGTGAAACTCCCAAGTCTGGGTCTGCTAAATTGCTATCTATTTCACTAGCCCTTTTAAGCATCTTGTCAATATTATCTAAATCCTTTTCTAAAATTTTAAACTGACCAGCACCACCGCGAATAACAGCTGTAGTAAATGCCTGATTAATAAATTTCTGAGACTCAGTAATAATCTTTGATTGGTTTTGATAGAAACCTTGAAGATCAGTTATATATGTCGAAAGGGAACTGGCATTTGGCAAGTTGCTAACGCTCTCTTTAAGTTTAGCAATAATAGCATCAGTATCTCCAGTTAAATTTTCAGGATCTGCAAAAAATTCTCTTATTTTATTTGATCGAAGATTATTTGCATCCATATTCGCCTGTGCGTTCAATCTTTTTTGTTCCGTCACGAACGCAGGCGCTGGTGGAGCAATAGCAAAGGGAGGTACAAAGGTGTCAATTGAATCTACATTTTTCTTTTGTTGTTCTTTACTAACAAGTGGAGTAAGTGAATTAATATTCCTTGTTAATTCTCGTTCCATTACTTTTGATCGACCGCCAGATCTGCCAAGTAATCTATCACTTGCACCAGCAAAATCACCACTACGTTGAGCGTCTGCGAACATAGCTTCTGCTCTTTGTGAAACTTCGTGTAATGATTCATCAAGATCGTTTGATGCTATTTTAAGCCTAGCAAATGATTTAACTTGCTCTGCTGTTTGCGCGCCAAAAAGTGACAAAATATTTTGAAGACTATCTGACGCAAGGTAAAGACCAGCAAACGCGCCACCAGCTCCAATAAGCGCTCCAATAGCACCACCAAGAAGTCCAAATTGTTTACCAAGTAAATAACCAGCCAACGCGCCACCAGCAACAGATCCAGCACCCCTTGCTGTAGAAGTACTTGCAGCGGTAGCAAATCTTTCTGCTTGCGCTTTGTTTCCGTCCTTTATAGCTTTATTAAATTCTCCAGTACTATTAGTTAGTGATTCAAGCATAGAGGTCAACAATACAGCAGCGCCTCCAGCAGCAATAGTCGGTCCTATAAACCGATTTTTCATCAATTGACCAATGCTTAAATTCTCACCAAAGCTAGACAAAGCAAACCCAAGAGAACCAATAGATGCTATTGTTGTATTTATAGACTCTGTAAGACTTCTACTAAATGTAATAAGTGAACTTTCAGTCTCTTTGGCTGGAGGCACAATAGAAGATAAAGCGGCTGAAACAGCAAAAGAAGCGCCAAGTATTTTTGCTCCAGCTCCAACCTTGCCACCACTAACTTCAGTAACTCCTTTAGATCCAGTACCATCACCAAACCTTTGTACCACTCCACCGTCAGCATACTTGCCAACCTTGTTCATTCTGTGTAATGAGCCATAACCAATTGATTGTGCGGATTTACGATTGACAACAAACTCGCCCGGAGTTAGTAAAGCTGGGACAGTATCAGTACCAACAGCTCCACCAGTAGCCATTTTAGTGTAGGGTGTTCCACTGCCAAATATTCCTGAGTTTAAATCACCTATAATTTTATCAATAATACCTTTTTTACCAGTGTCTGCTGAACGTTTAGCGTCAGAAGCATATAAAGCCTTTAGTGATGCAGAACTTTTATTAAAGAAACCTCCTAGACCTTCAGAGAATCCCTCCATACCGCCTTTTGTGAAATCCCATCTGGATGATTTGCCAGCAAAGCTAGCACCAGTTAAAGCAGAGATAAGACCTTCAAATATAAAACCACTAGTAGTTTTAAGTGCATTTTCATCTTTAGCAAGTTTGTTAGCAGAACTTTTTACTGATCTTCTATTTAATGATAATGGTCCTGCCCCACCACCAAATTGCTCAAATACTCTAGCAGAAGATTCTTGAACGACTGTTTTTAAGCCAAGCATAGTGGCATCGTCTACTGTTTTAACAATTTTTGGGTTAAGCTGACTACTTCTACCGCCGGGATAAAAAGAAGAAATGTTACCGTTGATTTTTACACTCGTCCCCGACTTTCCACCCTTGACTCTAGAAGAACTGGCGATTTCTCCAGCTACTAAGTCTGCTTTATTCTGATTGCTAAGAATTTGTCTTACACTTGCCGTTTCGCTAGGATTATTTCCCACACCTTTAGCAATAGGGAGTTGGGTATCAAGAGAAAGTGATTTAATCTTATTTGCTTTTAAGTAATCTGCCATCTTGCTAGTTTGATTACTACTAACTTTTGGATCACCATAAGCAATTCTTGTAAGAGCCGAAGCGTTAAGACCGCCAGCTTTTCTGCTTCCTGTTCCTGCAAGCGTTAAAGAATTTAAATTACCTAAGTTTTCTTCTATTCCTGTTTTAGCTGCTGCACCTTTATTAAGACCAAGAGCTGTAAGAACGTTTATATTGTTTAGTTTAGCAGTCTTATCAATATTCAATTTATCATTTGCGCCGCCCACAGGTTTCAAAAAGAACCCACCTATTTGACCGTCTTGAACTTTAACCTGACCGCCAGCAGCATATCTGTTATTATTCATAGCCGCAAGATTAGAAGCGCCTAATTTAGATACACTAGATTTTTTAATAACGAACTCTCCCGGCGTTAGCATAGCCGGTACAGTGTCACCATTTCCAGAGCCGGGAACCATACCACCCGAAGCGAATCCCTGTGGTTTCATTCCTTGTAAATTTCTACTTACATTACCAGCCATGCCACCAAAACCACGAATAGCTCTAAAGGCAGCTAAAGCTCCAAGTAGTGGCAAAATAGGCTTAATAGCTTCGCCAACTTTGACAAGACCCTCTGCCAAAGATAACGCAGCAGATGCCATAACCTGAAAAGTTCTTGTTTCAGAAACACTTCTAATTAATGCTGTAAATTCTTCTCTAACCGTATTAATTCTAACGGCAAGAGTCTGCTGTGCTTTTGCAGCATCTGTGGCAAGAGACCCAGAGCCAGCCTGTGCAACATTTAAGGCTTCTTGAGCTACAGAAAATTGTTGTAGTAAAGGAATGACTTTACCAATTTGCCTAAAACCACCCAATTCTTCAGCAATCTTGATAAAACTAATATCACCCTGTTCTAGTCCAGCTAAAGCTGCGCTAAGTTTTCTAGTAGCTTCAAATGGACCAACAAACTTACCGTTTAAGTCAGTTAACTCAACACCGTATTGCTTTAAGAACTCAATAGTTCTTGGTCTTTGAATACGTGTAAAGATAGTTCTTAAACCAGTAGCAATACTATCAGCAGACTCTCGCGTGGTAGAACGAACACTAGTGAATAATGCAATAAGCTCATTTAGATCACCACCAGAAGCTTTAAACACACCACCAGTTCTACGAACAACAGAAATCAAATCACCGGCTTCAACAGCAAACTTACCAGCAACAGCATTTACAGAACCCAATTGAGCCTCAAGCGCACCAGCTCCTTGTCTAAACTGATTAAAGATAGCAACAGCACCCTCTGCTGTTTGCGTTATATCATCAAACGTAGGAGCAAGTTCTGTACGAGCCAAAGTCCCAAGAGCGATTTCAGTTTGTTTAGCATTAAAACCCGCCTGAGAAAGAATACGGGAAACATTAAGCAAGGAAGAAGAAGCAACACCAAACTCTTTAGAAAGTCCTGTTATGCTATTAGTCAAGTCTCTTAGGTTTGACATCGTTTTGCCAGTAACCTGAGAAATCTTAACTAACTCTCGCTCAAAAGAAATAGCTTCTTTAATAGAAGAACTAAGAGTATTAGTAAATAAACTTACAGCTCTAGTAGCAACCGCTAACGCTGTGAATCTACGTACAGACACCTGAAAAGATTTACCCATCTTGTCACTAGATGAGGTAATCTTATCAACTTCGCTTTTAATTTTACCAAGCTCTTGATGTGTGCGTCCAGCACCTTTCACGCCAACGTCAAGGCTAATATTTTTAGCGCCTTTTAATTGGTTGTTTATTTGCTGGACAACTTGAGCAACATTTTTAGGAGCTTGAAGTTGTAATTGTGCTGTTAAAACAAATTTAGCCACTTACATAGTCTCCAATGTGACTAAACACTTTCCACGTTATCTTCCGTTTTGGGTTTACTCTTACTCTTGCTTTGGCTTTTTCTTTCTTTTGTATATTGTGTAGCTAGAACGTATTGACCGTCTTCATCGAGCAAGTTGCCCTCAACGTCAACCCTTTCGCCTTTAGCGTTAACATACTGACCTAATTTGTTAATTTTTTTGCCATCAAAACTAACTAAGCCACCCTCTTCATCTATGAGATTTAAATCTTCATCTACATAGTCGAACATTTTAAGGAATTTATTTTCTGGTAACTCTTCCTCGTAGTCTCTGTCTATAGAATACAAAAGCTGCGCAAGCGTAGCGGCAGCGGCAAAAGCTAGTTCGTCGTCTGCTCCCTCATTGTACTCGTCTAGGGTTTTATACACTTTTTCTTTACCTTTAGCGTCATAAGTGCATTCAGATACCAAATAATCAAATTTCATATTGTCAGCCAAAGATTCTGCCGTATTTTGCTCTAGGCTCATCTTTTCAGCAATGAGATTTTGCAGCTCTAATCTAGCCATCTTGATATCTACAGCTATTTGCTTGCCTTCTTCTGCTTTTCTTTTACCACGCTTACCTTGATAAAGATCTTTTGTAAGTTCTCTAATCCTGACAGCTAAATCTTGCTGTTCTTTTTCTTTGGCCTTAGTCCATATTTCTTTCTCTTCCATATAGTTTTCGAGTTCTTTTTTAGTCATGATCCCATCACGAATAAACTCATGAAGCCACTTTGTGAATAAAGCGTTAGCCTTATTTTGCACAAAGTTATTTGGCTTTTTGACCATAAACGAAAGTTCTCGTTTTTCTTCCCCCTCACCAACTGTTACGTTAACAACTTTTTCCTTTTCCTTAGCCATTTTAGTCCTCCTTTTTAGGTACAACAGGCATTGTCATTTTATATCTTAACCACTCCACATCATACTGAGCAAGCTCTGCATCAATATTACGCGCTTGATTATTACCCTTATCTAGTATTTCCGATCTTACCCTAGCGTACAAATCCTTTAAATGTTTTTTTTGTTCTACAGGAATTTCTTGACTAGATTCATCCCACAAAAAACCTAGATGCTCTTCTAAACTACTGAGCGCTCCAATCATGGTTGTTTGTATTTTCTTCTTAAGGATCTTTGAAAGTCTATCTCTAGAATCGTCCTTATATCTTTCAGCCCTTTTCTGCTTATAATTGTCCATCTTTAGCTCCTTTTAAATTTATCCTTAAATGCTTGTCTTTGTCTATTTTGTTGATCAAAAACTTCATCACGAAATTCATGATGATTTAATTCTCCTTTGTTTTTTACTTGTTTTGCTCTGCTCTTAATTAATCTTTGACCCTCTTCGTCGTTCATGCTGTATACTTCATTAATTTTTTCTTGCGAGTCTGCCATAATAAAAACTTCACCAGCTCCGCTTATTTTTGAATTCGTTTCATTTTCAAATTTAGATTTGGCATCTTCTTGTTTTCTTTTTTTGGCTTCCAATATGAACCAGCCATCTAAAACGTCATGATCTTCTATAACACTGGTAGGGGGAGGTTCAGCAGATTCTTGTAAGTTATCATATATTTGTGACCAAACAATTAAATGTTTCTGATTAAAGGTAATCTCATATTTATCTACATTTGGAAATAATACAAGTTTACTTTTCTCTTGTATGTTCCATAATGATTTCCAAGGATCTTTAAGACATAAATCTCTTATTTGAAATTCTGGCAGTATAGAAGCATACCACTTAGACATAATATAAGATAAGTCTACATCTTCAAAATCGTATAAGTCATTTCCTTTATAAGTAGTGTTTGATATTGTCCAGTTTATTCTAGATGTTTCAGCTACGCCTTCACAAGAAGTGTGGTAATACGAACTTTTTTTATTTTGTTTTTCTGAAATTTGTCTATTAATTGACTTTAAATTATGTTTGCTAATTGCTAAAGATCTTTTATCTAACCTTGATTTATATACTTGTATCCTTGCAGATTCTTGATCTTGTTCTAATCTTTTGAGGTCTGCTTCGTCATTATGGTCCCACAGACCAGCTTCGTACATCCACCCTTCTAATTCCTCATTTGTCATTATGTCATCAGACAAAGACTGCTCATATGCCTTGTTATATTCTATCCTAGACAATAACTCTTGCTCTAGAGTTGGGGGTCTTATTTCTATATCATTATCTAGCTTAACTATCCCCAATCTGACCTGACAAATAAAAAACTCCCGCTCATGATGTTCCATTACAGATCTCACTTACGGGAGTAATTCATGTTGTGTCCTTATGTATCCTGTGCTAAATTTTAGCCAGATTTTACGTCAAGATTTGCCAAGTTAGCATTGGCAAAATCAAGATTCACTGTGAAACTATATGTCTTCTGTAGTGTGTTTCCACCAATCAAATTAGTTGTTACTGATGTTGTGCAGTTTGTGAGACCGCCATCTGCTACAGCAGCATTCATTGTTTCACACATACCAAAAACAAATTCAGCAGCACCAGATGTGTCGTGATTAGCCGGTACGAAGCTAACAATATCTCCACTTGGTATTGTTAAATCTCCGTTGCTAATATCGCCAGCTACGATGTTATTAAAGATTCCACTAAGAGCGGTGAGTGCCATAATTTTTCTCCTTTTGTCTTTCTATTTATTTATGTGTTATTAACATATCTGTGAAGCGATACCAGCGGCATTTGCTACGCCACCTGAAATTGTTAAATCATTAAAGTTAGTGTAACTATAAGTTACTGTTGCTTGACCGCCGGAAGTGTCACCACCACCATACGTGATTGAAGAAAGTCTATTTTTACAACCTAAATCAAACTTGCTTTTGTCCTGTAAAAGAATAACAATATTTTCTTCAGGAGTATTATCCCCATCATTTTCTTGTCCAACATTATTTGGATGTCCTTCTTCATAGGCATCAATATTATCTGATTGAATAGCAATCATTTCGATGTCACAAGTGACTTCGATAGGAAAGTTAGGCGCACGATGATAAGGAGCTTTTCTTCCAAGCTCAAAAATATCTTCACGACTAAAATCAGTAGAGATAGAAATATTTTGGACATGAGCAGTAATAGTTCCACCGCTATCTGCGAGCTTTCCATTACCTTGAACACCGGGAAGGGAGGTTGGAATTATTGTATTAGTAACATCAATGTTTTCTCTACGCTGAATACCGCCTACCTTAT
>CEVS01018905.1_pt1 | contig 10490 bp, 3 predicted proteins | sample 361571 | NCBI WGS metagenome assembly CEVS01 (sample SAMEA2623850, study PRJEB7988) | marine metagenome | isolation source: saline water (ENVO:00002010), including | reverse complement strand
AATTGTCTTCTTCGAGTCCAATCCAATTCACCATGAACCATATCTCCAACCTCGAAAGGACCGGTGGCAAGATGAAGAACCAAATCTCCAACCTTTCTTGTATCCAAAATTGAATTTGAGGCAGAGTCACATGTTAGGGTCCCATGATCACCTTCTTGACCACCTCCTTCTGGATAGAAGCAGGTTCTGTCAAGTACAATTCCATGAGTTGCCCCCTCTGGCAACTCATCTCCGACCAATTTTAGACATGCTAATACACTAGCCTCGAAGTTTTGTTGTGATACATCTTCGTAATACAATGGAACTGTTGCTGGAAGTTCAGGAGTTGATTCAACGATTGGTTTTGCAGTTACCGCTTTTGCTGCCGCTTTAGCCATTGCAGCGTGTCTTTCTGCCATTTCCGCATTAAAACCAGTCCTGAGAATAAGAGATTTCCATCCCAAATCATTTGCGATATTAATGACTAAATCAGGAGCTATGCCATGGCTGTCATTGATTGTGAATAGAATTTCATCTGGTAATTCAAGAGCATCATGAGGTATATCCTTGATTGCCGTTTTGACCACTTGTGTACCTTTACGTAGCATCTCATCATATCTCTCTTCTTCACCTTTTAGAATAGTTACTAGCCCATCCAGGGTTTGTTTCATTCTAGATGACGTGTAATTCATTTCCAAATGATGTAAAGCCAAATCTGGCAAACTTACTTTGAGTCCTAAATCATCTCTCATTCGCAAAACACGTCTCGCAATCATTCTAGCAAGGTAACCGGCCTTTGCATTTGAAGGAACAAGTCCATCACCTAGCATATTTGCTAGAGCGTGCATATGGTCAGGAATAGCGTAAATCTTAGAAAGAGGTTCAGTGATTGATGCGAATAATTCTGAATCTATTGTATGACCACGCTCAGCAAGACGTGAAAGGAACACTTTGCGCATACGATCTCCGTCACTTCCAGCTTCAATATTCATAATACCAAATAGTCGGCTCATTTCACCCAAGAGTGAATCTAATTCTGTCTGATTCATGTCATAGCGTTCTGCAGAGAAACCTGCTTGTTCTTTCAACCAAGTGACACTTTCCGGATAAATCGATTCATAGATAGTCGGCGTTCCTGCTGCTGCCCAGCAAAATCTCTCCAAACCATATCCTGTATCGATAATTTGCAATGGCATTTCAGAATACTTGACTCCCTTAATCTCCACTTCACCAGCGTCATCTTCTGCAAGATTCATGAAAACCAATGTTGCAAGTTCGAGCCCACCAACAATAACTTCGACTGCAGCGCCGGCGTTGCCTCCACCAGACCAAGGGTTTTCGACATACGTGACTTCTTTTGGATCAATTGCAAAAGTATCGCATAATAAGTCATGACAATGCTTCACACATTCTTCCATCCAGTAGTACATTTTCCCCTCATCAGGTCTATTGAAAACGTGGTGAGCCATCATTTCGAAAGTCGTTAAATGGCGGCCTGAACGACCGACTGCATCGATGTCGTTCAGTCTGATACAAGGCTGGGAAATGGTAAGAGGATTTGCAGGGGGTTCTACTGCACCTGATGTCACATGAGGTTGGAAATCAGCTATGCTAGCAATTGTGAGATGAATATCGTCTCTCCATCTAGCCAATACTGGATATGGTTCAACTCGAGAATGGTCTCTCTGTTCAAAGAAACCAATGAATTTCTCTCGCATTGCGTCCTTAAGTAATCGTCCTCTTTGGTCAAATCCATCAATAATTGGGGCTCCAATGAAAGTGTATTCGTCTTCTTCAGTATCGCCACAGGTATCTCGTTGTGGGTCACAAGACCAAAACCAGAGGTCTGTAACACGGCATTGGCGCCTAGTGTAACCATTTTCATGGAACACTTGGAGGTCAATTGGAGGAAGAGACATGCACGTCACCTGCCCTACGGGCAGATACACGGGTGTGTCAATATAACTTCAAACCATCCCCAAATAAACATAGAAATCAAGTGGTGTAAGCCCTCGCCCCAATCATGACCGGCGCCGAATGGCAAAATCACCTCGAAGTCGAGGGCGAAGGTCTAATGCGAATTCGTAAGCATGGAAAGATGAATGTCGATGCAATGATTGTTTCCAATCCAGAACATTTAGCAAAAAGCAGTGATGAGCGTTCTCTTTCTCAATTAGTCAACATTGCCTCAATGCCAGGGATTGTAGGAGAAGCATGGGCTATGGCTGATTGGCATTTTGGCTATGGTTTCCCAATCGGAGGAGTTCTTGCTACCGATGTCAATTGGGGAGAGGAAGGTGGATCAATTTCTCCTGGAGGAGTCGGTTTTGACATCAATTGTGGAGTTAGAATGGTAGCCTTGGAGTGCAGTGTGGACGATATACCAAATCTCGACAAGTTGGCTGGTAGATTGAATGGAAGAATTCCATCTGGCGGGTCTGGCAAAGGTGGATTAAATATCACTGAATCAGACCTCAATGAGATTATCTCAAGGGGCAGTAATGCCATGGTTGATTTAGGATTTGCATATGACGAGGATTTGAAAAATATCGAATCTAAAGGAGTACTTGAAACTGATAATGGTGTTTCACAAAGGGCCCTTAACCGTGGCTTGAAAGCATTAGGAACCTTAGGCTCAGGCAATCATTTCTTGGAATTGCAAACAGTTCAATCTATTGAGGATACTAATCCTCACAATTTGTTCGAGGGACAAGTTGTTTGCATGATTCATTCTGGCAGTAGAGGACTTGGACACCAAGTATGTACAGACCATGTCAGAGGGCTGGAAGATAAATACCGTAATCGACAGGGAACTTGGTTCAATGATGAATGGGGTTTTGAGATCCAAGATAGACAACTCGCAGCAGCACCTATTTTCAGCCGTGAAGGGCAATCATATCTAGATGCAATGAACGGTGCTGCTAATTTCGCATTCGCTAACCGTAGTGCATTAACTCACAGACTTAGAGAAACCTTGGCTGTAGAAATGGATGTTGAGACGAGATTACTGTATGATGTGAGCCACAACATTGCTAAGGAGGAAGAACACCATATTCATGGAGAGAAGTGCACTTGTATGGTTCATCGAAAAGGTGCTACACGAGCTATGCCGGGTCAGCCAGTTCTCGTCCCAGGCGACATGGGAACTGGTTCTTGGCTCCTTGAAGGATTAGAAGGAAACAGGGCGTTTTCTTCATCTTGTCATGGAGCAGGTCGGGTCTTATCCCGTTCCCAAGCAAAGAAACAGATCGATGGTAAAGCACTGAAGAGAGAGTTAGAATCTAGAGGGATAAGAATTCATGCAAACACTCCTAACATCATGTCTGAAGAAGCACCTGATGCTTACAAAGATGTTGATGAAGTCATCGAGTTATCTAATTCAGCAGGATTGGCAAAACCTATTGCTAGAATGATGCCACTTGCTGTAATTAAAGGATAATCACATGCAGTAATTCATCTTTGGTTGACCATAGGATGGAGCAGCACCGCTGGCCACACCATCTGGTTCTTCACAAATTACCGAAAGTAATGTGTTCACTAGTTCTTTCAAATCATCAACTTGTATTTGCAGTTCTCTTACACGGGCATCCGTGTCCCTGCTAACGCCTTTAGTATTCATACCAATCCCATCTAGAGAGGGTTACTCTCTAACTTCCAATCTGTAAAATAGGCTTTAATGGATTTCGGTCAAATACTTGCCCGAAACCTGAATTTGTGGACTCATTCTTCAGAGTCATCATAATCGACATCGGCCCAAGGATCTACATCTTTTGCTGATTGAGATTCTGTATCACCATCAGAGATATCCTGTTCTGCTTCCAGTTCATCAGCATCTTCTTCCTGCTTTAGTTCGAGTGCTTTTGATGCCGCATCAACATCGGGTTTGTTTGGAGTTAGTGGAGGAAGTATCGGTTGCACCTTCTGCTCCTCAATCTCCTCGTCATCTTCCCATTCATCGTCATCATCGTAAAATATGCTTTGTTCTGAATTGTCACGTCGTAATAGAACTACAATTGCAACTCCTGCACCAAGTAACAATAGAGCCATTATTGAAACAATCATAGTTGTACCACTAAATCCAGATTTTAGATCTTCTTGACTAATGACTCGAGGCATATCATTTTCGACATCTAAATCACATGAGGCAGTGTTGTTAACTGAATAACAATTAGGTAAGTTGGAGTTTTCAATCCAGACGTCCATTCCCGTCATATTGACATAGAGATTTTGTGGACCTGCCCCATATGTCTCAAACAAAAGCGGAATTGTTTCCAAGCTTTGCCCCGGACTTAATGAAATTTCTACGCTGCCATGTGACAACCAACTGCGCGTTCCACCTAAGTCTTCCATAAGTGAAATTGTGACTGTCCCAGGCCTCGTCCCAAGATTCCTTACATTGACTACAACGCCAATTTCAGTTCCTTCAACAACTTCGTTACCTCTAGGTATTGAGCCATCTGCTAGTGCGATTTCGATATTGGTAATGGTAGCATCAAATGATAATACTGTGAAGTCAGTAACCATTGGATCAATCATTGAAAGGCCGGTTCCACTTGCTGTGTTTCCTGCCTTATCGACAACATCTACCCACCAAATCAATTCATCTCCATCAACCAAGTTAATGTCGATGCCTTCGGTAAAATCTACTGTACCGAAGTATGTCCACGAACCACCAACATCATTGACGTATGGAACACGTGAACTAGATTGTCCTCCGTCCATAATCAAGCCATTGCGCATGAACGCCCAATTCACGGTTAAGTCACTATCTGGCATGCCTCCCTCCTCGAGGATAAGAATTGCAAATTGAGTTGTTTCTAGATCATCATCATCTAATGCAAATGGAGCAGTAGTAAATTGAACTGTAGGAGAGGTTTCATCAACAGTAATCATTGTTTCAATTGAGGTTACGTCTGCACCCGGAGACGGAATTCCCGTTATGAAATACTCAACGACGAGGTTAGGTTGTGAAATCGATCTTCCTGGAAGAATCAGACCGGTTTCCCATGTTCCCCCTTCAATGACTTCGGCATATGCCTGTAGGGGTTCATTTCCATACATTGTCTGGAGAGTTACCTCTAATCCTTGTCCTGGTAAAGCCACCAATTGAACTCCAGATTTTTCATAAACAATCACACCACTAATCGACAGATCATCTCCGGGCTGAACGAAGATATGCTGTGCAGAATTAATTGAAACCGGAGGTGTGTTATCTGACATGTTTTCAATTAGAACCTCTAGGTTATTGTCAAGTTGCCACCTAATTTGGCCTAGGTTTGTCATCAGAGCAACCGGATTTAGATTGTCATCATCGTAAACGACAATCGCAGGTAGTGCATATTCGGGGATTATCGACTCATCGAAGTCCCAGTCAAGACTGAAGTGCCAAGAAACTGACCACAAATCTCCTTGGACCTGAGTAGTTATCACTTCATGAAGGGTGAGATCTGAATCATTACCAGTGTATACTGCACCGTTTCTTGGCTCCCAGTTCATCACTCCGATTGTGTCTTCATCAGAACCTAATAGCTTAACAGTGACCATGTCGATTGAATCAACACCGTTACCATCACTTATCTGCATGGTCAAATTGTGCATTTGACCTGCGAGAAGCTGCTCATTGACTGTATCAAGGGAAAGTGCAGAACTAGGTATATCGGTTGGTTCGTTGACTGCTATAATCAGAGTCCCCATATCGTTCTCAATTCCCGCCATACCACCGTACATCAACTCATGGCCTGCATAATCTGTTCCTGTAAAGAAGACCGAGAATTTAGAATTCATATCCAATCCTGAAACATCTATTCCACTAAAGGTCAGTGTTCTCTCACCTGCAACTCCCTCAGGAAGCGATTTACTCATCGTTTGATATTCAGAGTGATTGGCTATACCATCAAGATTAGTATCATCGAGAACTTCTCTCCAGTAATGCATCATCAAAGAGTCGCCAAGAGCCTGATTATCTGTAATTGTAACTTGTAGCGATAATGTACTACTTGGATCCCATGTGTAACCATCAGCATCCAGTAATCTCTGACCATTATTTACCTGTAAATTAGATGCCCATGGTGATTCTGAATCTAAGAGAATGTCAATTGGGTTTGTCAGAGTCCTATCTTCAGCACCATTTGCACCAGTTGCAGGACCTGCTCTAATTACATACGGAGTTAAATTCACCTCGCTACTATTTGTTGGAAGAGTTACTAATCCAGCCCATTGACCAATTCCGGTAGCGCTCAATACCATATCGCTGCCTCCAACATTTACCGCTACAACGAAGTCATCTTGCAGTGGTCTAGTGTCAAGAGTATTTTCGAAACGTACAGTCCCTGATACTGAAACTTGAGTACCTGATTTTGCCCAGAACGGATATGATGGCGAGAATTGATCTGACAGGTCATGCCCGTAAAGGTCGACTACTTGCCAAGAATCAATTTGGAGATCGTTTTCGCTAGCTTGCGATGCAATACCACCAGATTCTGCAGTTGCAGGAGATAGACCTTCTAATTGTCCGTTGATTATCTCATAACCCTGAGCAGACCACGACATAGTCTGTGAATCATCCCAATCCCAATCAACCTCGAATTGCCAATCAACAACAAGTCGACTTCCAACTTCTGTTACAGAAGAGGTATTATTCAAATCTAACATACCAAATCCACTGGTTTGAGTGAATGTCGGATTACTATGAATATCTGTTAGTATAATGTTAACTGAATCACCTGATGAATCAACACCTATAAGATGAATTTCATCGATGTTTTCATTTCCAAGCAAGTGATGATGTTGGGTTGTAAACCCTTGCAAGAATCCATTTGGATACCATGTTTCTGGCACATTGAAAGGATGATTAGTAATCATATTTTCATGATAAACTCCACCGTTGATAGCAACGCCTCCATTAGCGGCGCTCCAAGTCAATGGCACATCGACAATATCTGCAAGACCATTGTTTGAATTCACTTCATGATACGTCTTTACGACGCTTCCTAGCCCTGATACATTTTCAAACAGATTGTAACCGATAGCAAATGATCCTATCTCAAATGTATTGGATAATGGTGAAGAGAAATCAATGTCAATCATAGACCAATTTCGACCACTCGAGTCTGTGTGTAACCCGGAAGACACCAATTGAGGATTGGAGATTGAAACTACTGTTGTTGACCAATTGTATGTTGGAATCTGATAGAATGAATTTTGTCCACTAGAAACTGTCAGCGGATTAGTATCACCATCTGGAGTCATACCAAGCAACAAAGTGTGAATGTTAGCATTGGCAGGAATTAGAACAGAGAGAGTACCATTTCCATTTACGTTCATTGAGTGTGTGACAGAAGAATCATCAATTCTTGTCTGCCAGCCAAATGAGCCGTATGCAGGTGTTGAAGGGAAACGCCAATCGATTACACCATCGTTTGCTAGATCGATTGAAGCATCACGTGCTGGGTCAGCAAAAGAGCCTCTAAATGCGAGCATCTCAACCATTCCACCCGGAGAAATCGTAACTTTTGGCGTAAGGTATGTTCGCATGTCACCCAAGTCAAGAATTGAGTTGACCATCATTGTTGATACGCTCTGAGTACCGGTTGTAGTTAGGGCTGCAGTTACGCCAGAAATATTTCCTGAAACCATTGCTGAAGAAATCGGTCGAGAAGAAAGACCGGAATCTCCTGTAACCACTATTGTAGAGCCACCATCATTCACCCAAGTACCGTTTGAAAGACGGTTCAGTGATTGAGGAATATTCCAACCATTGGATTCACCAAAGTATCGTGTAGCACCCACGGTTAATTCTCTGATAAGTGGAGTGTAGTATTCGTCTCCTGTACCCATAATCACTTCGATATGAACGCCACTGTGAGTATCCCGATCTATGCTGGCAAGAGATAGTGGAAGCGACATATTTTCGTGACCATCAATTACTTGTCCAGATGAATCTAGGACGTTTACTCCATACCAAGTATTGTTGGGGAGGATAATGTCTGCATCTACAAATCCATATCCTAAGTCGTGAGTTGAAACCAAAGGTGATTTCCATGAACCTTCCGTTTCAAACCAATCCACTTCCAAACCGATGTCGTCGACATACCATCCTGGTTCCTGGACTGCAGAATCACTAATTTGTCTGAACCTGAAAGAGATATTATTTCCTGAAAGATTAGACACATCATATTCCATATTGACCCATGGTACATTCACTGTGCTAGTACATGAAAAACCTCCAGAAGCTGCAACATGTTGGCGCCCATCCCAAACACTAGTTCCAACGAAACCTGAAGTGCTTGTGATAGTACCATCATACCAATTCGTGTTATTTGAGTAGTTAACAAAGGCTTGATTCCATGAACCTCCATTCAAGGACATATACAAAGCTCCTCCATCCCATCCATCCTCAGCACACATCCAATGTTTCCAAACAAACCTTGCACTTGCACCCAATGGGACATAGTATGATGGAGAGTATAGCGAGTTGTCAGAACTTGAATCATAGTCTCCACAAAGATTTGTAGCGAAACCTAAACTTGCACTTGGGAAGGCACTTGGGCCATCTGTGTAATTTGTACAAACCGCACCGAATTGCCAACCTGTCTGTCCTGCTTGATTGGAAATGCTCCATCCACCCGGAGGTAATGCAGGTGCATCTTCTAGGCTATCAGAAATCGAAAGACCACCTGAACCTATTTGGATAAATGCCCAATCATTAGTGGCTGAATTTACACCATAGGTATTAGCGGATGATGAAGTGGATAAAGTATTGGTATAAACAGCAGTCCCTGAAGAATTCAAGACCTTGAACCAATCAACGGTCAAACCTTCAATTGAATCGCTGGGAGAACCATATGCCACAGAACCATCGGTATCTACAACGTAACGAATCAATGCAGATGTAGCACCTAACATTGATTGTGGGATTGAGAACTCAAGAACTACAAAACCACCAGATTGATCGTAAACTGTCGTTCCGTTCGGTAGCGTGTAACTACTGCCAGGAATTGAGCCGGTACGCGAACTGCAGCCCGTACTAGTCAAACTTGTAGAACTCGATATGTCGGTCCAAGTAGTTCCATTGTTTGTGGACAGTTCAATACAGAAGTTATCGTATGAGGACCCTTCTAAATCGAATTCTAATCGAGTCTGAATTTTTGACCCTGCGCTTGTCGCTGAAAGATTGATTGAACTTTCTAATGCTCCTTCAGCATTGTTGCTGTATGAACAGGAGCTGGTTGTTTGGCTGATGCATCCATGATGCCATAATCCAACCGAATTACCAACATTGGTAATTGAAAAGTCATCCAAAAACCAACCGGGTCGCAGAGTATTATTGCTATCTGTCCAAACTTGGTACCTGAACTGCATGTATGTTGCATTTGAGATTCCAGAGATATTGTCTAGATTGAAGACTGCAGTAGACCAACCGCTGTGATTGCCATCACCAAATACAGCGAATCCAGACCCATTTGCACCATTAGGAACTGAAGCATTGACTGAGATCGATGAAGGATAACCTCCCGCTGGTTCGAGATATGTCCAAGCACCGTTGTCTAATTTGTATTCAACCCATGCACCATCCTTGACATCCAGGTGATGCCAATGAGAGAATGATAAATTGAAATTACTAATTGGTGAAGGTATTGAAAAGGATGGTGCTACCAAAGTTCCTGCAGAATTAGATGGCAGTGGCTGGCCAGGTAATGTTGCTGCTACTACGCCACCGTCTGCAGCAACTGCTGGAACAGATCCATGAGCAAGAGTTCTCGTAGATCCAGTGACTGGACCAGTCATGCTTGAAGGATTAATTGCTTCCCAAATTGCTCCGGTATTGGACCATGTTGCGGGTAATTGCAAACTTGCAGATGAAAATGTGTCCACATTAGAAACTGCAGTATCGGGCATGAGTGACATTGCTCCGTCGAATTTACCGACCATGGTATTGGTAAACTGGCCAGCTGTGAAGTTTCCAGGCGCATCTTCACCAGTCCAAGTTTCACCATATCCGTCTTCGAGATAACCACTTTCATCAACATGTAGCCATGCATCGATTACGGTTGCATTTCCAGGTACTTCAAACGCATCCGAAACAGTTTGAGAATTTCCAGAAAGTCCAGAGGGGCCATTCCATTGGCTGGTTGCTGCTGCTGCAACATGACTAATCATCAATATCGTCAGAAAGAGGGCGAGTGGCGGCCTCAATGACGAATTCATAGTATTCAACCGGACCCTACGGGTCCGTCGCAACCTATCAACCCTACCACGCGTGGTAACTAGCACACGGTCAACAAAATCTGGAGCCACCAGCGAGAATTGAACTCGCGACCTCCTCATTACCAATGAGGTGCTATACCGCTAAGCCATGGTGGCGTATTCGTGGCGACCTGCCATTGTGATATAATCGATTCGATTTGAAAAAATGCAATTACAACCGTTTCGGTTAAACAGGATATCCTTGTCAGCCGGTTTGCGGCCGAGATCGCATAGCCTGGTAGTGCGCGCGACTGGAAATCGCGTGG
>CEVS01179675.1_pt1 | contig 10520 bp, 6 predicted proteins | sample 361571 | NCBI WGS metagenome assembly CEVS01 (sample SAMEA2623850, study PRJEB7988) | marine metagenome | isolation source: saline water (ENVO:00002010), including | reverse complement strand
CTAGTTGCAATAGATACATCAACATACCTCCTAGCATCCTCATCAGAAACTGCAATATTTCCAGAGGTTTGATAAGCAACATATACTTCGTGATTTTGATCAATCAATCTAGCTAAAGTACCTCCCATTGAGATTACATCATCATCTGGATGTGGACTAAAAACAAGAACCCTTTTTTTTGCAGGTGATGCTCTTTCGGGTCTATTTTCGTCAGAATGATTAGGTTTCCCGCCTGGCCAACCGGTAATCGATCTTTGAAGTTGGTTAAACATCCATATATTTAACTCATAACTTGAACCTTCAGTTTCCAAAAGATCTGATAATCCGTTTTCATTGTAATCCCTTTGGGTTAACTTTAATATCGATTTTTGTAATTTATTGCAAAGCCATGAGATCGCTTTTTTTCTTAAAGTATCGGTCCATTTGCAATCCTTAACCAGCCATGGAGTTTTATATCTAGTAAGTTCTGAGCTTGCTTCTTCATCAAGTATAATAGAAGTGTTACTATGGACCTGAAGAAAAGAAGCAGGAACCATACTTGAAACAGGACCTTCTATAGATTTTGCAACTTTCTGCGATTTTTTATGACCCCATGCAAGTAAAACAATTCTTTTTGCTTTCATTATAGTATCCACTCCCATGGTAATGGCTTTGTCTGGAACATTGTCTATTCCGTTAAAGTCTCCAGCCGCATCTTCTTTTGTGATAAAGTCTAACGAAACTAGTCTAGTCACAGAATTTTTATTAGATCCTGGTTCGTTAAACCCAATGTGACCCGTTCTTCCAATTCCAAGTAGCTGGAAATCTAAACCGCCAAGATCATTTATTTTTTTTTCATACTCATTGCAATAACTGTAAATATCTTTTGAAGAAATGTTCCCCTTAGGAATGTTGATATTTTCCTTAGGAATATCAATATGATTAAAGAGATGATAATTCATAAAATGATTATAGCTAAGCAGGTCATTTTTTTCAATGGGAAAATATTCATCTAAATTAAAAGTGACAACATTTTTAAAACTTAATCCTTCTTTTTTATGAAGAGAAACCAGTTCCTTATAAACTCCTATAGGAGATGAACCTGTGGCAAGACCGAGAACATAAGGTTTGTTTATACTTGAACGAATACCAGTGGCAATCTCTTCAGCAACTAGTCTTGACGCTTCAGTAGCAGAAGGAAAAGTAACATTATGGATTTTTTCAAATCTATTATCTTGAAATTTACCCGGAGCATCATAAAAAATCTTTTGGCTTCCCATAGCTTAAATGCTGTGATACAAAGATAGTAAATATAAATATCTAGTAGCCTGCTGCGTTTCCATCCTTTCTTGATTCAGATGCACCATAGTAAACTTTATTTTTTTTATCTACTTGAATTGCTTGATAACCTCCGAACGAGCCAAGATCAAAACCGACTTCGTGACCAAACTTCATTAACCTTCTTATCGATTCGTAATCAAAACCACTTTCTAAATAAATTTTACCTCCATCCATCATTTTTCCACCTGTAGGCTGTTCATCTGAGGAATGTCGAATTCTTGGAGCATCACCAGCTTCTTGGAGATTCATTTTAAAATCTATTAAATTAATTACAATTTGGGCGTGACCCTGTGGTTGCATAGCACCTCCCATTAAACCGAAGCTTACCCAAGGACGACCATCTTTTGTTATAAAGGCAGGTATAATAGTATGAAAAGGTCTTTTTTTAGGCTCATAAACATTAAAGTGTCCTTCTTCCAAAGAAAAAAGTTCACCTCTGTCTTGGAGCATAAAACCAAGTCCGGGAGGAACCATACCTGATCCCATACCTCTATAATTACTCTGAATCAATGAAACCATGTTGCCTTCTTGATCTGAGGTGGTAAGATAAATTGTATCTCCATTTTCTAATTTCCCTGGATTTACACTTTTTGAAGACTTTAGGGTGTCTATTTCTTTCCTTCTTTTTTCAGCATAATTCTTTGATATCAAGTATTTGATTGGAATTTTGTTAAAGTCTGGATCTGCGTAATATTTAGCCCTGTCAGCATAAGCTATTTTTTTAGCTTCTACAAAATGATGTATGTGCTCTGCAGAACCAAAACCCATTTTTTGAATATCAAATCCTTCCAAAATATTTAAAATTTGAAGCGCAGCTATTCCTTGACCATTAGGAGGTAATTCCCAAACATCATAACCTCTATAGTTGGTAGAGACTGGATTAACCCATTCTGATTTGTGATTTTGTAAATCTTCTTCGTCAAGAAACCCTCCTTGATCCTTTAAAAATTTACTAATTGTTTTAGCCACAATACCTTTGTAAAATCCATTCTTGCCCTCCTTCCCAATTATTTTTAAAGTGTTTGCAAGGTCTGGATTTTTAAATATTTGTCCTTTCACAGGAGCCTTCCCGCTAATCATGTAAGTATCTTCAAAATTCGGATAATTTTTAAATCTTTTTGAAGCGGACGACATATAATACGCAACAAGTTCTGTAACAGGAAATCCACTTTCAGCGTACTGAATAGTAGGCATCAAAATTTCAATCATTGGTTTGGTTCCAAATTTTTTATGTAGTGAAAACCAACCATCGACACACCCAGGAACTGATACAGGGAGTGGTCCATAGGATGGAATTGTTGTTAATTTTCTACTTTTAAAATAATCAAGAGTAAGATTTCTTGGAGATCTTCCACTTGCGTTTAATCCGTAAAGTTTTTTTTCTTTTTCAATCCAAACAATTGCGAATAAATCTCCACCAATACCATTACCGGTTGGTTCCATCAGTCCCAAAGCTGCATTGGCAGCAATAGCAGCATCTATCGCGTTACCTCCTGTTTTTAAAATATCAAGCCCAATTTGAGTCGCAAGAGGGTGGCTAGTGGCAACCATCCCATTTTGACTTATCACTTCTGATCTGGTTGAAAAGTTTTTTCCAGTTATTCTATCTTGACCATAATTATAATCGAAAGATAACTGAACAGCAATAATTAAAAAATATAAAATATAACTTCTCATCTATTTATTTTGTTCCCACTTCCAAGCTGAAAGAATCGCATCTTCAAAGCTCTCTTTTGATGTCCAATTTAATATTTTTTTAGCTTTTGAAGTATCGGCAAAAGCTGAAATAACGTCACCTTTTCTTCTGGAACTAATTTCATATTGAATTTTTTTACCAGAAACTTTATTGAAAGAGTCAATAACTTCTTTTACGGTTTTGCCCTCACCTGTGCCTACGTTAAACACGTCATAAAATTTATTCTTATTATTTGAAAAAAGATACTCTAATGCAGATATATGGGCATCTGCAAGATCCATTATATGAATATAGTCTCTAATACAAGTTCCATCTTTGGTTGGATAATCGTCTCCATAAACAGTTAATTTTTTTAATTTCCCAATAGCAAATTGAGTAATTATCGGGACAAGGTTTTGTGGAATATTTCTAGGGTCCTCTCCAATTAAACTTGAATGGTGTGCACCAATTGGATTAAAGTATCTTAAAATGATAGTGCTAAATGGTGTTTCTGTTTTTGTTTTATCTTCTAAAATATTTTCACAAATTTTTTTTGTGTTACCATAAGGTGACTCAGGTTTTTTTAATGGTGTTTTTTCAGTGATTGGCAACTTTTCTGCCTGTCCGTAAACAGTGCATGATGAACTGAAAATAAATTTAACATTCGTATTTATATGATCAAGAAGATTTATCAAGCTTTGTAAGTTATTATGATAGTATTCCAAAGGTTTTCTTACACTTTCGTCTACAGACTTTTTTGCCGCAAAGTGAATAACCCCGTCATAGCTATTATTTTTTTTAAAAAAAGTTTTTACACTCGAAGAATCGGTTAAATCAAATTCAAAAAAATCAGGTGAAACATTTGTTATTTTTTTAATTCTTTTTAAAACATCTATAGATGAATTAGATAAGTCATCTATAATACAAACTTTATATCCTTTCTCAATTAGCGCAACTGTTGTGTGTGACCCAATATATCCTAGTCCTCCTGTAACAAGAATTGATTTATTATTCATTGGAATTTGGGATACTCTTTATAATACTCAATATATCCTTTGCAGAGGTAAGGTCAGGTATATGTTCAAAGAAAGGTATTGCATCAAAACTATTTGGAAATTCTTTTATATAATTTCTAACGGCTTCGGGAATTTCTTTTTCTTTTCTTTCAGGATGTAAAGGACAATTTTTTATAAAGGGATAGATGGTCGGTCCAAAAAATTTAAAAATGTTCATACTAACTCTAATTTTGTCAAGTTTATCCCTAAAATTATCAATCTCTTCTATAGGGGGTTTTTCAATAATATTTATAAGCCGATTATTCTCATTTACATTAATTAATGCAAATTTTGTTAAACGTTCATGTGGAAAATTAAGGCCATCCCTGTCGTAACTGATAAGGGCATGCTGTTTCTCATTTAATTCATAAAGTGAGTTTAAAGAGTTTACAGAGTACAAATTATCTCCATTAATAATAATAAAACTATTCCTTTTTAACACCTCGTGTTGATCCATAGCTTGCATTAATGCATCGGATGTACCTAAAGGTTTTACTCTATCCTCAGGTTTGTGCTGAATTGCAAAATTTATTTTTATATCAGAAAAACTGTGTTTAAAAATTTTTGTTTCCATAAAGCTCTTAAAAGCAGAATTTTCAGGAGATGTAATTAAAAAAACATCTCTAACTCCAGCTGATACAGCATTTTGAAGAATAAAGTAAAGAAGTGGTCTTTTGTCATCTCCAAGTGGGATCAGAGTTTTGTGTGAACTTTTTGCTATATCTGTTATATTTTTATCCAAATTAATATCATTAAGAGATTTTTTAAGCCTTGATGATGCTCCACCGGCTAAGATTACAAGAATTCTTTCTTTACTTTTCATATTAAATTAGATTTACGGAAAACGCATCCACAGCCCCTGCGTCAAGAATCGCATTTTTAACTTTTTCCTCGTTTTGTGAGTCACTCATAGCTAAAAAACATCCTCCACCTCCTGAGCCAACTATCTTTGTAGCTTTAGCTCCTGCATCTTCTGCAGCATTCATCATGCGAATCATTTCATTTGGAGTATTGTTTAATTTTTTATCCAGGATCTCCTGGTGTGCATTTATAAGGTTGGCAATTTTGTTTACATCATGATTTGGATTTTTCAGCTCCAATAATGCATTTTGGGTTATTTCGTGATTAAAAATAGCTGCATAGAAGTATGGGTGAAGATCAAAAGGTAAGTTTTTCCTTAAATCATAAAAATCTTGTTTTTTTGCATTATGAATATTAAAATTTGGATGATGCTTTTGAACAATTTCTATGGCTTTTTCGGCACTACCTTTTAATCTTGTCAAGATTTCTTGTGTTTTCTTTTCAATTCCTGAGTCACCAACAATTAAATTTCCCAGTGAAACCTTCAATCTTGTATAAGTGGTATCAATGGTTTTAATATAAAGCATTCCACCAATTGAAATCGTATACTGATCCATTAAACCTCCAGCTTCATTGAATTCTAAAACCTCACTTTCATAAGCCCACTTAGCAAATTGTTCATTTTCAATTTTATTATTAGGGACAGCAACTTTTGTTAAAAATCTTAGCCATGCAACTGTAAGAGCAGATGAACTTGATAAACCTGCTTTTATAGGGATATCTCCTTTTATTTCAATGTCGTATCCTTCCTTTAGTATAATTCCACTCCTTTTTAAAACTCGCATTGAAGATCGTAAGTAATCCCCTTTTTTTAGGATTTCCAATGACTCGTTTAAATTGATCTTAATTTCAGAATCAAAGTCAATTAATTTCAATCTTAGATATTCTTTCCCATTTGGTTCACCCTTGACTCTGATGAACCTGTCAATCGTTCCTGCGATAACTGGTAGGGTCAAATAATCTTGGTGATCTCCAAAAAAACATATTCTTCCAGGAGCTTTTGTTTCAATCATATAGAGCCTAATTTCAATTTTTAAAAAAATAAATGTATAATATACGGATATTATCTCCTTTTATTAGGATTATAAAACTAAAAATTTTCGATAGATTGTAATAATTATTTTGTCCAAAATGCGAAATTTTAATAATATGATACTTCTTATTAAATCTTTGTATTTACTTTGTAATTGTAATGGCTTACGATAAAAATAAATTAAGAAAAGTAGCAGGATCTTTTCCAACAGGAGTAACTGTAGTTTCAATTAAAAAGCTCTCTGGTGATATTCATGGTATGACTGCTAGTTCATTTCTTTCACTATCACTTAATCCTCCGATGATTCTTTTTTCAGTTAAAAAAGAAAATGAGATTATAAGATATATTGAAAAGGGTAAGATGATGGGAATTAGTATACTTTCGGAAGATATGGTAGATGAAAGTAATCATTTTGCTAACCTTAAGTTAATGAAAGAACCACCCGTGTTTTGTGATGAAGATAAAGTTAAAATTTTAAAAGGCTCAATTGCTTGGTATTCTGTTGTAGTGAGTAAAATTTACGATGAAGGTGATCATAAAATAATTATTTGTGGAATTGAAAATTTAGATATTAAATCAAATAAAAAACCCCTTCTATACTATAGAGGATACAGTAAAATAAAACTTTAATTAGATTTTTTTTAAAAAAGAAATTTACTCATAAAAAAGTATTACTTTTATAATTCACTTTTGTGAATGTTGTTTAACATTGTATTAATACAATGTGTCGTAGAGACCAATGAAGAGCTTTCCATATATGGAGGGCTTTTTTTGTTAATCTTCTATGATAACTGGTCCACCAATATCTTTAATTTTATCTTCTAAAGAATTAACACCTTTATTTATTAAGTTTTTAATTAGAGGTTTTATCTCTTCATTCATTAGCCTAGCCATATCTAAACTTTCTATGTGTAATTTCGTTGGACCATAGGAAGAAGAAAGCCCCTGACTAGCAACTCTAATTCTATTAAACAAAGTTGGGAGATTTTTTTCTCCAATTTCTGTTTTAGATTCATTTCCAAAAACTTTTCTCTTAATTAATAAAAGTGAATTTTTTAAATTATGAAAATCCAAAACTAACTCTTCGGTTTCGATTGGAGTATTTTCAATTGCTATTTTCAGGGATTTCACTTTTTCATCAACGGTTTTTAATTTATGTTCTATTAATTCCACCTCATTATAAACCTCAAAATAGTCATCTACATATTTATCATAATCTTCAAAACTAGTTCCCTTTAATGTACTTTTATAAATTGGTTTAAGTTCAAAACTTTTCTTTTCACTCAACTTTGTTGTCGACCCACTTTCCACTAGATATAGTGTTGCACTGTATTTTCCAGGTTTTACAATAGGCCCTCTCATATTATATTTCTTGTTGGTATCAGTAACAGACCCTTTGAACATATGTCTTAAATCCCATGTTATTCTGTGGGTTCCCTTAATCGCTCTTTCGTTGAGATGTCTTATAATGTTTCCATTTTGGTCTTCAATTGAAATTTTAACGTATGCTGAGGTTTCATTTTTTTCCTCATCAAGATTATTGTAACCCGGGAACGCTATATCTAAAAGTTTTTGATTTAAAAGCTTTTCACTTTTTTTTCTTTTTTCACTTTGAGTTTCGTAATTGTTACTAAGGTGATATGTCATTGTAACTCCATATTTTGGATTTTCGGCAAGGTAAAAATCCGCTCCAGTATTACCTAAATTACTTCTTTGTATAAACCATTTACCGTCTTTTATAGGAAATAAGTGACCTTTACTTTTTAAATTTTCATTGCTAAAATTTCTTAAAGGGCTATAGTCATCTAATATGTAAAACCCTCTTCCAAAAGAAGCGGCTACAAGATCATTTTCTCTTTTTTGAATTACTAAGTCTCTGAAACCCATATTTGGCGTACCATTTAGTTTTTGCCAATTTTCACAACCATTCAATGAGGTGTAAATACCAAATTCGGTGGCAAGAAAAAATAAGTTCTTCTCTATGTGGTCTTGTACAATTCGCCATAAAAGTGTTCTTTTAGGAAGATCATTTGAAATAGACGCCCAAGAAGTCCCTTGATCTTCACTTTTAAAAATGTAGGGGTTAAAATCACCTTCTTTATGGTTATCTAAAACAACATACACAATATTTTCATCATGGATGTCTGCTTTTATATCGTTAACAAAACTTCGTTTTGGAAGACCTAATGAAGTCACTGGAACTTTTTTCCAATTCTCCCCACCATCTTTAGTGATTTGAATAAATCCGTCATCGGTTCCTACATAAATCAAACCTTTTTTAATCGGAGATTCACTTAAAGAAGTAATTGTATTATAATTTGACATGGCACCAACATCCCAAGAATTATCCCAAGATTGTTTTCTACCCATAATAGGAAGTTCAATTCTATTTTCATTTCGAGTTAAGTCTCTAGATATAGGAATCCAACTATCTCCTCTATTTTCTGATTTCCAAACTCTGTAGGATGCGAAATATATTGTTGATGGATTATGTGGAGATACTATAATTGGAGCATCCCAGTTAAACCTTTCATGTGGTTCATTAATTCCAGCTTGAGGTTGAATAAATGTTTGTTCACCTGTAACTAAATCAATTCTATGTAGACCACCTTGCTGTGTTTCAGCATAAATTAAATTATTGAATTCAGGGTCAGTTGCAGATTGATGTCCATCAGCGAAGAGTGTTTTATACCAATGTTTATTACTTATACCTTCAATTTCATCAGTTGCTGAAGGACCCCCAGCAGATCCATTGTCTTGAGTCCCTCCAAAAATATGGTAAAACGGTTCTGCATTATTAACTGCAACTTTGTAAAATTGAGTAAGGGGAAGATTTTTAATGTATCTCCAATTATCGGCTAAATCAAAACTTTCATAAATACCGGCGTCAGTACCAATTAATAAATAATCAGGATCATTTTTTTTAAAGGCAATAACATGGTTATCAGAATGTTTTTTATTCTCTTTAAGTTGTTCAAATGTTTTTCCTCCATCTTCAGAAGTCAAAACTCGTACGTTCATTAAATATAACCTATCAAATTTATGAGGGCTAGCATATAGTTCCTGATAATAATGAGGACCTGTAGCCCCAGATACTGCGTTAGACATTTTTTCCCAAGATTCTCCTCTATTTTCAGACTTATAAACTCCACCAGTAGTCCTTTCTAATTCAATAGCTGCGTATAGCACATCCGGCTTTTGTGGGGATATTGCTAGACCTATTTTCCCCATATTGACTGTAGGTAGATCATCCTCGTCAATTTCTCCATCACCATTAGAATCTTGATCATTAGGAAGGCCTTTATATAATTTTTTCCATGTTTCTCCACCATCAACAGATTTATGAATTCCTGAACCTGGGCCTCCTCCCATAAGGGCAGCAACAGTTCTATGTCTATCCCATGTTGCTGCATATAAAACATCAGAATTTCTAGGGTCAACTAAAATATCTGTTGCACCTGTCCATTGACTATTTCCCAAAACTTTCTTCCAATTTTTTCCACCGTCTATTGTTTTATAAATACCTCTTTGTCCGCCTTTTTTCCATAGGGGACCTTGAGCAGCCACCCAAACAATATTTGAATTTTCTGGATGAACAATAATTTTCGAAATATGTTCAGTCTTTTTTAAACCCATATTTTTCCAATTTTTACCCCCATTGTCAGATTTATATATTCCATCGCCGTAAGCAACGTGTCTTCCACCAACATTTTCTCCCGTGCCAACCCAAATCGTAGCAGAATTATTTGGGTCAATTGTGACACAACCCGTAGAATATGAATTTTCGTAATCAAATAAAGGAGTCCAGGTTGTGCCTGAATTTAGTGTTTTCCAAACCCCACCTGAACCAACGGCTACGTACCAAATATTTTCGTTTTTTGAGTCTATTGCAATGTCAGCGATCCTTCCAGAGAGAAAAGCAGGTCCAACATTTCTAAAATTGAAATCGTTAAGGGAAACATGTTTATAGGTCTTAGACTTTGATTTCTTTTTGTTTTGTGAAAACGAATTAAAAACTGTTAAAACAAAAAATGAAAACAAAAAGCCTAACAATTTATTATTTAGGTGTATCATATTTTTTTTAAATAAATTTATCCAAATAATTTTAAAAACACTAAAATAAAAGAATGATGATTTTATTTAATAGCTAGGTGGTTACGCAAATTATTTCTCCATGACCTTCTATATTTATCAAATTCACAATAGCAGGTATTAAAAGTATTTTTCCTTTTTTAAGTAAGTATTTTTTGTTTTCATGATGGACAGAGAGTAAACCTTCTAGACAAACTAGAATCCAAAATGAACCATGCATAAAAATTTTCCGTATTTCCTTACCATTAACTTTTAAATAGTAAACTTTAAAAAAATTATTTTCAACTATGGCATTAATCTTATTTACATTAGAATTATATTTTATTTTTTCATTTTTCTTAGCTGAAAAATTAATTGATGTAATAGCCGATTTTTTGTGTAGTTCTCTTTTTTTACCTGTTTTAGGATCTAAACGATTGTAGTCGTAAATTCTATAGGTGATATCGGAACTTTGTTGAACTTCAAGAAGTAACATTTTTCCCTT
>CEVS01052552.1_pt1 | contig 10535 bp, 12 predicted proteins | sample 361571 | NCBI WGS metagenome assembly CEVS01 (sample SAMEA2623850, study PRJEB7988) | marine metagenome | isolation source: saline water (ENVO:00002010), including | reverse complement strand
CGCATTGACCCGTGCATTTCAACCACTCATCCCATCAGGGATATGAGGTCCTCTGTCATTGCAGGTGTTGAATGATTCTCCTGCGTGAGTACTGAATCGCGCATACTGATGTGTTGCCGTGGCTCCAGAGCAAGTTGCTTCAGAACCATTGATAGAACCTCTTGGACTCTGGCAGTTTGTTCTCCCTGGGAGATAATCATTCTTTCAAGAGATTCTAGAGTTTCAAATGACCTATCCGATGAAACCTCTAGTGCCGTTCTTTGAGCCTCGACAGCTTCTTCTTGTCTCGCTAACAATTCTCGTGCTGCAGGACTGCCTATAGCATCTCTACGGTGTAACTCATCTAGGGCCTCTCTTAGGTCCTTGGTAGTAAGATCCAATGCCCTTTTCATGTCGCAAATCTGGTGTATTGCAATGTTTAATTCGGATTGTAGTGCAGTTGCTTTATGCCGAAGATGACTCTTGGCGTTTGCCTGAATCATCGATTCTGTAATGAAAGCAGAAAAAATGCCCACGCCAATTGCAACATGTGGTTTTACTTCTAACAGAAACAGCACCCACCATGAACAGATTCCGATAATTGTAGATCTTATTAGGCCCATCAATATTAATTACGACTCCGGCATATATTGAACCGTAGTAGGGAGTCCACGGGCTCCCGTGTTCATTCATCAGGAATAAAACAATCATCGTCTATTTCGTGAATTTGACCTTTGGTTAACAAATGATCCAAAGCCTCGTTGCATTCGTCTGATGAAATTCCATTCTTAACTAAGGGCGAAAAGAGGTCATTCAGGCTAATCCAATCTGCTCCTCTCCCAACCTTTTCTTGGGCAATAATCAACATCATTTGAGCGGTAACTGCAAGTAATGGATCATCACATTCATCATCGGATAATAGGTTGATGAAAGTACCAGCTGGGTGTGGCTCTTCGTCAACAATTTCTTCAATTCGATTTGTCAAGTGTCTTAGTGGAAGTGGGATGTCGAAACAATCGAACAAGTTAGTCTGCCCTTCAGGAACCTCTCGCATATCTTCCGGAGCAAGACGTTTGGCAATTGATTCTAGGCGATGAATACGTTGTTCTAACTGCAATCTTTCTCTTTCAATATCTGTTTCTAAAAGAGCCAAATCTTCATTTGCTTTTCTTATCAACCACTCTTCAATTTGGAAATTCGGCTCAATTCCAATCATTGCATCAACAAGACGTTTTACAGCAGTTGGCATCTGGTCGACTCGCAAGCTACCTTCAGATTTATCGCGATTGTCCTCAGCCATGCTAGAAACCGGTGTCATGGCGCTCCATAAAGGTACAGTATGGTTACAGAGGTGTACTTCGATTGGAGTATTGAAACACTGCGCGCTTGTCGATTGTTATTTGTCCCCCCAGTGGACACAACCCTTTCCATTTGTCCAGATTACCCTTGGGACGCGTTCATGTAGGTGCGCCTTTTGCCGAGGGTATGAGCGACCACCGCATCGCAATCTTGCCCGGGGACGGAGTAGGTAGAGAAGTAGCAGAGGAAGCTAAGCGGATTCTGGACACGATTCAAGCCCACACGAATCACGGCTTTGAACAAGTTACAATTCCTTGCGGCGGTCAAAACTACAAAGAAACAGGCGAGGAATGGGCAGAGGGGTCATTCGAATTCTGCCGAGATGAAGCCGATGCCATATTCTTAGGAGCAATTGGTTATCCCGGCGCTCGACTTCCAAATGGAGATTTAGCCGGAGGCTCGGTAATTCTCGGAATGCGCGCAGGACTAGATCTGTACGCTAATGTCAGACCAATCAAGCTTTACGAAGGAGTCCCACACAAAGTCCACGGTAAATTTACGCAGATCTGGGAGCCAGGAATGGTAGATATGACAGTTCTAAGAGAAAACACTGAAGGATTGTATCATTCATTACTTCGCCGTAGTGCTGATAGGGCATTAGGTCGCGAAGAATACGTTCCTCCGGAAATGACATTTCCGGGTTTAGAAGGAGAAGTTGCGTACGACCCTAGGCCGATTTCAGTAAAGGGCACTGAGCGATTGGTTAGAATGGGGTTCGAAATCGCCGAAGCTCGTAATGGCGCTCCCGAAGACGGAGAAAAGAGAGTTTCGTGTATCGATAAGAGCAATGTTACCAGGGGCTGTCAATTATTCCGAAGAGTCTTTGATGAAGTGGCCACTTCTTATCCTTCGATAGGCACTGATCACGGTTATATCGATGCATTTATGCAATGGCTTACAAGAACACCAGAGTACTATGATGTTGTCGTACTATCGAATATGTTTGGAGATATAGCGACTGACCTCGGAGCCGTTTTACAAGGCGGAATGGGAATGGCTGCCTCTGGTAATGTGGGCGATCACAATGCTTTCTTCGAACCAGTTCACGGCAGCGCTCCGAAGCACGCGGGTCAGAACAAAGTCAATCCTATTGCGAGTATTAATTCAATCCAAATGATGCTAGACTGGCTGGGCAGAAAGAATGGTGAAGAAGAATTAGTACAAATTGCCAATTTAATCGATGAGAGTGTTGCAGAACACTTACGCGGTGGTAAATTATTGACCTATGACTTAGGTGGAAAAGCGACTTGCAGCCAAGTTGGCGAATCAATAAGCAGTATTTTATCTGCTAAATTGACAAATCTTTGAATCACTGAAATCTATTTGTGATTTTAGTCGAAATATGATTTAGAGCGGCTTGTAGAACATGATTATTGTTCCACTCAGTTACCTGTGGCCTCTGAGGAATTATCTGAATCATATTTGTAGCAACCCTGGTCACCTCGTCAACTATAGTAACAGTCCCTCTCCCAGATGAACGAGATAGTGGGTTCAGATCGATTACGAGCACTTCTTTGCCCATTGCAACGAGCGCTTCACATCTGTCTCCATCTTCTAGAGGCACTAGAATAGTATCCGCTTCGAAGATACCATTGCTTTGGCAAGCCCCTCTTGGCCCCTCTAGTCCAGGAATTCGGGCATCAGGCACACCGCCCAAAATTTCAACATCTAGTCCTAATTTGGTGTTTAGCATTTTGAGATGTCCAAGTAGTGCACCCATTCTTTCTGGGGTCCGATAAAAAATGTTAATCTCAATAGGGCAGTCTAATTGGCTGGCAATAGTAAGGAATTCCTGTCCAGCAAGGGCGATTGCATTTCCATTCAAAGACAAGACAGGCTTCCTAGCTCTAACTAATCTAGCGGCTGCTTCTTTAGTTGCTTCAAGTGCAGAAGGGATTGTTCGCTCCCCTAGTAAATAATCGAAAGCTTCTCCTCTCCCGTGAGCAATCATTGCAGAATCTGCTAGCATTCCTTTTACACCAGCATCGGCGACTTTCTTTCTAATCATCAAAGATTGATATCTTGGATGCGATTCATCTACTAAATTTTCTTCATTGTTCATACTAATTCCTCAGTCTTCTTCCATTAACATTGACAAATCTAACGGCATCGTTCCGCGATTGATTGTGCTTGTTGAGAGCACATCAAGCCCGCACTCACGCCAATCCTCGAGGTTTTCAAGTAGAATCCCTCCACTAGCTTCCAAAACAACATGTTCTCGAAGCCCCATTTCTGATAATTCATCGGCGACGGATTTGCATCTTTCTGGTTCAAAATTATCAAGCATAATGACTAACCTGTCACAGCCGCTAATCATTCTCTTCTCCGACCATGTGAAGGCTGCCATAATGGCTTCTTTCTCTTCGCGCACTTCTACTTCTAAGAATGCACCACATTCTTCTGGATTTACATCATTCAAGAATTTTGAAATTCTTGCCCCATTACTTTCGAGTTCAGGATACATGACTGCTAAATCGTTTTCTTTAATCATTTTAGCATCTTGTTTTGTTAAGCGGTGAGTTAGGCCTCCTCCGAGGTGCACAGCCCATTTGTCCAGAAGGCCCCAAACTGTCTTACGAGTACACGCGATTTGGCGGGGAGCCTTAGAAGACCATTTTTTTGCTTCCGTTGCAATACCAGACAATTGGCCAAGAATATTCAATATAGTTCTTTCAAGGGATAGAATCGCATCTTTATCGCCAAACAAGGTGGCGATTTCATCGCCACTGCTTATGCTTCTGCCTTCGCCATGACTCCATGATATCTGTAAACTACCTGCCCATATTTGCAACATGTGATCTACAGCGGCACAACCAGCAAGGATTCCACTACTCTTGGCGATTATTTTGGCTTCTACATTGTGATTGCCGCCCATAAATGGCATATCCACTCCATCATCAGCCAGCAATGCACTAGTCCATCTGTCTATGCTGGAGATTAGCATTCTGCTAGCCCCTTCCGATGCACTCCACAACTCTTTGCCCCTATCATGAGGGGGTGGAGGATTGTCGGGCATATTTTCCGCTATGGGTGCGAGGATTTGATGGTTATGCACCTTGTGGGATGTACATGAAGCGAGTCTTAGTGGTGGGTGCTGGCATCCATGGTCTTGTGACTGCTGCTCGAGAACACATCGCCAAAAATCAGGTTTTTATTGTTGAAAAACGAAAAAGAATCGGTGGCAGAGGGACTAGTGAAGAATCATTTGGACATCAATTAGAACATGGGCCACACCTCTTGCTAAAGGGAGGAGAATTCCATAAAATGGTCAAAAAAGTTAGCAAAGTCAAACCGTCTCTTAGGCCATTAAGGCCAAACAAGGTCAGGATAATCGGGCACGGAATGTTACTTCCATTGAATAACCCTAAGGAAATGCTCAATCTGAAAATGGGAAATGATCCTGTAAGGGAGAATGCAATGCGCTTGATATCTGGCTGGGGTCAAGATATACCCGAAAGACGGCGAGCTTTGATGAAAGGCCGACTGTGTGTTGTTGGTGAAGGATGGTCGGGATTGATAGGGCGACTAGCATCAACTTTGGAAGAGGTTGGTGTGCCTATTCAGACAGGGATGAAAATAACCGATAGATACGAAGGAGGAGTAATTACTTCCAAGGGCTTGAAAATCGAAGCGGACGAAATTCGGATGTGTGATGGAGCACCAATCGGAGATCCAGTAAAAGTTGCAACTCTTGATGTAGTGTTAGATAACAAACCCCTCAACGGTCTACATGGAATCATTAAAGACAATGTGGCAATATTGGACTTAGCAGAAATTCACTCAAAAAAGGCACCTGGGATGAGCCACCTTTCATGTATAGCAATTTCAGGAGGCGTCTCTGCAATAGAGGAATTGTTGGATGAGAGAGTGTCGGGATGGAGGTCACATGTTATTACAAAACGCGGAAATAAATCCATCACACTGACCGACTCGAGAGGCCACCTTTCTGATGGGGTCATTTGAAGCACCGTCTAGTTAGAGAGTTCAACATGCGGATAGTAACTTGGAATGTGAACGGAATCAGGGCGGCAATTCGAAAGGGACTTGACAAGTTTGTTGATAAGATTGATGCGGACATTTGGATGTTGCAAGAAGTACGCTGTCTACCTGAACAATTGCCACCAAAATGGGAGCCTCCAAAGGGTAGCGAGATGATTTTACATCCCGCACAAAAGAAAGGTTATTCAGGAGTATCCACAATTTCTCGAGTAGATATGAAAGAAGTTGGCAGGGGCATGAAAGGCAGTCTTGATCCTGATGATTCAGAGGGCAGAGTACTCGTAACCCAGCATGGCGATATTACTCTAGTCAATACCTACCTTCCAAGCGGTTCATCCAAAGAGGAGAGGCAACAATACAAAGAAACCTGGATGTCACAATGGAGAGATTTCATTAATCCCATGTTTGATTCAGATAAACCCGTAATTGTAGCGGGCGACCTCAACATTGCACATACTGAAAATGATATTTGGAATGCGAAAGGGAACGCCAAATCGAGCGGGTTTTTACCACATGAAAGAGAATGGTTTAGCGATTTGCTAGGTGATGGGTGGCACGATTTGTTTAGAGAGCATGTTGGTCCGGACGCCAAAATTTACTCATGGTGGTCAAATCGAGGCCAGGCACGAGCTAAGGATAGAGGGTGGCGAATCGACTACATCTTAGGAAATAAAGCAGCTAAAGAGCGCTTCATTTCAGTTGAAATCGATAGACAGGCGGGATTAGAAGTAAGCGACCATGCGCCAGTGATATTGGATCTTCATTGATCATTATCAGAAAACAATGTCAATAAATCATCAACAATCTCTCTTAATTCTTCTAAGCTGTTGGCTTGTACTTCAATAGAAAGCTTGCACCCTTCTTCCTCGTCCAACAACTCATAATGAAACCCTTCAGGAATTAGCAAGGACAACCGCTTACCAATTTCCATGGTACCTCTCCACTCAAGACTAGTTGAGTAGTTCTCGCCCATGCCCTCAACTAAGGCATCCCCCCAATGAGATTTGCGATTTTACAATGGTTCTTTGAGTAATATCTCTTCGGGAGTTCATGGATCAGCCAATCCAAGTTCTTGCAGGAACGGGTGGCGTAGCCTTAGGCGAGGCTAGAACCAATCATGAAGGAAGAAAAGCAGTTCTCCTTCACAGAGAAGGAGATCCTAGAGAGTTGATCGCGTTAGCAGAAACTATGGGCATTGATATCCTTGACGTACAGTTCCAAAAAGGAAATGACGACCCCCGGACGTATTTTGGAAAGGGCCGACTGCAAGATGTTGCAGACGAAATTTCTAGCGCTGTCGAAGGACATCCTTGGCATGGCGTAGATTTGGTGATTATCCACTCAAACGCATCACCGAGACAATTGGTAAACATTCACGAATCTGTGCAAGTTGAAGTATGGGATAGAGTTAGACTACTGCTTTCACTATTCATTTCTCATGCAGGAAGTGTAGAGGCTAGAACTCAGGTTAGAATCGCCCAATTGCTGGCTGACCGCAGCGTTTTGAGAGAGTTGGTCAACCAACAAACAACTGGGGAGAGAGCTGGTTTTGGTGGAGGCGGTCAACAAGCAATTCGCGGCGTTCTTGACACAGTGTCAAGAGAACTCGCCCAATTGAGAAAGAAGCAAAGAAAACACGCACTATCACGTAGTGAAAGAAGACGGCAAAGGGCTAGAGGTGGCGCTAGAACCGTTGGCCTTGCAGGTTACACAAATGCGGGTAAATCTTCCTTGTTCCTCGCATTATCTGGCAAGCAGGTTTTGGTAGAGGACAAGTTATTTTCAACATTGGAAACAACAGTCGGCAGGATGGAAATGAGTCCTAGAATATTGCTTGTAGACACAATCGGTTTCATAGACGAGTTGCCATCTGATTTGTTAGATGCTTTTCATGCAACTCTAGACGAGTCGCTGAAATGTGATTTGTTACTACTAGTCGTGGATAGTAGCGATGAAGTTGTCGAATTCAAAAGGAAATTGTCAACTACGCGTAGAGAGGTTTTGGACAGAAGCGAAGATTATGCTCTCAACCTCAAAGTCGTGTTAACGAAAAGTGATCTAGGAGGAGATATTGAGGCTGTAAAGGAAGTAGTTTCCTCTATGGGGCTGGCGGACCCATTAGTAATTTCTTCTCACAATGGCGATGGTATTGAGGAGCTTAGAGAGGCGATTATGCATTCTCTTTACGGTCCACAGAAAACTTTGCATATTTCTGAAGCAAGAGATGGGGAACGTGATGCTGAGGCTTATGTTAGCCAGATATATGATTTAGGAATTGTAACGAATAAAACGGGCTTGGAAATGACTTTGTGGTGCGGTCACGCAGAGTTAGAAAAACTAATTTCAAAATCAAACGGACGCATTTCAATCAAGTAGGTCCAGCGCTTAGGAGTGTACATGTCCGACCTTTTAGACGATGTACCGGCTCTTCCCGAAGAAGAGCCAGTCTTCCAGTCTAGCGGAACTGCTTTTGAAATAAAGAGCAACGATGGACATCCTGTACTGCAAATGATTGGAATTTTTGTCTTCGTTATTTGTGGACTTGGATTCGCAAACGGGTTGGATTTCATTAATCCGGAATCTGGTTTAGTTCGTCCACACGAATGGATAAACGGAATGGCCAAAGGAGCCCCTCATGATTCGGCTGAATTCAGTGGTACAATCACCTCTGACGGAAATCCTCTTGCCAATGCAACAGTCCGTTTGGAGCACAAAAACGAGGATGGAATTTTGGATGCACCCTTGGAAGCTCAAACCGATGAAGATGGTAATTTCAAATTTACAGGCGCAACCCCAGGGCTAACCTCAATTGAAATTACTCGGTATAACGAGGATGGAAAAAACGACGCAGTAAGACACCGATTGATTCTGAATCCACCTACGCCACTTGAAAAAATTGGTTTTACCACAATCGATTTCGAGATGCCCGGAACCTCTGAATTTTCAGATTTGGAATGCACCGGAAATTACGCAAATGGCTCATGTGTAAGGACAATCAGTTACTTCGATGAACAGATGGATTTTCCACTAATCGATGAATCAGCTGCCGGACTATACATCATGGTTGGTTGGGCAATGATTGGCCTTGCACTGATTTCAGCAGGTTTTGCATTCTTTGGAATAAAGAAAGGCTCACGAGGTATGATTCAAACATCATGCGTTTTAGTATTCTTCACTGCCGGTCATTATTACAGCGCATGTTTGTTCTCAGTGATGGCATTCGCCCTCACCTTCACAGTTCCTCGTAAGTCGGTTATTTTAGAAGCCTGAAGCCGACACCCTATTGACTCGGTTTGGTTTAGCAACACTATGGATTTGATTCAGGCGGCTTGGATGATTCGTGATTTAGGCCAGCCTGTTAGTGCACTTGATATTGAAGAGGAATCGGTAATCGCAGGAGGATGGGATGGCCTTCTAAAGAAATGGAATGGCGACGGGGATCTGCTTTGGTCTACCAAATGTCAGGATCGTATCGAGACAATTCTTCGTGTGGGTGAAAAAGTAATTGTTACTTCAGGTCTTCACATTTCATGTGTAAAAGATGGCGATATTTTATGGAGTAACCCACTAGAAGGTTCTGCAGATTTACTGATTTTTCACGAGGGGCAAATAATAGCGACATCAAGCGTTTATGACATTGAACACGGCGATTTTATGGAGAGCGCGATATGGCAATTTTCTTTGGATGGCGAACTAACCAACGTAGAGCGAATGGACGAGCGACCATGGTTTATTGATGCTACTTCGGGGTTAATTTTGGGGCTTGGCCGGCCGAAGTGTGGCTTTTTGGCTGACGGTATACACCATGAATTACCAACAGACTCTCCAGTAACTTGTGGATTAGCAGAAAACGGAGAGATTCTGTTTGGCCATGCTGATGGTACCATTTCCTCTTCAGAAGGTAAAGTGATTCACAAAGAACTCCATTCGATTGAGTCGCTTTCATCATTCGAAAAAGGATATGTAGCGGCTCTTGAAAATGGAGACTTAGTCGCCATAACAGCGAAATGCAAGGAATTATGGAAATCAAAAGGCTCACAAATTTCCACTCAAATAGTGGGTTTTGATGATATGCATTGGTGTGGGAGATGGAATTCTTTGAATGGCCAAGTTGAGGTAAGAGACTCGCTTGGTGAATTGTTAGTATCGTCAGGATCTTCTCGTCCGAGGGTTTCGGATACTAGTCAAAACCGAGTTGGTTTCGGCTTTGAGGATGGCCAGGTTTTGATATGGGAAAAGGGGCTATTTAATCGGCGCTCAAAACAAGAAGTTTCTGAACAAGATAGTAGGAAATCTGCATTAGCTGCCAAGCTCAGATCTCTAAGAAACTGATGTTACTTTTTGCAAAAATATTCCAGTGGACCCAGTGGAAAAATATCTCTCAGCCCCCCATTTCCGTTGGAAAACGGGCAAAAAAAGCGTAAAGTTTATTTGCCCCCGCCTCCCACGTGAATAGTGCCGCTCCCAAGGAGTGGTGGAGGACTTCCTCGGAAAGCCTCCGGGACCCTTGCCAACCGGCCTGCTCGAACCGAGCAAAGTGTTGGTCACAAACTCTGGAGACAGAGCTAGTGAGGTGAAGGAAGATTCGAGATCTTCGGATGTCGAAAGTTCCAACACCCACAGGATGATTCCTAGCTTCGGCGAAGAATCAGCCACAAGACCTTCGGGAAATGTGGAACAGGGAGGGCTGCGACCTAGTCGCAGTAGTACCAACAACTGTGCATCGCCGGGAGGAGTAACAGTAACAGTTCTTCGGGACAACCTCTGTTGCAACAAACGGCTCGGTGAAACCGAACCTAACAGATAACCTTCGGGGAATCAACCTGGAAACGGACACCACGGACGGTAACCGCGCCACTCGCTTTCGAGCGAGTGGAAACGGACCTCCATGGCCGAAACCGAATCTACACCTCGGTGTAGAAAACGGACGGCTAAGCTGGAGAAATCAATACACTTCGGTGAATTGGAAGAAACCAGCAACCGGTAAAGAAGAAAACTTCCCTCGGGAAGTGGAAATCGATACCACCCTGTAAACTAACCACTTCGGTGGAAGGTTAACAGAAACCCGGCTGCCGGGAAGAAGGTTTCTTGGAAACAAGAAATCAACGATCCTTAGACTACTCTTCGGAGTAAGAAAAGGTGACGACGACTCGGCAGCCACCAGCGGAGGCTGGCAGGGGGGCGGATATCCCACCCGG
>CEVS01008428.1_pt1 | contig 10541 bp, 6 predicted proteins | sample 361571 | NCBI WGS metagenome assembly CEVS01 (sample SAMEA2623850, study PRJEB7988) | marine metagenome | isolation source: saline water (ENVO:00002010), including | reverse complement strand
TACACTTCAGGAGTACAAACAATTACTGTTGGCTGGAATTCACAAACAATTGACGTCACAGTTACCGTGATAGGTGGTGCACCAACATACTATGATACAACTGGGTGTGAAGACGTAATCAAAGCAGGTAAGACATGTGAATTGAATTGGACTTTGTATGACCAGTTTGGAAACTTGCTTGACATAAATGATGGTGGAGGAATTACTTGGACTGTTGGTGGAGGAGTATTCACTGAATCAAACGGTACATTCTTTGCAGTGACCGTTGGAAATTATGTAATCAACATGACTTCAACAAGTGGACTTTACTATGAAATTCCAATACAAATTGATCATGGCGAAATGGACCTTCTAGAAATTAATGCATCCTCGACATTCGTTACAGCAGATGATAGCGTGTGGCTCAATACCACTAGAATTGATATCATGGGCAACCGTCTTTCAGTAGTGATTCCTCAAGAAAATTGGACTATTAGTGATGGACAGATTACTGCGGGACAGCCTGCAGTTTGGGAAGCCCAAAGACGTGGTTCAAAGTCGATTACAGCAAGTTATGCAGGTATGCAAAACACTGTACTTGTACAAGTTACTGAAGGAGCTATTACCGGTCTAATCTTAGTAATAGACTCAGTCGAGCAACCAGAAAATGCTCAATTGAATATGACTGCTGATGACGAAGTTACTGTGAAGGTCAAGGCAACTGATGCTGACGGAAATAAGTGGACTGAAAACGTAGCATGGAATGTTGAACACATCCTATATTCCGATCAAAGTGTATTACAAGAAATGACATATGGCTCAACTACACGATTCGTTCCTTTCTTCGCCTCTGAAAACATGTATACATTACGCTCTACATACACTGACGACAATGTTACACTAACTGCAATCATTGAAATTTCAGTTACTCACGGAGATTTGACTCAAATCACATTGGATGAATGGTATGAAGAGTTGTTAGTAGAACCTGAAGTAAACGAAAATATCAATGCGGATGAGAATTTGATTTTCAATGCAATTTTATTTGATGCAAACAATAACCCAATCAATTCCTCAATAACCACATACACATTGTGGGATGTTGTCGACACACCTGTCGAAGGAACGTTAGCTAACCCAACAAACATCACCCAACTTATACTTGACAATGATGGAGTTTGGGAAGCCGGAACTGTTGGTGATTATGTCATAACAGCATGGGCAATATCGAACGGTGGTTACAACATTACAGCCTCTGTTAATATCAATGTAACAAAGGGTGTTGCTGTATCTGTAGATATTGATGTACTAGCGAATACTGCAAAGGCAGGAGACGTATATCCAATAACGATTACAGGTACAGATAGTGATGGCAATACCTTCCCTCAAACCGTATTATGGTTTAAGGATGGCAAACCAGTGCCAAAAACTACCATTGACGGAGCTAGTGGAGAGTATAACTGGAGCGCAACAAAGGCAGGACAACATAACTTCACATTCCGTGCACCAGGAGCGGTTAATCCAGCACAAGGAGAATGGACAGTAACCGTCTCGGCACATCAGACAGTAAACAGAATTGAGTTGACTATCTCTCAAGAATCTGTTATCCAACTAGAATCATTTGATATTGAAGTCAAGACATTTGATGCGTGGGAAAACCAGATACCTGTGCCTCCTGATACTAAGGTTACACTAACAGGAAGGATGACTGCTGAAGAAACAGAGAATGGAAAATGGACAATCACTACTCTAGATGATGGAGAACAGACTGTAACCATCTCTGTACACAATAAAGATGCTTCAGGCACTGTTACTGTTGAAGGGACGTTTATGGGATTCTTTGAGGCAGGCGGTACTCTATACTATGCAGGTGGAATACTAGCTATTCTTGTTGTGATTGTATTGTTAGTTGTTATTGTAATGGTCTTCAGATCAGGTTCTGATGATTATGATGACGATGATGATGACGACTACGAGTACGAGGAAGAGGAAGAAGAGCCATCGGCTGGAAGTCGAACTGGAACTGGTCCAACTGGCCCAGGTCCTAGCGGTCCACCAGTTCAAACCTATGCTCCACCTCAACCCGATTGGGCTGTAGAGTTTAGAATAGACGATGATGATGGCACTGCATGGGCAGAAGCTGATGACGGAACTTGGTACTATTGGGATAACGATAGGTCTGAATGGGAACCTTGGGAATGATTAATCGAAACAATTAGTATGATTGGATGTTAAGAATTTAAGGGGATTTGTGTGAAAAGACTGGTTCTATCTGTTTTGGTTGCCTTGGTACTGGTTCAATTTTCCACTCCAGCATTTGCAAACACACCAGCGAGTATTGACATTGACCCTCATGTTCAATCAGTTAGCGCCGATCAAGTAATTCGGTTTTCGGCCACTGTAAAGGACTCTTCAGGAAATCCAATTAACGAACAAATCAATTGGAGTTCTAGTTCTGGTTCAATCGATGCTGACGGTCTTTTCACACCCGGAATGACAGGTAGTGCCACCATTACAGCATCTAGTGGAGGGGTTAATTCCTCTACATCCGTCATGGTATCTCCCGGGTGGCCAGTAGACATACAATCGATGTTCAATCAAACAGAGGTTAGCATTGATGACGAAGTTCATCTTAATGCCACTTTGATCGACCGTGCTGGAAATCCAGTTGCGGGAGATTTATTGTGGCGATGTCAAAACGGGCAAATTGATCATGACAATTTGACATGGAATCCAGATACAGTCGGTAGTGCTGTAATGAGAATAATCTATCTTGAATTAGAGACACGTGTTACTTTCAACGTAGTTCCAGGAAATCCGGATTTGCTGGAGATACCATACGGGATTACTGTTCAAAGTGGAACCACTTTCCATATTGTGCCAATCGCTAAAGACTCGCAAGGGAATGAGGTTGGATTATCTAAAGTTGGACAACTGACTTGGAGTGTGGAAAACGGCTCCATTTCACCGACTGGTCTATTCTATGCAAATGCACCTGGGATTTGGAATGTCAGTGTGAATAGTTCATCTGGTGCATCTGGAAATGGAGTGATCAGAGTTCTACCAGCACAAGCCACAGGATTGAGTATTGAGATAGATACACAACAAGCAAGAACGGGTTCTCCAGTTAATCTATCAGCAATAAGAACTGATATTCTCGGGAATAATGGTGAAATCACACTTCCCCTTTCGAATTGGAGCGTCCCTACTGGTTCGCTATCTATGCAAGATGGTTCGGTGGTATGGACTCCTTCCATGATTGGAAATTGGACAATTGGAGTTAGCGACCAAGGGTTTTCAGCGACTATACAAGTCAATGTAATTCAAGGAGAAATTATCGGAATTGAAATATTGTTGTCTGAAGAAATTATCAGGTCTGGCGACCTGATTGTAGCCTCGATTTCGGCATATGACAACGCAGGGAACCACCGCTCAGTCGATGGTGCTTGGTCAATCTCAGGAGAATTAAATCCTGTAGATCAAGGAGATTGGTATGAATTACGACCAGGCCCTATTGGTAACTATTCAATATCTGCAACTTGGTTTGATAATGAAACACAAGAAGTACACGAAATTGATTCTATACTCCATATCGAATCAGGGGAGCTTGCAAGAATCATCCTACCTGAAAGTGGTACGAGGGTAGCATCAGATGGAGTTCTGGATCTTATTCCTAGATTCGAAGATGAATATGGCAACTTGGTAGACGAGGTAATGGTAACTTGGGTCGTTGATGATGTTGATACAACAATGGAAATCAGATTGGCAGGAAACAGATGGGCACCCTCAGGTCTTGGTATGCATGAAATAAGAGCAACAGCGCAAGGTGTTTACGCAATTACCGATATCGAAGTGATTGCTGGAACTGCAAGACAAATTTCAACAGATTACGATCAAGGGATAGAAGTCAATAGCGGAGAAGAGGTAGAAATCACAATCTCAACCCGGGATGTTCATGGTAATATTGCATTAGCAGGAGATATTCAATTTGAATACGATGATCCGTTGGGAAGCATATCGCCTTCTTCTACAGGTGACGGACATTGGATTGTAGAAGGAGGAGAAGTTGGCGAATGGAATCTAAGATTGTCTGCAGGTTCTGCATCTCAAGACATTGTCGTGATGGTTTATCCAGGACAGCCTGTGAGATTACTTGCAGAAATACCAGAACAAAGCCCAGAAGAGGGCGGGAAAATGATAATGCGAATACATGCTATTGACCAAGCAAGTAATCGTATCGAAGTTCCTCACCAAGAAGTTACAATAAAATGTACAACTGGTGATGTTGAACACTTAGCAGGCGATACTTACGAAGTATCCATAGATCAAGCCGGCCAGTCACAATCATGTAATGCAATTTGGAATGACCTCGTAGCACAACGATTCTTTGATGTTGATGCTGTATTGTTTGGTGGAGGATTAGGAGATTCGAACACAGCCCTAACTATGGTTTCCATCATTGTTTTCTTGTTTATTGCGATTATGCTAGTTCTTATTCGTAGAATGAAATCAAATCGACAAGATGATTTCGAGTGGGAGGATGAGTTTGAAGATGAAGATGATGAGGTTCATTTGCAACAAGAAACAACTGAAGAAATTTCACCTCACGCAAATGAGCCCACTGAACCCGAAAATAGGGAACAAGAAGTTGCCGATTCTAAAGAAGACTTACGAGCAAATTTGGCTGCGGAAGCAAAACGTACCGGTGTGATGCAGGCTGCACCTGGGACTGAACAAGGTAAGACTGGGTGGTATATCGATTCAGATGGACAACTGACATCTTGGTTGGTTAGTGAAAGCGGTGAATGGACCAGAATTTCCTAATCATTCTTCACCGGATTCTGGATTTGAAGTTTCTAAGTCGTAGCTTTTCTTTCCATAGAGGTAATATGTCGCTAATCCGATAACTGCTGCTGCAAGTGCACCAATGAGTGCTTTCTCACCCATTATCACTACAAGATATGCTCCAGCAATCGTACCGAAAATTTGGACCCACGGATATAGAGGTGATTTGAAAGTTGGTTGATACCAAGCGAATTCAGGCTTATCTTGACGCAACAAAATCACACTAATGTTCAATGCAACAATTACCATGATTTGGAATCCTGATGCTAATTTTGCAACGTCCTTCACTGGTAATGTCAGTATACAAACACCCATTGTTACTCCTGTGAGTATAATTGCCCAATGTGGTGTTTCAAATTTCTTGTTTGTATCGCCTAATGATCCCGGTAACAAACTGTCTTTAGCCATAGCAAATAGGAATCTAGATGCTGCTAACAAACCAGATAGAGCGCCTGATATCATTGTGAGTACTGCCAACATAGCTAGTGCAAGACCGACTTTTGTTGAAGCAACAGCATCAACGAAAGCAAAAATCGGATCTTCTCTCGCAGTGCCATCGCTAGAATTTAGCCACCATTCTCCTTCAACTGATGCCATCATAATGAATGTAACAAAGACGTAAAGAACAGTGATTAACAAGAGTGAGATTAGCATACTCCTGTGTAGATTTTTTTCTGGTTGCTTTATTTCACCACCGATAGCCCCTGCTTTGTATATACCAGCATATGCTACAAACACAAGCGCTGCTGCTTCTGCAACAAGAGTAGGATCATCCTTCGCGACATCAAATGCTCCGTCTAATGGCCGGGAAAAATCTGTGCTTCCATCAAACAACTGGATAATACAAATTATCACTATTAATGCGGTGGTTAATGCTAAGATAGGAGTTTGGAATGCCTTTACTTTCTTTATTCCAAGGATATTCAAGAAGATGATTAACGCTAATGCTGACATTATGATTAATGTTGAATTAGTCGTCACATCGAAGTGGTTTGTTACCACATACATGTATGCTGAAAATCCAATTAAAGCAAATGCTGATTTTAACAAAAATGATGCCCATAATCCAAGACCGCTGATTGTACCAACTAAGGGGCCAAACGAGCGTTCAACATACACATATGCGCCACCATTTTCTGGCATAGCAGATGCCAATTCAGATTTCGATAATGTTCCTGGCAAAAATACGATTCCAGCAAGCAAAAATGCTAGCCATATCCCAGGACCCATAACCGCAGCGGCAAATGATGGAAGAACAAATAATCCTGAACCAATACTTGCAGCAATTGTGACAATTACTACTCCATTCAAACCAAGAGTTCTCTCGATTGTATACTTAACATCAGAAACTACACCAGAAATATCGCCCTTAAGCAATTTATTTGTTGTAGATTTAATACTCATTGAAACATCTCCTAGACGCGAGTAAATTTCCGTAAAACGACACTTTGTGTCCCGTTATTTGCGCTCAGGGGCCAAAAGTGCTTATTGTTTGCTCCACTTTGCTACAATACATTCCCGGATTATGGAAATTATACTTTAGCGATGACCTTCATTTCAACAGCAATTGGCGTCGGTAGCGCCCTAATTGCAAGGGTTGTTCGAGTCGGCCCAACCTTTCCTAAAGTTTCAGCCCAAACCTCGTTGTATCCCCCAAAATCACGGTCCATATCTACTAGAAACGAGGTAACGTCGATTACATTGTCAAGAGAAGATCCTGCTTCTTCTAAGATTCTTGCAATATTATCTACTACTGCTCTTGTTTGAGCCTTAATATCGTAATTCAGAGGGTTTCCTGATGAGTCTTTTATTGGACCACCGGGAATCGAATTATCCCCTGGTTGCCTAGGTCCAACTCCTGAAAGATAAATCAAATCACCTTCTCTTCTTGCATGAGGATAAGCTCCAACTGGTTTTGGAGCCTTACTGGTATTGACTGCATTTTTGCCTTCAACAGGATCATATAATTCTGGTCCAGAATTTACATCTTCATTCGAATTATCAACATCTGATGATTTATCGCTATCCAAAACGTTTCTATCTCCGCCGTAAAACTCAACATCATCTTCGTCGTATTCTTTGTCTCCCGTCCCATTGGATTCAGGATTGAGTACGACAACTGATGCTCCTGCACCATGGATTGCTTCGTAAGCAAGCACTTCTCCTGTCAAGTCATTACGATTTTCATTCATTGCAGAAAGCCACCACATTGGCTTGAATGCTACTACTTTCTTGACCCTGATTTGATCGTGTATTGTTCTGCTCAATTGACTAACGTCTTCTAGGCGTCCTTCTGCCAAGAATTCTAAGATTTTACGATTCCATTCATCATCCTTCAAAGAATGTATCCTGTCTTCATGCGGTTCTATTGGTTCAGTAAACATACGATTTGATAGTGACATTACCGATACTGCTACTGCTTTCTTTCCTTGTGCTTTTACAACATCCATGCAAGCCTTAGCCAATACTGTGGTTTCTGCTCTGTTAGAATATACATTGGTGGAACAAATTACCGCAGGGATTCGGTTATCTGGATTTAGTAATTCTAGTGCAACAACTGAACCAACATCTATTGGGAAACCATGATACGAAACTGTTCTAGATTCAAGACCTCTTGAGATATTGGCCTGATTCCATGCCTCTGCAAATTTTGTATCGATTTTCAAAGAATAGTGAATACTTCCTAAGTCGTGGAAGTCGGCATCTACCATTACCCATTCAGGATTTGGATCTGCCTGAATTTGATGCCCGATTACACTCGGCCAAAGGGTCGAATAAATGATGATCAAATCGGCATCGCTTTCCTCAATTTGCCTTCTAGCCTCGTCGTATGCATCTCGGACTTTTTGCCAGCCTTCATTTTTCTCAGGACACAGCACAGGATGGGGATGTGCAGGAACAATAAGCGACTTGATGAGTTCTCCTGACATTTTCACTCACCCCATTTCCTACAAGGCCATTCCATGATGGCATTTCCAGTTCCAATTATGGTACCATAGCCGTGTAAAATCGCAGGCTCCTCTGGAATTCCCATTGCAGACAACAACCAAGTCAATGCACCTCCATCGGATTCAGCGATTGCTTGTTCGCAGAATTCAGGCATTTCATTGATAATCTGTTGAGATTTTCCTTGGCGCATCATCTCTATCATCCGCATATCCCACAAATGCATTGCATGACTTGTGATGTGCTCTTTACTCATATCTTCAGGTGGGTTTGTTTCGGTAACGAAATGACGATGTGATAATGAATTACTTGCAATGAGTAAGCATTTCTTACCACTTTCTTCGATTGCTTTGGCTGTTGACCTTCCGAGTTCAAGCATCATTTCTTGCATTACTTCAACGGAGTAGTAAGAAAGACTACGGTTAGATGAAATGGATACGATTGGCTTATCCCATTCTGGCCTGACCATGTGGCAGGACACTATTGTTCCATAGTCCACTCTGAAATCTGGATTTGTCATCATTTTCACTGACATTCCCTCGGTTTTTGCTTGGTCGTGAATCGCCTTAGCAAGTTCTACATCTATTGTTAAATCATAATTGAAACGAAACAGATTTGGGAAAACAGGGTCGACACTTTTTGATGAACACCTTTCAACTCCAATGAAATGAGTTCCGACATATGTTTGCCAATGCGGTGAAAGAACAACAATTACGTCATAATCTACATCTTTTAGGGATTCACGTAGCCTTTCATAGCCCCATCTAAGTTGCTCCCATCCACCTTCTGAAACTGGTTCATTCTGTTCAGGATTGTCCGCGTAAACCAAATGCGGGGGGTGTGGTGCTAGGCAGCCAGCGACTATGCCTCCTTTCGACATGACACGACCACAGGGTTCCGCATCTTCTATTCATCGGCTACTCTTGGGCCAAAACATGGAAGAAAAACCGGATCTGAAGTTTCGACACGTGGTCTGGCCCGCAGTGTTCGCAATTTCTCTAGTTGCAGCAAGTTTTTTGATCCTGAATGAGAACAAATTTCCACCTATGATGATCGCATTAGTTGCTTCAGTCCCTTTTGCACCACTTTTAGCCAAACTCACAAACTCTGGAGATGCAAAAGAACACGCTATTGGAATTGCAGTGGTATGTATACCAATGGCGGTATTTTGGGCACTTGGTCCGAATTACTTCAATATCGCATTCCCATTCCTTGTTTGGATTTGGCAATGTGCATCTTGGTCAAAGCGAAACCACCCTCCATTTAGATACGGAATATGGCATGGATTTGGAATCGCATCATGTATACTTCCAGGTGCGATGCTGGTTGGAATAATCGCCTAGTAAGATTCTTCTTCGTTAGGGAAATCACCGCTTCTAACATCTTCACAATATTGCTCTACTGCACCGGTGATTTGGCTTTCCAAATCTAGATATCTTCTCAAGAACCTAGGGCTAAAATCAGTTGTTATTCCTAACATATCATGTAAAACTAATACCTGACCATCACAATCTTGACCTGCACCAATTCCAATAGTAGGAATAGTCAATTCTTCGCTAACCATCTTTGCTAAATGAGCAGGAATTTTTTCTAGAACTACAGCAAAGCATCCTGCCTCTTCAAGCAATTTAGCATCTGCAATTAGTTTTGCAGCTTCTTCATCTTCCTTAGCACGAACAGTATATGTTCCGAATTTGTAAATTGATTGTGGCGTAAGACCCAAGTGGCCCATTACTGGAATTCCAGCAGTTAGGATTCTTTGGATACTTTCCACAATCTCCGAACCACCTTCAAGTTTTACAGCATGACCACCGGATTCTTTCATGATCCTTATTGCACTCTCAAGTGCGATCGCTGAATTGCCTTGATACGAGCCAAAAGGCATGTCGACAACAATTAGTGCTCGATCTACCGCTCTTTCAACACATTGTGCGTGATAAATCATATGTTCAAGGCTCATAGGCACAGTTGTATCTCTACCTGCCATTACATTAGATGCTGAATCTCCGACTAAAATGACGTCGATTCCGCCTCTATCTACCAATTTAGCAAGACTGAAATCATATGCTGTCAACATGGTGATTTTCTCACTCGCTCTCTTCATTTCTTGAAGGGTGTGAGTAGTCACTTTGCGGGCGTTTGCATGTACAGACATTGGTTTGCCTCCAACACTCCGAGAAGTATCTCTGACTTCAATCTTCCATGACACAGATATTGACCGCTTCGGAGAAGAAACCAATGGACCACATTCCACCTTCACGGCCAACACCACTATCTTTGACTCCACCAAATGGTACTCGTAAATCTCTGTGCAACCATGTGTTTACCCAAACCATTCCAGATTCAATTTTCTGTGCAATTTCCATTCCTTTGTGTTTAGACCAAACACTGCCTGCCAACCCATATTGTGTACTGTTTGCCATTTCTATTGCCTCTTCGTCAGAATCAAATTTGTGAATAGTAACTAGAGGACCAAATATCTCTTCAGTTGCTGTTCGTGACAGATGAGACAAGCCCGCAATTACAGTTGGTTCGATCCAAGCGCCTATCTTATCTGGAACATTTCCGCCTGCAAGAATTGTTCCACCTTCTTGCTTTGCAAGTTCGATGTATGAAATAACCTTGGAGCGATGTTCATCGCTGATTACTGGTCCGATTTCGAAATCCTCTAATTCTTGTAAATATCTCGAAATGAATTCATCATATATCGAGGAGTGAACAAGAACCCTCGAACCGCACAAGCAAATTTGTCCAGAATTGAGGAATGATGC
>CEVS01030442.1_pt1 | contig 10554 bp, 10 predicted proteins | sample 361571 | NCBI WGS metagenome assembly CEVS01 (sample SAMEA2623850, study PRJEB7988) | marine metagenome | isolation source: saline water (ENVO:00002010), including | reverse complement strand
AAGTCCATTCCCTTTTCGATAACCTCTAATGCAGTATCCAAATCAACAGTTTCACCATCTGCTAATTTTTGCATATCATCGGTACTTGGTGCTGAAATAGTTCTCTCAACATCAGGAGAGTTGGCATAAACCTCTCTCCTTAATTCACGCTCATCGTGGCTTCTAACCATAGACAAAGAATCAGCAAACACACGTCCAACAACCTCTCTTGTTCTTTCAGTGCGCTTTACCCCATCTAATTGGTGAACTGCAGTATCTCTTTGAGATTCTAATTCTCTAACCTCTGCAGTTCTATCGGTTAATGCAGCTTCTAAATCACCGATTGTAAGAGACATTTGTTGAATTCTCTCATCTCTCTCGAATACATCATTATGCAATCTTCTCTCTCTTCTTCGAAGAGACTCATACTCACGGTTTCTTTCAAGAAGTCTACGCTTTAATTCCTCAATTTGTTCAACCAAATAATCATGTTCTGCAGATACAGATCTTGGTCCCTGCATTACTCGTTCAAGTTGTTCTTCTAATTCAGCCAAACGATTATCCCTTGCATCTAGGAGACCACGTAACCTATCAGCAATATCTCTCAATCTTTGACGCTCCTCTTCAAGAGCATCATTCGCGGCTTTTTCAGCATCTAAATCAGCATTAAGAGCATCCGCTTTAGACTTCAAAGCCCTTACTTCATCAGCAGTAACACTGGTTAAACCAGCATCCGCAGCTCTTTCTAAAGCCTCAACCATTTGAGCCATTCTTCCTTCCATTTCGGCAATTACATCATCTTGTTGAGTTGCCAAGTCACGTAATTGTGAAGTTTCTTTTTCTAAGGCCTCTCTCTCTTCAATAGAAATACTGGAACGGTTCTCATCCAATTCTTTCCTAGAATCTTCGAGTAATCTTTCCAAATGAACAATTCTTGCACTAGAATCCTCTAATTGACTTTCAGCCACCTTTAGTTGAGCAACTTCTGGAGCAACATCGTCTTTTCTTTCAGCAAGGTCCAATTCTAAAACACGTAACCTTTGCTTAGATGTAACCAAATCCTCATTTCTATCAGCTAGTTCTTGCCAGGCCACTAAGACCTCTTCAACTAGTTGATCAACAGGATATGCGCGCAACATTCCTTCCAATGCTGCACGCTCATCAGGAGTCGATTCAGTCATACGGCGTATGCCACCTGGAGTCTCAGCGCCGAGCGTCATTAAACACAATCGCACAACAACCATTCTTCAACCTTTCATTCCCCAAGGGGTCCTTCGGACCCATTATGGGACCCTTAGTTGATTGCGGTATATTGCTCATCAGGCATATCTTGCGCCAATGCCATAGCACCAGTTGCGACCTTCTCAATAGGGTCGTCAACACAAGTTACTGTAACATCTCCAATATCTGCAATATCATTTGCAATAGCATCTGCGATTCCATCGATTAGAGATCCTCCACCAGATAGAATGATGTTGTTTCTCAAAATCGGTTGATATTCAGGATCAGCGCTTGCAACGATAGATTTGATAGCAGCTCCAACCTTTCCAATAATCATAGAACAAGCAGATTTAATCAAATCACCAATATCGACGACTTGCTTCTTTCCTTCTACAGATAATTCAACCATTTGTTCACGGTCGTCTCCATTAACATAAGAGAATTCTTCCTTCCACTTTCTTACCATGTCTTTTGTAACTTGGGCACCAGTGTATTTCTTCTGAACTAATTCCATCAATTGAAGGTCAATCCAATCTCCAGCCTCTTGGATGGTTAATTGGTCTTCTTCAGTTGGGAAGATTCCGTAAAGTCGAGCGATGTCTGTTGTTCCAGCACCAATATCTACACAGATAGAACCAGATATTTCTCCAATTCCATATGCTGTTGCGAAAGGCTCAGTTACAACCATTATAGCGTTGACTTGACCACGCAAAGTTGCAACCAAATTACTCTTGTCTGTAAATGAAACGTGAGATGGTGAGCAGATAACTCCGAACACTTCATCGTATTCTTCAGGCCCTACAGTTTCTATCAAGTGGGTTACGAATGCTTTTGCTGCAGCCAAATTTGCTTCATCATCTTGAGCAACACCAGCTGCCATTGGACGGTATAAATTGCATGCCAACTTGTTCTTTAACGCATCATTTCCAAATAATACATCACGGCCAAGGAAATTTCGAGCAACTGGGTCTTTTGGACGACCAACAATTGTCTCAATAGTTTCCAACGATCCTGCACTACTTGCAATGGTGGATTGGTATGTTCCCAAATCAATTCCAACATAGAGTCTTTCTCCCATTTTGTCTCACCTTTGTCCTTCGGACATCGCGCCCACAGTGTTACTAGTCTTAATGTTCACTCGCGAGATTAACTCTCATTCTTCCTCTTTGAAAGGCGGTGGAACATTATCTAAAACCATTTTTTCAAAACCTCTAAACATTACACCAGCCGCTACAACCGCTCCAAAAATAACACCTATAATCCCCCACAACAAAGCACGATTTTGCTCACTCTCACCATTTTTATCGGATGGTGGATTAATTGCAACATCTTCTAACATCGGAGATGTCCACCAAATTGAGAAATTATTGGTTATAAAACTGGAAATTTTTGGAGATGTCCACTCTGAGGAATTATCGTCCACCACCACTACCTCAAATCGCCAATCTTCTCTATTTACAGGGTATGGAACAAGATCTTCAGAAATAGATATTTGACATGTGAAGTTTGAAGACATTCCATATGAAACAGCACAATCACTCAAATCTATTGAAAAATTTGTATTATTTAGTCGAACAACAAGGAAATAACCATCTCCTTCATTATCTGTAATTTGTAGATTTATTGAAAAATTATCAGAATAATTTTCCCCACCGACAGGACCCTCTAACATTTCTATTATTGGTGCGGAGTTAGGAGTGAGGTTTTCAACTCCTGTGGCAACCAAACCAAACCCAAGCATAGTCCCCTCTATACCCAACGAACCTACATTAGAGCCATTGAAAATATCTTTAGCAACAACTTCGATTTTAATCCAGTCTAAATTTTCAAGCTGAGATGCTGGTAATCTAATCATTACAGTAGTCTCATTTGTAGAATTCTTAGTCAAAGGACCTCCAAAAGACTGATGATAAAATTGCGAATATCCCGAACTGCCAATTTTATCATCAACAGCAAATCTTCCATCAGAGGTATGGATTATCAATCTTAAATCATCAATATCATAGTTAGCCGGCCGCGCGTTGTACGACATTACAACTTCAACATCCTCTCCCTGGATTGGGGAAAATAAACGACTCCAACTTTCATTTTCTGATAAAAACGGACCAGATGCGCCAACACCATCCCATGGGTTTGAAATCAATTGAGACAAATTATCACCTCGCTCTTGAATCAACTCCGACCAATTTTCAATAAAATAAGAGTCCGAAACAAAAAAACCTTCTTCAAAACTATCTAGCGATGGTTGCCCATACCCTTGAATTGGGTTTGGGGAATCGCCATCTATTCCCTCAGCAGATGCAGCCAACATCGCCCTCAACAAAGGGGCAGAGGGGGTATATCCATATTCATCTTCAATCAATTGTTGTAAAAGAGCTGTAAAAGACGCCGCCATAGGGGTGGCCATGGAAGTCCCAGTCATCATCCTAGATCCATTATTCAAACCAAACATAGAACCATCTGCATCTGCAGAAACAATATCAACACCAGGAGCGGCAATCATAGTTCCCCTTCTTCCATTAATATCAGGCCCCTGAGAATTTCCTTGCCAGAGGCTTGCGTTTTCTTGTGAATCTGTTGCAACAACAGAAACAACATTGTAAGCATTTGAGGGCTCAAGCATCATATTTCCAGTATTACCCGGCGCAACAAAAACAAGGGACCATGGATTTTCAACTGTCCAGGCATCAATCATCTCACTTCTATTAGTATAATTCACAGAATTATCTCCCCAGGACCAAGAATTAATCACCGCTCCATGTCTTGAAGACTCGACAAGCAATTCAGTAACATCTTCAGGAACTTCCCACCCATTTGAATTCACAATATCTTGAACAACCAACTTTGCACCGCTTGATATTGAAGTCATGTTTCTGTCTCCATCAATAGGGTCGCACGCCAAAATACCTGCAATATGTGTACCGTGCCTAAATTGCTGATGCCCTTGGTTATCCCAATCATCTGTTGAATTATTCAGATGTATGATTTTACGATGTGAAACTCCCGGAGAGCCAACTTCATCACTAGAATTCCTAAAACATGAATGATCCATATCTATTCCTGTATCTGCTACCGCAATTACCACCCCGCGACCATCTAAGTAATCTAGACGAGAATCGGGATTTACATCCATAACATTTGCAGAAGCCAATATTGGAGTTAAAGCGCACATTGCCAAAGAAAGAATTAGCAACACTGCGCCCCGCATAAACTATCTGAAAACAATCTCACGATTGAATATTTAGACCATTGGCGTCGCGCCAGCGCGTTTAAGACACATTCACAGGTGGGCGGGTTCATGCAAGCCTTCCGTGTATCCGGCACAGCGCCATTCGGCAGCCAACGTCAGAACTTCAAAATTGACATTGTCGCAGAATCTGCAGATGATGCAGAACACCGCTGCTACTCGATAATTGGCTCTCGCCACAAGGCAAACCGCCGTTCGATAAATATCGAATCAGTATCAGAAATCGATCCTCGTACATCAAGTGAACCGATGGTATTGAATGCATTTAGAGACCAAATCGCTGCTGCTGGTGGAAAAATAACTCCAGCCGCTGAAGAAGAGTGAATTAGAATCGTCGGGTTCTTGATAGAGAGGCTTCTCCCAAATGGTGAGCGCCATGGTTGACTCCAGCGAATTACAAAGAATGGCACGATTAGTGGACATTAATCGTCAACGCCTCGAAGAAATCAATCAACAAATCGAGAGAATAGAAGCGGTTCAACTGGAGCACGATGATACCAAACGAGCACTACACGCTCTTTCCGAGGGCTCTAATGGCCACATACCACTAGGAGCAGGCGTAATGGTCCCGATTCCTAAAGAATCTACTACTATTGTAGATTTAGGCAGTGGAATTTTTGGCGAAAGATCTCCTGAAAACGCAGCTGAATTAGTGAGTAAAAGGCTCAATGATTTAACCGAATTAAAATCACAATTTGAAGCAGATGCGGCCATGCTAACCCAAAGAATAGAAGAATTAGCAACAACATTTGAGCGCGCTGCTAAGGAAATGACAGAATCAGCCGAAGAACCAAAATTAGAAACTGAAAAAGTAGAAGAAAAGGCTGAAGAGAAACCAACCCGCCGCCGAAGAAAAGGATTCGGTAGCGAGTTAACTCTTGATGACTAGGTGTTATTATGGGGCTGTTTGATAAGTTTCGCAAAAAAGTCAGAGATGCTGCATCTGAAGTAGACACAGAATCTTTGTCTGCAGAAGAAGGTAGCGAGGAAGCAATCAACGCAATTTCACAACATCAAAAAAACATTCAAGATTCTAACATAGAAGAAGAACCAACCCAGGATATTATTGAATCATCAGATGATGATTGGGAAGATTTCGATGAAGAAGAAGAACTACAATTGCCAACCAGCAAGGATGATGAATGGGACGATTGGGACGACGAAGATGAATACGTCCTGCCTACAAAACTCTCCCGTAAAGAGAAAAAAATCCTAGCAAAGGAAGCTAAGAAAGAATCTGCTAGAAAGAAAGCCCAAGAAAAAGAAATGAAGAAGCGGGGCGGTAAAGAAGTCAAGAGACTTGAGGGATCTAAAGTAGATTTACACATGATGAGAACTACGACTGGTCGGCAATTAGTTGAAGTTAAATCAACGCCTACTGGCGGAATAGGAACCATCGAGGAAGAAGGAATTACAATCGACTTAGGTGGCGGTGTAGTTGAATCTGGCGGCCGTGTAATCAAAGAAAGTGAAAGTCTAAACAACCTAATGGAAGAATTAGAATGGATTATGTTAGAGTCTGATATTTCATCAGACGCTGTTACTGCGGTCATGTCTGCTTTGAAAAGAAATCTAATCGGTCAAAGGCTGCGCAAAGGAGCAGACCTTGCGAAAGTACTCGAGGCCAGTCTGAAGAGGGCTCTGAGAGGGATTTTGCAAGCAGGATACTGGGATTTCTATGCTTCAATTAACAACTTTATCAAAAAAGGAGATACACCGGTTGTAATCATGTTTGTTGGTGTGAATGGAACAGGTAAAACCACCACAGTAGCCAAAGTCGCACACAATCTTCAGCAACAAGGAATTTCAGTTGTAGCGGCAGCAGGAGATACGTTCAGGGCAGGAGCAATTGAACAATTGGAAACACACTGTGAACGGCTAAACATACGCTGTATATCCTCTCAAAGAGGAGGAGACAGCGCAGCAATAGCAAGAGACGCAGTCGAATCAGCAAAAGCGAAAAACATCGATGTTGTCTTAGTTGATACAGCTGGAAGGATGCAAAATAAATCCAATCTTATGGCCGAACTTGAGAAAGTTAGGCGCGTAGCAAACCCCCACCTCACCCTATTCGTAGGCGATGCTCTGGCGGGCAACGACGCTGTGGATCAAGCAAGAAACTTCCAACAAATGTTGAAATTCGATGGCGCTGTTTTAACAAAATTAGATACTGATGCGAAAGGAGGAGCGGGATTATCCATAGCACACGCGACCGGTCAACCAATTATTCTGTGTGGTGTTGGCCAGGAGTATGATGATTTGATACAATTCGATCCCGACTGGCTTCTACAACAATTATTCGAATGAGGTGTAAACATGGCCCAGGAATTCTTCGACGATGAAAATAGCACCCACCTATTCCAATTAGTGCACATGCTACAAAGAAGTGCTATGATGCACATGGGAATGCTACAAGATAGTGAAGGCAGAGTCCACTATAATCTAGGTGAAACTAAAGCTGCAATAGACACACTGTCTATGCTTAAAGAGAAAATGAAAGGCAACCTCACTGAAAAGGAAAGCACTATGCTGAATGGAATAATTTCTGAATTACAATTACAATTTGTAAAAGCCCCTGCAAGGCAGAGGGCTTTGGAAGACCAAGTAGCTGAATCTGAAGCGGTTCGCGAAACCTTCACAAATCCAAAAGACGGCCCTTCGGAGATTATTACCGATGAAGAAGAATGACTTTTCTTGGCCAATTTAAGCGGTTGATTCATCAGTGTGAAGGCTTTCACACACATGTTAGCCATGGTTAGAGTCACCGATGTCGAAGACGAGGAAGCACCCACAGTTCTCCTTGTTGACAACAATCAAATGTCATTACACAGACTAACTACTATTTTCCGACAAAGAGAATTCAACGTTGTAACTTGTGAGGATGGCGACAAGGCTGTAGATGAGTACATCCGTCTTGATCCAGAACTTGTGGTCCTCTCCCTTGACATCCCTTCTCTCGACGGACATTTGGCTGCTCTGGAAATGAGGGAGCATGGCAACGATTGCCGAATATTATTCTCTGCACCCAAGAGACAGGCACAACTAGCCCAAGACGCGACCCACTCAGCAGGAGCTATTGGGTGGGTTGAAAAACCAATTACAGCATCTTCAATCGATTCAATTTGGGGCCTAGTTTTAGGCCCAATTCCCGAGGCACCAGGATTACAAGACTTGGACAATATTCACCCCGTGGAAGAGATGGTCGAAGTCGAAAAAGATGATGGACCAATGCCATTACCTCTACCGCTCCCTTCCAATGATGGACAAGATATACTAACGCCACTGCCAATAAATCCCCTTCCAATAGAGCAAAGGGTCCAACCCAAAAAGAAGTCTAGCAAGGCGAAACGGCTACTAGTCGTTCTAGTAATTTTCAGTGCGTTGGGGGCTGCTGGCTGGTATGCATGGTCGAGTGGACTTGTGTAATATTCTGATCTACGGAAACAGGAATCAAAGCAATACGTCCATCAGGTAACACTTGTCGAATATATTGTTGTGTATTAACTGGCATTTGTTGTACTGCAACTTTCTCTACACGGCTACCTGATGGCGCACGAATAACTTCAGAAACTTTGTAATTCGACGAGGTCAAGAGACTCACATCTCCATCTGCCAATTTTTTATCTAACAACCTGTTATTATTCCAGAAATACCAGACAAACCAACCGATTGCCACAGCCACTGGTATTGCGAATAACGAAGCGACCAACGAACTCATAATACTCTCTCAATTAATGCATTCCAAGAGGCTAAAGCGTACTCTTGCGCAGCCTTTGCAGGATTTTTTGCTCGGTGAATACCACTACCTACAATTATACAATCTGATCCAGCCAATATCGCACTTCTCGGGTCGCCATACCTTTGCCCCATTTCTCCATCACCTGTGTCTAAATTCACACCCGGCGTCCAAATCATTTTTTCAGTTCCCACTTTTTGTCGCAACTGCGACAATTCATCCGGACGAGAACCATTTCCAATAAATCCGAAAACCCCTGGGTGAAATTTTCCTTTAGAAACCACTTGTTCGGTATATTGTGGATCAAGAAGGTTGCCGCGACTAGACATCTGAGCTAGTAGTAAAACTCCACCAGTTCTTCCAACATCACCCCACCCCGCTTGTAATCCATCAACAACATCGGGGCCGCTGATTAAGTGGGATGTTACCAAGTCGGCCCACGACCTTATGTCATATATTCCAGCCATTTGCGAACGGCTAATTTTACCAATATCAGCAAATTTCCGATCTTCAAAAATTAACAGATCCGCATTTTCAGCGGCTTTGCAAAATTCAGCCCACGCCTGCGCAGTCCAATCATCAACCAAATCAACATGGGTTTTCAGAGCGGCAATATAAGGGCCTACAGATTCAATTAATTCAAACAATCCATCCATAGTATTGCGGTCTGCCGCTAGGCAAACAAGAGATTGCTTACGGGCAGCAACCTCCATGTATTTACGAGCAATATCTGAACTTGAACTAGCCCAACGCTCGCCCCACACTTCGCTCGCCATCAACTACGCCATTGTTAGGTTGTGTGTCAATCTTGCGCCTCGATGGATTTGATAGAGTCAACAAGAGTCTTCTCAATTTGGTAATTTGGTAAATCTAGTGCGCTAAACGAATCACTGACATCATATCCTGTATGGGTTCCCAAACTATTTTTCAATTGTTTAATTGATAATTTAGGGTGAAAAAACGCAAGAATGTAAGCAAAGAATCGCGGCAACTTTCTCGTGGCATACTTTTTTGGCAAGCTAGAACTCAAAACCTCGCCAATTTCTTTCATCCAAAGACCTTCCTTATGCACGATATATCTGCGCCTATCCTCTCCAATATCTAACGCATTTACGTGTGCTACAGCCACATCTCTAACATCTACGAAATTTATGTGTACATCTAAAACAAAAGGAGGCCCATTTGCAAAATGTTTCAGATAAGACATCGAACCCTCAATGTGCCTCTTATGTAAAATCGGCCCGAATACAATTGAGGGGTGTATTGTTACTAGGCGAATATCTCTATTCTTTGACCAAGCCCTGATTATTTTTTCAGCGCCAGCCTTTGCATATCCATATGCGTTTGACGTCTCAGAAGCATCATCACACCAATCTTTGTTCGAGAAAATCCTACCGTTTTCAAATTTTGTAGCACGTATTGCGGCGACAGAAGAAGTGTGAACAATTCTTTTTACATCATCCATAACACTACAGAGATTTTCGACTCCAATTATTGAAGGATCAACAACATCTTCCTTAACATCCTTAGCGCCAACATTTAGAGATGCAGCACAGTGAATAACATCATCACAACCATCTACAGCCTTCCTCAGAGATTCAATATCAAAAAGGTCTGCCTTCACAATCTCCAATTTTTCATTTTCAGGAAAAATACTTGCTAAGTTTTCATCGCGCAACATCGCTCTTACCGAAAACCCTCGAGATAACAATTCAAACACAACATGCGCTCCAATGAATCCACTCGCACCGGTTACCAAGACTGGCATAGATGGCCCAGACATAACAGGGTCATCTTCTTGCCGCATGGGCGCTACGCACCCAATGATGCGCATAGCCTTCTTACTCTGCTCCCTGGTTCTAATCGGACCACTCGCAGGGTGCTTTGGCAGCGGCGAAATCGTCACAGAAGAAGTGAACGAAGAGCCATTTTATCCAGAGATAAATGATCGTCAATTCTTAGATTGGGAGTGGAATGGAACTTACGCCATGGTTCTTGAGAAAGGCCCGTATTCTGCTCTCGAGGTCCAAGAAGCATTGTTTGAAGTTGATACATCTGATATTTGGGAGACAGGGCCTCCTACCTCTAACGTACACCTTTCTTATTGGCTTCCAAACAATACATTGGAAGGAGAAAAAGTACCAGTTATCGCAGTAATAAGCCCTTATTTCTCATACGGACAACCTGGTTCAGAATCCGGCGCGACAAATGTTGTCGGTGCTGGAAGGGGTGAATTCATTTTTGACAATTTCATTCCACACGGCTATGCATTTGCTCAAGTATCAGTATTTGGAACAGAAGAATCCAGTGGGTGTTTCGATTACCGCGGGGCCGGCGAAGGATTAGGAATCCACTCTGCTGTAGAATGGCT
>CEVS01060143.1_pt1 | contig 10568 bp, 11 predicted proteins | sample 361571 | NCBI WGS metagenome assembly CEVS01 (sample SAMEA2623850, study PRJEB7988) | marine metagenome | isolation source: saline water (ENVO:00002010), including | reverse complement strand
AGTAGAACGAAGAAAATTGCACGTTCGGCCACCATTGCTTTGAGGATCGTGTGATCTCGATGCGCCGTCCAAGCATTTCGGAGCGCCAATGCTTCTTTCTCAGCAGTTGGATCAGTCCCGTAAGCATTGGCAATGTAACCAAGTGCCAAGTCGTGGTTCTCTTCATCTGTGACATTGGAAGTGAGCACTTCCCGTGCCAACTCTGGTACTTCATTGGCCAAAGCATCTTCAATAAAATCTCCCACAGGTAGTTCCATATTTCGCAACGCAAGCGCACGGAGGAGAGTCTCCTGAGCACCTTCCCTGCATGTACCAGCAGTCGTCTGTACTGGTGTCCATTTTCTTTTTCTGTTTAGTAGTTTCTGATAAGGGTTCATTCTGCACAATCACATTCTGGTTCTAAAGGTGTTTCGTTAAATAGTTCTGCCAGATAATCATCTACTTCTGCTTCTTCTAAAGCAGCATAGGCATCTGTTTTATCTTGAGTGTCTCCCATCACTTGAAGGGAATAATAAAGGGAAGTCTGGGGTGAATCTAACCACTGCTCAATAAATTCTTCGTTGTAAGTAACGCAGTCACTCCATGAATTGTACGAATAACCATGTGCAAGTCCCGTCTCTTGTAGTAGGCGCATGATCCCGTTTGCTACACGGGTATAATCTTCAAAGCCTACCTCTGAAGCAATTTCTACTTCACCATAATTATAAGTTTCTACTCCTAAGGTTCCACTATCCCTATCTACAGTACGTGCAATCGGGGGTGCGATTTCTGGTGTACAGGTAAATCCTTCTTTATCTTTACTCCTGTAGGAGCATGAAGCTGTAGGGGCAATCGCGAATGCACGTACCATATTATGTGTTCGTGCCAGAAAGGCTGCTGATTTAATGCCGTTATCTAGCTTTGCTGCCAAATCGTAAGCATCTGTGTCTGCCTCTTTCTTTGCAATGTAATCTTCTAGACCTTGTGCAAATTCATTGTATGTAATGCCAAGTCGCTTTAGCAGATTGGCTAGACCAAGCATCCCTAGTCCGACTTGTCTGTCATCTTCTGGTTTGAGATAATGCCCGTCATCACCTACACCTGTTTCCCCATGTAGTTCGCATAGTTCAGTCATCCCCTGTAAAAATGCCTGAGGGATCTGTTCTAGTTCACATGCGCCCAAATTTACGTGACTAAGTAAGCATGTACCTCGACTAGGTAGATATACTTCCAGACATACATTGCCTCGAATTCTCTTACCATTTTCATCACGTCGTACTTTGTTTAGCCAGACATCTCCAGCTTTGATCGCTTGTAGTAGCTCTTCTTTGAACGTGCATTTCTTCCACCAACCGGTGGTAATGTTGATGCATCGTTTAACCCAAGGTAATTGTGCTCTAGGTGTAGTAATAAACTCAAGAGCATCAGGATGCAGTAAATCGAGGTGCAGCACAATCGCACCATTACGGAATTGGCCACCTCTGCGTAGAATTTCATTTAGTTTAGAATATATCTGTCCAAATGACGTAGGGCCTGAAGCTACCACTCCCGAAGGACGTACAAATCCTTTCGGATCTAATTTAGACAGGTGGATAGCACAACCTGCGCCATACCTCAGGGCATGACTGGCAAAAATCCAGCTAGCCTCAATACCCTCAGGTCCGGTCATTGAGTTATCTACATTGAACACCGTACACGAAACTGGTAGGCGTCCTGCAGGATCTTTCATCCAGGATTCGACTCGTCCTGTACGGGAAATTAAATCTGTCATAGGTGGTTGCTAAATATTAAAATGAAAACTTTTTTATGAAAGAGCCCATGTTGATCATCAACTGTTGTAGCGGATTGCTACTTTGTTTTTGAGGTACTTTCAGTCGGCTCCTATCGGGTGTAGGTGGTTTAGGAACTGCTAATTCAGTTCGTACTGGTTTTGGTTCGTCGTAAGGTTTGTTGAATTCTTCTAATTCCTGGGCTCTTCGATTGCTTAATACACCACCGTTGTTGTACATAGGTAGTGCTTTGGCTACGCCTGCAGCGTCGCCTGATTTAATAGCTGCTGAAATTGTTTTCCAACCATCTGACTCCAGAAAGTATGGGCCAGCATTGTAAGCAAATGATTCCAACGCTGCCTGCTGGTTAGGGTTAAACATTCCGTAGTTCTTAGTACCTCGTAAGGCTGCTACATGTTTAGTGACTTCTTGGTTGTAGAGCCTATCAGCATCTTCCCTGGTGATTGTGTCACCCATTCTTACTTCCCTACCATCAGCATGGAATCTATTTCCCCAGCCAATTGTTGGTAGTCCTTCTGTGTCTAAGTATGCATTTGGACTAAATCTCCCGCTCTCCTCAAAGAACTTGATCATTTCGTCTCTTCGTTTGTCGTTGATTCCTACCTTATAAATTTTAGGCATATGGTACTCCGGCATGTTTTACATTTACTAAGTCAACTAGTTTTGGTGGTTTATAATTTGGTCCCTTTAATACCTTTCCGTCTGCTCTATAGATAGGCTTTCCATCTTCACCTAACTTGGACATATTAGATTTATGTACACGTCGCATCGCTTCGTCTAGATCCCATTCTTGAGATGCTGCAAATTGAAAGCAAACGTATACCAGATCAGCTAGTTCTTTTAGCTGTGATTCTTCTGTTTCACGATGAAAGGCTTCATGGAATTCACTCCATTCCTCATCAATCAGTGACTTTTGTACCTTCTTCGCGCCATTCCCAATCGTCGATAGATTGTAAGCTGAACGGAATTCCTCCGCTTGGTCCAGTAAAGTCTGGAAGGTTATCGAGCTCATTTTGTAAGTAGTGGATTGCTTTTTTTAAATCGTCTTTTTTATTGCCTTTGTAGCCTGCTCGGCATACATATTTAATTACATTACCTAAGTGGTAGCTAAGTGCCTGGTCTCTAATGAAATCCCAGACTTCTATTTCTCCCCGTCTGTAATGTGAAGGTCCGATTGTATTGGATTGGGCCATTGTTTTACTAGGTTGGTTACGGTATTGACTAGTGCGAAGTTCTGACGTTGTAAAGCCATGAACAAAGTGACGATGTCCTTCTTGTCTGCCTCAGGAAGCAGATCTTCTAGTCGTCTAAGTTTGAATGATTGCTCCATCGTCAATTCCATTACTGGTCCTGGTGGGATTCCAGGGAATGATGCTTCTTGATTCCCAGTCATATTCTTCTGTTGTTAAAATTTTGGCTAGTTGTGCATTCATCAAAGCGTCCTCTTCTGTTAGACCTTTGGTTTTAAATGTGTCAACTACAGTTTCCCAGGTGTATCCGTGCTCTTCAAATAGTGTGACAGCACGTTTGATTCCAATCCCAGGACATCCTGAGTATCCATCAGTTGAATCCCCAGCCAGTGTTTGGATCAAATGCCAGTTGTCGCCTTCTTCTTTGGTGATCTCTACAACTTCATTGAAGTCGTACAACCTTCCTGGGATCTGTCTCAGATCTTTGTCTGGACTTACAACTATATTGCCTGGATGTTTTGTTGCATAGATTCCCATACCATCGTCAGCCTCTAGTTCTGGAAGCCTGATGACCTCATAATGATTTGCTAGTTCGTTGATCACCCTTCGATAACCGCACGGCTTCTTACGGTTCCTATGCCCCTTGTATGAGCTGTAGATCTGTTTCCTGAAGTTCTTTGCATCACTGAAAAACAAGATCATCTCAGGTACGTCCCACATGAAGTGGGTTTTGATCTTGTTTAATTCTCTTGTAACGTTGCTCATCGCATCAGAGAACTTACTGATCACGGTAATTACATCGTCACCCCAGTTGATCTCATCTTCTGCGCTGGCACAGCACTTGTAGACAATGTAGTCTGCATCTACTAGTAGTTTCAATCCCAGAACCCCTCTAGTCCGTTTGGACATTTCGGGATCCTTTTAGTATTAAGAGCCCAGCGGACTTTCCACCCTTCTTCCCAAAGCTCTACCACGATTGGCCACCTTGGACCGCTAACCCTCGCAGCATTATTAGCTCGCCAGGTCCAATCACCATTTTTATTTTGTTTCAGATTCCCGCTTTTAACGTCAAACTCATAAATCTCGCCTTCTGAGAATCCAATAATCAGATCTGTTTTACCTTTACAAGAAGTGTTTGCGTATACTTCTGCCCCCCTCTTCAGAGCTTCGTAGACTACAAAGTGCTCACAAATATCACCTAAACGGTTGGGTGAGTATTTGTTAATGTACTTGTCCCCAGTTTTCCCCTTGTTTTGCTTCTGCTGCAATTGGGCATCTGAGTTTGTAGTATTCTCCAGCTGCAGCTGCTGAGTATACCAAGGATGTTGATAGGTCTCTTGCGTGCTCTGGGCTGCACTCAAATTGTAATTCGTCATGTATAAATGCGAGCTGTGTTGCACACAACTCAGTGGAGTTAATAGTTTGTTGGTTTATCAATAACCACCGCTTAGCTAAAATTGCGGAAGATGATTGAAGTAAGTAATTAAGGGCGCAATGAGGTGAAGTAAGATATACTTTCCTTCCGTCAATTGCTTTTAAGAAACCGTCGTTAGCTCTTCCCTTTACGGCTTTAAGTAGTTCCGCAAGGCCAGGAATAGCTGCGATATATGCTTCACGAATCTCTTTACCTTTTGCCTTTGCCTTGTTCTCGGAAAGCTGTTTGTCATAACTGTGTCCTAGTTTTATATTTCCGGCCCCATATAGGAAGGCATAGCTAATAGTTTTGACCTGAGATCTTGACACGCCTATCTTGTCAGCGTTCACTTGATGTATATCTCCATTCAAAAGAATGTCTGCATATCGGCCAGAATCGTAACGGCTTAAGTAATGCGAAAGCATTCTTAATTCTACGCCCGCTAAATCTGCTCCGACCATCACCTTTCCGGGTGTGGCTTTGAACAATTCTCTGAATCTAATGTCACTTGGCGTCTGAGCTAAATTTGGATTTCGGTGACTACATCGAAAAGTTGCAGTATTTGTAGAGCAAGAATGATGTACCCGACTAGCACTCGTACATAGCTTGAGCCACGCGTTCGCGCCTTCGGATATCATTCCAAGCATCTTCGTTATCGTCAAAATCTTCTGGAATGCAAGGGCAGTCGGCGTGCCTATGTCGTTCAGAATCACCTCGTCGATAATGGCCTTGCCAGTAGCAGTCATCTGGATCGGGTTCCAGTTGTGAAAAGTTTTCAGGATCCATGCAATATGATCTCGTGATGAAGTATTAAGGTCTCGTAGTCGAGTAAATGAACATTGTTGTATTTCAATCAGCTCACCGCAGTGTTTGTGTTTTTCGGTATAGCCAGTACCAGCGACATAGCCTTGGGTCCGATTATCTCGTTTAGGAGTGAATATTGGTCCGGCAACGAAAGGGTGCCTTTCAAGTAGTAATTTACGAGTTTCTTCAAGCTCTTTTCTGAGAGACGATGCAAGTTCCCATGCAGCGCGTTCATCAAAATACCATCCATGTAGTTGTTGTTTAGTAAGTAATTGAGCAACTTGGTGCTCTAACGCAACCCACTCAGGTAAGGGTGGAAATGGTCGCATAGTTCTTTGGTGACGTTTACATCTTGTTTGCAGTAGTCCTGCATTTCTTCTGAGTACTCTTTCCAATCACTGTCCTTACCGAATGCTCCTTTGTACACATTTAATCTGTGACCCCAAGCTTCAAGTGAATGTCTCCCATAATTTTGTAAAGGTAGGTTTTGTAGTTTCCCTTCTTTCTTTCTTTGATGGTCTCGTTCAAGGAGATTAGTGTGGTACAACCTAGACAAAAGTAATGTGTCTATTACAAGTGCTTTCGGTTCAAACCAAGGAAAGAGTTTCTGGATACAGGGAATGTCATATCCGATTACGTTGTGACCTGTAATTACCTCTGCATCTTCTAACCTTTGAATACCTCTTACAATTGGTTCTTCTTTGCCTTCGTCGTTGTAAGCAAGTGTTTGGTCAGTTTCGCTGTCATAAATAACAAGGCAGTGGATCTTGGTAACATCATCTAAGAGTCCGTTACTCTCCAGATCGAATACGAGCATTAGTCCAGTGGTAGGTTTTGTCAACAAACTGTGCTTTTTTTACTGCTTCAGCTGTAGGTGGGTTAGGTTTTTGAATAGGTAGTTGTATACGAAATGCTGTACCTTCATTAATAAATTCTTCATTCATCGCTTGGTAATCAGAAATCTGTTTCGGCGTTAAAGTCTGCTGTTGATGCTGTTTCATTAAACTTACAAGTTTCTAAGTCGTACTTCAGTTGGCATGCTTCACCCAGCTCGCCTGAATAGCGATTTTTAAGGACTCGCACTGTCGTAGCATCTCGTTCAGATCCACTTTGTTGATCTCGTTCGAGTGCAATAACTGCATCGCTAAGCTGACCGATGCTTCGACTGCCTCGAAGGCTTCGGAGTTGCACCCTGCCGCCTTCTTCATGTGATTGTCCATTAGGTGGTGTTGTTGTGTGACATACAAGGAATAAAGCAATACCAGTGCGTTCAACTAATGACCTTAGTTTTGTCATTGTTGTATCAATCATGCGACGTTCATCACCTTCAAGTCCACTCAATAGAATGGATAGGTGATCAAGGAAGATGACCTTTGTATCTAGACCAGCCGCCATATATTCAATGCGGTTGTAGATATGGTCTGGGTCGTAGCTGCCGAAGCCATCAAATAAATGAAGGTTCCAGTTAGCCATTGTCTGGTCAAAGATCTCTGTTAGCTCGCCTCGTTGTTGCTCTCCGAGGTGTAGAGATCGTCTACTTGCGACGGACATGAGCCCGAGAGCAGTTCGTCTATTTGATTCTTCAAGCGCCAGATAACCGCACCGGACTCCTTTGCCGAGAAGGTCAGCACATATTTCTCTGAGAACGGAACTTTTCCCCACGCCAGAGCCTGCAGTAAGCGTGACAAGCTCTCCATACCTGATCCCGTGTAATAGTTTGTTGAGGCCTTCAAAGGGGTAGTCATGATCTGATGGGGGTGAAGGTGTAGTTACTAGCTCTAAAAGAGTTTTGGCATCAACAATGCCGTCAGGTTGGTATTGCTTATGGTCGTAATTACATACAGCTCGTATTGCCTCTTCATCTCCTGCCTGTAATGCTTCTGAGGCATCCTTATATGACTCTAGAAAGCCTGTGAATGCTTTGCCTGGTGGAAGCACAGCTGCTGCCTCTTCAGCAGCCTTCTGGCCTGCCTCATCTGCATCAAAAAAGATAACTACTTTGTCGTAATGGTTGATCCATTCGTAGTTATTTTGAAAAGCTTTCTTAGCTGCAGCTGCTCCATTTGGAATAGAGACACAGTCCCAATTCGGTTGTGCCTCCCAGACGCTCATGGCATCCATTTCGCCCTCGACAACAACTAACTTCTTAGATCTTTTGGTTGTTTTATGTCTGAAGTTCTGCATTCCAAAGAGGGTTTTTACCTCTCCTTCACATCGGAACTGTTTATCTTTTGTTCTTACCTTGGCCCCAACAAGTAGTCCATTGCCATCGAAATAATAGTGGCGTAGTAGATCTCCGTCTCTGTAGGTTTTGTAGAGTTCTGACGTTTGCTCTGTGATTCCACGCGATTGTAGCCGTCTGGCTGATCCTTGTAGTTGTACATTGCTCACTTGATTTGGGTGAATAGTTTGATGGTCGCCATGTGTTCGGGTATGGCATCTAAAACAGAATGTGTGGCCATCTGAATACAGACTGTTGGCATCGGATGAACCACATTGATTACAAGGAATATGTTTTACAAACTCACTTTCTAAAGAAACCATTCCATTGGTATGTTGGTGAATGATGTCCAAGGAATCCCTAACCGTTCACAGTATTTTGCGTAGGTTGTTTTAGATCTCTTGGTGATCTTGTTATATGGTGACTGAAACACCATGCGTAAATCTAATTCTGGATGTTGTTCTTTTACGTTACGAATCTTACGGCGATCTTCACTGTCCCAGTAGCCTTTACATTCTAAATAGATGCCATTGGGAAGTAAGAAGTCTGGTGTGTATTTATGTTGGATGATGTAAGGAATCTTTGTAGGTTCATACTCATACTTGACACCTAGCTCACACATAAGATCAGCAACTCGTTCTTCAAGTCCTGATCTAAATGCCATTAGAAGTCATCTTCATCTTCTACTGGTGCAACGGCTGGAACTACATTCGGTTCGTCAGCTTTATAGCCTTTTGTTTTACCGAACATATCCACTACATCTTCAGGTGTCAAATCTCCTGCATCAACACCTGCTTTGGATTCCAGTGCAATAATTTGAATTGCTTTCAGTTTAAGTGTTGTTCCGTAGGTAACTTTGTCAGCTAGGATGTAAGGCTTTTGGAAAAAAGCTAGCTTGACTTTGCTGCCGTTGAAGATCGGGACATTTGTGTCAGTAACAGGAGTGTTTTCTGAATCAACTACTAGTGGTTTAGTTTCATCATTCCAACTGAATTTAACTTTGTAGATTCCTGGTGCTTCTTCTTGTTCTACCCAAGGTTCTGGCTTACAAACTCCACGCTTAGGATTTTTTAGTTTCGACAAACACCAGTTGATACCATTAACTCGATCATCTTCAAGTTGGTCAACCATCTCTTGGTCAACAACTGTCATTAGTTGATAACCATATTTGCCAGGTTTTAGTACTGCCTGGTATCCATCAAGGGTTACAGGCTGTTCGGTTACGAATGTGTTACGGGACATTAACAGAAAAAATAAGTTGAATTGATTACTGACGCAGCATTTAGTGTGCCAATAATTGGTGGTTCGGTTTCGGCACCGATTTGTTTTGCCCAGTCCGTTAAGTAATCTTGTTCTGCAAATAAGTGCATGTATGTTTCACGAACAAGGGCTGAAATAGAATCGACGTCAGTAGCACGACATAAAACCGAGTCGTGTATGAGGGCCAGCGGATTGTTGAAGCGGATTGCAGATAAGTGGAGTAATGAGGCATCAGCGGAATGAATAAGATTGGGACTAGTTGCATTTTTATGGTGGTTCTTATCTACTTCCCCTTCGTCAGTTGTAGCTACTCTTAATTCACATCTACCCATTAATTGAAGTTCAATAGTTTTTGTTTTTAATTTGTTTAAACGTTGGTTCACTACGAAACCTGATGGTGTCACCCACTTGAGTTCTGTAGCACCACGTTTAAGTGCATTAACTACTTCTTCTTCTATCCACTTCATTACTTTCATGGGGCCAGGGACAATCTCTGACATAGCTTTTCTTACTGCTTTAACAGTTGCTGTTAGAGTATCCTGGCCTATACTTACATCAACTTCCTTAAGTGCATCTCTTATATAGCTTCTATTTGAATAGGGACGTGAGTTGTACGGCAAAGTCATGACTACCTTTTTTACTACCTTTCTATCCATGTATGGTTGGATAGATTCAGGGCAGTTAGGTTTTGCAGCTTCCGCTACAACTTTGTAAGCATCTTGTGGTTTATCACTAGGAATAACATTACATAGTTCTGCAGTAGATTTATCACCTGACATTCCTGCCAGTATTTGAAGCCCACTGCATGTAGCATCTGTTGCCACCATGCTTGAAGTGTATTTTCTGTCACCTTTGATGACACAGTGATACATCTCCTCACAACTACTTAAGAACTGCCAAGGTTCAGAAGCTGCTTCCCATTCATGTAAGTGTCTCAGTGGTTCGGTTGCCACTTTGGTAATGAGTTCAGTATTAGCTTCAGCCCAATCCTGCCTCTCCTGCATGGTGCTTTTGTCGAGACCATATGTTGTGGCAACATTGAACTTTTGCCAGTACTTTGCCCTCTCTGTCATCAGTGCTGGTTCAGCAAACTTAAGTAAGCTTTTGCCAAAATCATCTGACTGAGGTGTGAGTACTGAAGCTATTGGATACGCTCTACCTCTGTAATCCAGACTCCATCCATGATAAAAGGTTCTACCTTTAAATTTCTGGACTGCGTTCATCGTCATGCGTGTTCGGCATGACTTTCTGAATGCTTGTGCATTCTGGTTGTAGACCTCCGCTGACCTTCGGTTGTAATCCTTTCTTGCTTCTTTGTTGTCAGCAATGTCAGGAGGCTTTACAGGTAGCGGGATCTCACATACAGGGATAAACTTTCCGACCGAGATCCCTTTCTCCATCAACGTTTCTGCAACGTCAACGATGAACTCCGAAAGACAGAAACCTGTCTGTTGGATGTGGTTTAGGAATTTCAGTGGAGTCTCTCCCTGTATACACACGGGGTTACCGCGCCGAACCAGTGGATAACCCTTCATGCACTCATTCAGGATGTACCCTCCAGGTCGTTCATTTGACCAATCATTCGGTGGGATCAGCATTGGCAAAGCAATGGGTGCAAACAGTTCTGCTTGATCCATCACTGCGTCCTTGATCTCCATAAACAACGGAGTAGGGATCACATATACAGGGCGCTTATTCCCTTCTTGCCGTTGATCGGTCATGAACCATCCACTGGCTTCGATGATGCAATCCAGTAGCCAGCCGCCGAGCCTTACCCGTACCTCCCTGCCCCAACATTTCCAATGATCCACCGAGTCAATACGGTTCATCATTGTTTTGATGACCGTTACCCGCTGGGTTGTGCCCATGCTGGCGTGGAAGTACCGCTTTTTTAGTGTGTATAGAAGCCC